>ERZ794936.418-NODE-418-length-21058-cov-6.738418_pt1 | contig 21058 bp, 12 predicted proteins | sample MGYA00511083_ERZ794936 | MGnify/ENA primary metagenome ERZ794936 (study PRJEB30137, sample SAMN04331409) | food metagenome | isolation source: Y2 must sample point D1 replicate A | place: Australia: South Australia | collected 2014 ... | reverse complement strand
GCATACACTTGGCCTTACGAGGTGTACTGGGATGTTGATGAATATCATGGCTTGGCCGTTCTGTACCCAAATCCTCAAAGAAAGTCTTTTGATGGGGTGGGTGCAAATGGTGCAAAACGGGTCCTCATGAATGGGCTCAAAGCGCCTGGTGTTTTTATTGGCGCCGCTTCGATCAGACCGGATCATTATTACACATCAGTATCACACATGAGGCAGATGTCCGTGAACGCAAAAATATCCCCAGAAATTGATCAAACGACCAATTTCATTGAGTATCCTTTAGTTGAAGGAATGGGCCTTGTCACTTCAATATATCACGGTCAGCTTGTTGCAAAAGTTAAGGGGAATGGAGGAATTTCGAAATTTGAGGAGGTGAAGTTTGCCGATAAATTGGACAACAAATTGATGTACCGTATTACTGTTGGAACTGGCGAGACGTGGATTGTTCTCGCGACTCTACCCGAGCCGCATAAGTCCTTTGAGCTAAAAGTTGAAGAAGCTGAGCAAAGCTTAGTTGCCTCAGAAGCTGTTGACGGTTTAATACTTCAGGTGGCACTAGCTCCGTCTGCGGAGGACGATGCTTCACAGGCCTTGTATTATGAAACTGCGGGACAGTATGTGATTGAAGCTAAAATATCGGGGACAGCCAATTGCGGTCGCGTTGATTACCAGATAGGATATGAGACGAACAGTGATTCTGGCGTTCCTCTCATTTTTGCCTTGCCTCATCACAACGCTTTGTTCGACCCAAAGATGGAAAAGAGGGCCCTGAAAATATACATGCCTTCCACAACAAAAGGAATGATGCAAGGATACTTGACCAGAGAGTTGTTATTCTCACATGAAATCGACACAAATGTTCAATGGATGCCCTACATAAAAGGCAGAGCCACCACCCTCACCTATACTGCAGACCAGATTGAATTGATCAAAAAAGCGGCTATCGATGAACTCAAAGATGTCGATATCAAATCTTCATTGTTGAGTTATAATTCTCAATATGAAATGGGTAAGGCTGTCGATAAATACGCATACTTGATGTATGTTCTACACGAAGTTGTGAAGGCTGAAAAATTGGCAGATGAGGTTCTTTTGTCATTAAAAGCATACTTCTTGCTGTACAGAGAGCACGAAAGCAAACCAGCCTTGTTTTATGACACCAAGTTGAAAGGGGTGACATCTGAAGCCGCATTTGAAGGAGAAGGATATGACTATGGAAGTGGCTACTACAATGACCACAACTTCCACTATTCATATATCATCCATGCAGCTGCCCTCGTGGGTCATTTGGACTCCATGAAAGGTGGCACTTGGGCGAAAGAAAATGAGGAATTCATCAATACGTTGGTGAGAGACGTTGCCAATCCTTCTGAGAAAGATGAATTCTTTCCTGTGTTCAGACTGTTTGACTGGTTCCAAGGTCACTCATGGGCCCATGGAATTACGGGGGTACCAGATGGAAAAGACTTGGAGTCGACCTCTGAAGATGTACATTTTTCTTATGCCATGAAATTGTGGGGGAAAGTCATAGGCGATAAGTCCATGGAGGCAAGGGGTGATTTAATGTTGAAGATCCAGACAGAGTCATTTGGTGAGTACTTCCTTTATGAAGATGACAATAAGGTAGTTCCTCTGGAGCTATTGAGAAACAAGGTTACTGGAATTTTCTTTGAGAACAAGATTGACTATGCAACTTGGTTTGGGAGCCGACCTGAATACATACATGGTATTCAAATGATTCCGGTAACGCCAGCTTTGGGTCTGGTGCGGAGCGCAACTTTTGCTCAGCAGGAATGGAGTCAAATCCTTGACAAGATTGTGTATGAAAAAGTGAATCTTCCATGGAAAGGTATTTTGAACGCGAACCGTGTTTTGTTTGACCCATCAGCGTCTTGGAACTACTTTGCAAACCCAAACTTCAATTACCTTAGCGACATGGACGGTGGCCAAAGCAGAGCTTGGGCTCTTGCCTACGCGGCGCCTTTTATGAATCAGGAGATGACAGTGCCCATTTCAAGATAGTAATGAACATATCTTATATATCAATTTTGTGTGAAATATATTCAAAAGATCTCATTATGCGTATTCACTTCGAAACTCTAAATGTAGTTAGAATCTCATCAGTGTGAAGATATCACTAGTCTGTTTTAAAACCGATGTTTCGCTGGAATCCAGCATCTTTTGAGTTTAAAAGGAGAAATAGAGCATATTGTCTGAAAGTTGAGTCATTTCCCTCGTTACAAGTTTATCCTTTATTAGTTTACAAAATATAATTACACCCTGATGCTCGCTAAACCGGCTCGACCAAAACATAGGAGAAAGCGACCACATAGACCGACCTAATTTTCGAGTAGCTGCTTTGCTTTGTTATGTGTGTGTGTGTGTGCTTCAGCAAAGCAAGTACTCGAGAGATGGCCACAACATTACTCAGAAATTCGAAAAACAACTCTCACATCAGGTTACTGCCTAAATCAGTCAGTTTTTCAGCCTTGTTTGTAATAGACTCAGCAGAGTTTTCTTCCTCAACGAGTTTTTGGATCCTGACCTTTTCAAATAAGGCGTCTCTTTCGGCTTGAGTCAACTCGTTCTTGTTTTTACCCTTGATGTAGTACATTGGGTTCAAGCTAGCTAAAGTGACGTTTTTGAGGAATGGCAAATGTCCATGCTTTTCTTCATAGCCCATCAAGAGAACGGTGACGATGATAAAGAGCCAATACATGTTGTAGGAGATAACAGAGCCATATGTAGCAGAGTTCTGCCATCCCAACAACGAGTTAAACACATCCCAGCCACTGTCAATTTCCGGATTGCAGCAGTTGACATGCCAAACCGATAAATTGATGTTATATGTGCCTGGACCAGAGCCGTTCTCCGCTGCATCGCCTCCAGTTTGATTGTTGTAAATGTATTGTTCGAAGCCCCAAACAGCCCTCGAAAACAACCCAGCAGAGATCAAGTACAAAATGCACGTTGACACAATCAAGAAGATCTGCAATGAAAAATTAGCACCCGAATAATACATGACAACACCCACGAGTATACCCGCGATCAAACCTGTGATGACTGGAATAGGGAAAGATGAGGCTGGAGAGTTAAGGCCAACACCACCCACAAAAACAACGGCTTCCAAGCCTTCTCTCAAAACAGTGATGAATGGTAATACGAACATGGCGTATTTCTTAGTGTAGTGACCGATGCCGAAACGCTTGTTTCCGTCTTTCGACTTGACTAAAGCCTGTGCCAACTTCACTCTCCACCTTTCTCTCATCTTGTTGATACGCAACATGGCAAGACCCATGAAGGTGATCATTATGGTAGCAATGAGACAGAAGATTCCTTCCCATAAGTCTTCCGAGGCAGACCATATGTCGTTTTTGAGAGTGTAAAAGACGGCAATGAAAGCACATCCAATACATAAGCACAACACAAGCCCTAATATTGCCCCTAGCCATACCTGCTTTCGTAATCGTTTGTAAACAATGGGGTCGTCCGTGGCACCACCGAGACCTTGCTTCAAGAAGGCCAAAAGGACCGAAACCACCACAATAGCCTCCAAAGACTCTCTTAGTACCACGAAGAAAATTTGCACATTAAAGACGTCTACCATGGCGAATTGGTGAAACGCGTTATCAGTGGAATTTTGGTTTGAAAATTATGAACTCGAGTAAAGAATGGCCATGGGTGCCAGGCACAGATATTTATACAATTCATCGCAGGGAATGGGGGCTTATCATCAGCGAAAATTGCAGCTAACCTAACTCGGCAGACTCGGACCCCCACGTTCATGCACGAATTCCTCACTCCAATCCCCACGCGCCGCCTTCATAAGTTAATCTTTCTCTTTGCTTACCTTGAGTTATTGTACTCCTCTTTTTGGAAATGAGAATAAATGACCCGGAATCAAGATTCGAAAGATGTGTGAGCATATTGAGGCAAATCACGCTGCAATTACAAAGCTTCGGTTCCAAACTTATCTTTAGGATCAGGTTGTCAAAGCCCTGCAGGTGTTAACAAAAATTGAGATTACGAGGCGCAAGCCTGCATCTACCTCATCACCTTGCGCGTTTCAAAAATGATTGGGCAATTGTTTTAATGCCGCATTCCGCTAGCCGCTTTGACGTGAAGTTTGCCAAGAAAATTCAGCTGAATCTAGCATGCAAGGGCTTGTCAAATATCTGTCAAAATGGAATCAGTATGATGCAGTCACTTCACAAAACTGTTAGTTATTTAAGAGTCTGTAGATAGAAGAATCTAGGATTGTTCTCTTCTATTCAAGTCAGGAGTGGCCTAGATTGCCTTTCCCGAGCTCGGCTTGTCGACAGGAAGGGGGTGTTGTAAACTCAGTTTCTTATTGGACAATGAGGGCTTGCTGAAGTGCAGGAACATGCAGCAGGCACCGGGTTCGTAACCACACGCTCTTCGCACTTTTTCCTGACGACTTGCGTCGCGATGCAAAACCTTAAAATGCTGATATGTCGAAACATGGCGGATCCGAGCAAGTGTTTTCCAATTTGTCTTTTCATGATCAAGTAGTCGATCGATTGGATGAGTCTCTAGTAGTATGACCGCTGATCAAGCTGTATCGGGGAGTGTATGCTACATTCATTCGTGCTAGGTATTGCCTCAGATGACGGATTCTGCTCTTCGAAAGACGTGTCTCGCCTTACCAACGTAGCGAGCGTCGAAAGTCGATACAAGCCTAGTCAAAATTTATATTCTAGTCTAATTTTGTCCATAGAGGGCACTCTACTCTACGAAGCTGTATGAAACATCAGCCGTGCACAATTCACTCTTGCGTAAGCTCAATAATCACGCTCAAGTGTTAGTGTGCTGTTTATGATATGCAAATTGAAGCCATTCTACGAAGCGGCTATCGATGTGAAGGTCCAATTTCAGAGCACAACCATCATTCAAAGTGTAAAGCTTGGTTCACCTCGCAACGGACACTTGCCGGGTAAATGCTCAAGTTCCTCAGCTCGCGTGAATGCTCGATCTTCACTGAACAGTGTCTCATATCCAATGCCAGTTCGAATCGGAGCGTTCAGTACCAATTATTCTTGGCACTCACTGACTCCAACCAGTTTTTCAGAGCATCGCTTCCAATTTGCTCACACGTGTTGCTGAGGGCTACCCGGGTGTTTTAGCCCCAAGTCAGATGAAAAAAAGAGATCCAGCGCGGCGGTCACCTTTTAGAAAGCTGAGGAAGGTTGAAATTTGGAGCGCGGCAAAATATTATCTACCGCCATATGTTTTTCGAAAGTGCTTGTGTGTGCATGTTTTGAAACATAACCCTACTGTCCGCCCGTAATGGATACCGCGATCATGGTGCCGGAGCCGAAGCCGGTATTGACAAACCTCAGGCCGATACAAAGGCTTCACTTAGCGAAGATCCCGAGGCCAATAATTCAAGAGCATTTCAAATACATAGATATCTCACCAGTTGATGGCGATCATGCTCGACAATATGCTTGGTTCAAATTGGGGACACCAGGCCTATCGATAACCTTTATGGTTCGCGCGACTTCTCCGCACGCGATTGAGTCACCGAAACTTTTGGCTTCACCGTCGATACATCGAAGAATATCAGAGTTTCCGACAGATTGCTACTTCTTCCTACTCTTTACACAAAATGTCCCTAAAATACATTGATAACGCAAGAAAAATACTTTGCATCGGCCGCAACTACGCAGCGCATATCAAGGAGCTCAACAATACTGCTCCACAGCAGCCATTCTTTTTCTTGAAACCATCGTCCTCGATCTTGAAGCCAAAAGCAGGGCCGTTCTTGGTTCCGCGCGGTACAATCGTACATCATGAGGTAGAGTTAGCAGTGATTCTCGGGAAGGATTTGAGAAATCTCCCTTCTGACTTTTCTCACGAGGAGGCATTGAGTGCCATTGATGGATACGCGCTCTCGATCGACATGACTGCAAGAAATGTTCAGGACGAAGCGAAAAAGAAGGGTTTGCCGTGGTCCATCGGCAAAGGCTTCGACACTTTTTTGCCCTTGTCAGAGTTCATACCCAAAGAAAAGATCCCTGATCCGTACAAGGTGCGTTTGTCATTATCCGTCAACGGCGACGCAAAGCAGGACGACTTGACAGATCTAATGATCTTCCCAATCCACAAGATCTTGAGTCACATGTCCTCAATCATGACGTTGGAGAAAGGAGACTTGATTTTAACAGGCACGCCAAAGGGAGTGGGCCCTGTCAAGGCTGGCGACAAGATAACGGCCTCTTTACAGGTTGACGAGTTGCCCCTTGCAGAAATTAAGCTTGACTGCGTGGAAAAAGACGGGCCATACGTATACAAAGAGACCTAGACATCAGATGAATTGAAAAAAAAAACTCTCTATGTGTATATATAGTTACAGACCGCTTTGCGAGTCGCGAGATTTCCTATAAATATAGTCTCACCAATTGATGGAAAATTCCGACATGAAAGTGGGCTTATATGAATATGCCTTCTTTAGGAGGGACGTATTGTCTGAGCACAATGCGTGCCTCGCTCAACACCCTCCGCGAGTGCTCGTCCATCGAGTAACTCTGAGCGTAGACGACCTGTCTTATCCCGCTCTGTACGATTTTTATTGAGCATGTGAGGCATGGACACGTGTTGCAATACAAGATTGACAAGTCGCCCGAGGTGCGCTCTCTGCCGGCCTCCAAAAGCGCGTTCTCCTCAGCATGTAAGCAAAGACAAGTAGAAAGCGCCGCTCCACTGCCATGGCCCTGGTTGCACCGCGGGCACCCGCCCTCATTGCAATTCGTCAAGTTGCGCGGCGTGCCGTTGTATCCCGTGGCGACAACCCTGTTATCTTTCACAATGACACACCCCACTCTACGTTTCATGCAGTTGGACCTGAGCGCCGCCAAGTCCGCAAGACGCATGAAGTACGCGTCCCAGGTGGGCCGAAGCCGCTCAGGGTTGAGTAAATCAAGCTCGCTAAGCTTGATGTAGAGATTTTTGATCGAGGTCGACGTGTTGATGACCTTAATGTGGGCCTGATTGTTGATCTCGATAAGCGGATTTTGAGGATTGAACAAAAGCTCGTCCGATTTCTCGATAAATTTCTCGGAAGAGTCGGTGGTGTCTTTGTTTTTCAAGCAGTAGCGCTGGTATCGCATAATTATCGGCGCATCAATCGAGATATGAAGAAAAAATGGCCGCTTTTGAAGCTTGTGAAGCATATCGGTATCATCGATGTGTGAGATGACAAAATTGGTCTGCCATTTGCCCGTCACATCCTCTAGGAGGGTATCAAAGTCATCATACTCAAAAGACTCTAGCTCGTTATGCAGCGCTGATAAATTTGGGCTGTTTGGCCGTTTCACAGAGATGAGCTGGAAACCTTGAAACGTTAGGTACCGAGCTACCTCGGTTTTGCCGGCAGATAGCGTGCCAGAGATTGCAATCAACATGATAAGGCGTCAAACTTGTTATCTGTTTAGTTTAGCGATTGAATTTCAGGAAGGCACTATCGAACGGTATAAAGTAATCGTGTTTGCAAGTTTCAGTTCGGAACAATTAACATGCGATGCCCGCGGCGGCGCATTATACGACGCGTCGCAGGGCCAAGCCTGTGGTTGCGGAATCTTGCAGACTTAGGCTCAGTCCCTGATTAATGATGCAATCACAACTGAACATAATTAAGCTACTCGGCGATGGTAGCGAATAGCATCACCAGATCAAATAAAATGATCCACGTTCGCTCAGTCGCTTCACACACGTGAAGGATTTACACACATAAGAGATCTTGTTTCAACGGAATTGGGGGCAGTGTAACTGATAAGACGGCATGAATGAACGAAGGAAATCTCACAAGTCACTTTGACTAGAATATGCCTCAAGTATCTTTTCGTAACAATGTCACCCAACTCACTCAATTCATTTCGATTTCTTTATGTTGTCAGCTCAACTAATAGTTCTTTCGTCGGAGCACGTGCATCCCCCGCAGTACGTCCGGCCTGAAAGAAGGTTCCGGCATAGACAAAACAGACCCGATTGCTACAACAACGATACTGCGATTATCGGCCTTATAGGTTGCTAAGATTTTGTTTCAACTAGCTTGAGTTTCGACAAGTCAAGCCCGCATACTTTCTCTTAATCGCCTCTCAATTGCCACACACATTCAAAAAACCCGTCAACAATCATTACACATACATGCTTCTTATCGCGCTAGTCGCTGCCCTTGCGCTGTTGTCCTTGTCGGGAGCGGACAGTCCGATCCGAAAAGAAGGGTACTGCTCCACATATGGTAATTGTGGGAAAAAATCTATTTTTGGCTCGCTGTTGCCTTGTGTGAATAACACAAAAGCTGTTGTGCCATTGCCCGAGTCGGTGGATATACTTACACGAGTATGTGGTCCAGACTTCCCGTTCCAGGACGGTGTGTGCTGCTCACACGAACAGCTTCTCAACCTAGAACTGAACTTGAAGAAAGCTGGGCCCCTCATAAGCTCTTGCCCCGCATGCCAGAAAAACTTCCAGGACTTCTTTTGCAAATTCGCATGCTCACCTGACCAATCGACATTTACTGAGATCACCGAGACCCAGTCGGCTATAGACACGCACTTGGAAATCGTAAGTGAGATGTCACTATACACTCACCCGGACACTGCTGCTGCATTCTACGAGTCTTGCAAAAACATCAAGTTTTCCGCCACAAATGGGTACGCCATGGACTTGATAGGTGGCGGCGCCACAAATTACTCACAGTTTTTGAAGTTTTTGGGGGACGAGAAACCACTCTTAGGGGGATCGCCTTTTCAGATTAATCACGAATTTACAGTGCCTGAACACAAGCTGGGCTTGAAACTAAGCACTGAAAGAATGTACGCGTGCGATGACCCCGTTTACAAATGCGCTTGCTCTGATTGCCCACTGTCGTGTCCCACACTTGCAGGATTCAAACCATTTGATGAAAGATGCAAGATTTTGGGTATTCCCTGCTTTTCATTGACTGTCGGATTCATCTGGTTGTCGCTTTTCATTTCGATCGGAGTATACCACATTCTCCTTTCCCGAAACAAGAAAAACGAGCTTTATAGATTAAATGCGCTCCTAGAAGGGGAGGTCGACGAGCGCGAGCCAAGAAATGAAGAAAGGCTTGAAGACTCCCCGAAATCAGCCGCCTGGAAGTTTGCCATCATGTCCCCGTTGCTAAGATTATGTGCCGCTGTATCTTTTCAGTACGACCGCTATCGCTCAATAGCTCTCCTGTCACTTCAGACTGGCTTTCGGAAACTCGCGATGTTTTGCGCTGTTAGCCCAGGCACCGTCATTTCACTCTGTTTGATTCTCACCGCTCTCGCCAGCAGCGGTCTCCGGCACATCGAATGGGAGTTGGACCCCGTACGACTTTGGGTTCACGAGAATGAGCCAGCCTTGAAAAACCGCGAATACTTTGAGGACAATTTCGGTGAGTGGTACAGAATCGAGCAAATTATCATCAGCAAAGCAAACTCAACAGAACCAGTTCTTGATTGGGATACCTTGGAATGGTGGTTCGGAAAAGAAGCTGAATTGCGGGAGCTAGAAACAGAAAGTGGTGAACTAGTTTCGCTCGATGACTTGTGCTTCAAACCCTTAGGAGAAACATGTGCTATAGAATCTTTTACACAGTATTTTCAGGGAGACATCAGGTACGTCAATCAAGACAACTGGGCTCAAGAGCTTGGTGCATGTGCAAAGTCGCCTGTGAACTGCTTACCGTCTTTTCAGCAGCCCTTGAAACCGAACATCTTGTTTTCTGACGATGAGCCGCTTAAGGCAAAGGCCTTTGTTGTGACTCTTCTTCTCAACAGTCGCCTGAAAGACAGCTCATATACAGCACGAGCGAAGGCTTATGAAAAAGCCTTTCAGACTTGGGCCAAAAGCTTGATGCACGAGAAACCAGAGTTGCATGTATCGTTCAGCACCGAGATCTCGCTAGAAGAAGAACTCAACCAGTCATCCAGCGCCGATGTGAAGGTCATTGTCGTGTCATATTTCGCCATGTTTCTTTATGCTTCGATAGCGTTGGGTGGGAAAATACCCACATCGTTCAACTTAAGAAACTTTGTATCAACTAGATTCCAGCTTGGCTTGGCTGGCATCGGATTAATCATCCTAGCTGTGACTTCGTCGGCTGGTATATGTGCATACATGGGGATCAAATCGACGCTCATCATAGCCGAGGTCATACCGTTTTTGGTCTTAGCGGTGGGAGTCGACAACCTTTTTTTGATTGTTCACGAGCTAAATGTGACATCGGGAATATCTACGGCCCAACCAGTTGAAAGCCGTTTATCACTAGAAGAGCGGGTGTCACAAACAATTGCCACTATTGGGCCCTCGTGCCTCATAAGTTTTGTTCTTCAATTTGTCATGTTTCTTCTCGCATCAACAGTCAAGATGCCTGCTGTCAGGAACTTCGCGTTGTATTCGGCTGGCGCCATACTAGTCAACTTCCTCCTCCAAATTACAATGTTCATTCTGATACTTACAATAGATCAAAGAAGAATGGAAGACGGCAGGTTGGACTTTGCTCCGTGGGTTCAGGTGGATGGCCAGATCCATATGGACGAGAATGCATGTGAACACATTGAGTATGACTTCACTTTGTTTATTCAAGGGACCTATTGTCCCTGGCTTTTAAACCCACCGACCAAGAGGAAGATTTTGACGTTCTTTTTGTTGTGGCTTGGTATCTCACTAAGCTTGTTGCCAAATATTCTGCTAGGCCTTGACCAGCGTTTGGCGATACCCTCTACTTCGTACTTGGTGGACTACTTTGATTCAGTTTACAGCTATCTAAATGTTGGACCCCCAATGTTTTTCGTGGTGAAGGATATTGATGTCACACAGCGTGAGAACCAACAGAAACTCTGTGGTAAATATTCTACTTGTGAGGAGTTTTCCATCGCCAACGTTCTCGAGCAAGAATACAAAAGAGGCGACATCTCATCGGTCGCAGAACCAGCGTCAAATTGGCTTGACACCTTTTTCAACTGGCTCAATCCTGACCTCGACCAATGTTGTCGATTCAAAAAGAGTGCCATAGGCGATGAATTTTGTTCCCCTTACGCATCGCCCCGTCAATGTGTCTCGTGCTACGCCGATCATCAGCCGCCATACAATATTCTGATGGAAGGTCTCCCCATTGGAGAGGATTTTATGAAATATTTCAGGCAATGGATCAATGAGCCAAGTGACCCTTGTCCTCTTGGTGGTAAAGCACCATATGGGACATCCGTTAGTTATGATGCCGCAAACATCACAAGCAGCTACTTGCGAACCAGCCATAATCCTTTGCGGTCTCAAAATGACTTCATTATGGCCTACAAAAATGCTCTAAGAATTGTTTCTGAGCTAAAGGAGAAGACTTTTGCCGCGTTTGAAATCTTTGCTTTCTCGCCATTTTACATCTTTTTTGTGCAGTATGAATCGATTGTGTTCCTCGCATTGAAAACGCTAGCAATCGCAGAGGTCATTATTTGGGTAGTAAGCACGATACTTCTTGGCCTGTTCCGCACCGCTACTTTATTAACCGCGACCGTGGCCTCGGTGATTGTCAACATCGGCGGAGTCATGGTGTTATGGAAAATATCACTCAATGCTGTGAGCTTGGTAAATTTGATCATATGTCTCGGCTTAGCCGTGGAATTTACAGTGCACATTTCAAGAGCGTACTTGGTGGCCAAGGAAGAGATGAAAGACGAGGTAGAATATCAAGACTTCATGACTTTGAGTAATGGGCTTGAACATCGTCAAGAAAAGAGATCCACTTTGGCTTCCAAGGCGCTCGCGAAAGTCGGCAGCTCGGTGCTTGGCGGTATCACGATTACGAAATTGATCGGGATTACGGTCCTCGCCTACACACAGTCTCAAATTTTTGAAGTTTTTTACTTCAGAATGTGGCTCTCGTTGGTGGTGATCGCCTCCACGCATGCGCTCGTGCTTTTGCCAATTTTGCTCAGTGTATTTGGGGAAACCTAGAATTAACTCGCGAACTTTAAGTTGTACTGGTTGAAGCTCGGGGCAGTCGAAGCGCTCGTAGTTCGCATTGCTGGCTTCGAGAAAACAACTTCGCAAATTGTTGTCCGACTTCGACGATACGACTGAGCCACGGACGGCAGACAAGAGTCTGAAGACTGAGACAGTCAACAGTGCAGGCCCGTGTATCTTGAATGCTTTTTTCTCTCAAAAACGTGATTATTGGCGCGCTTCCTGCAGGACAATCTGCATTCGACTGACGTTCATGTTGGGAAGCATGGCCAGCACGACCTTCTCATAAAACAATAACTCTTTTTTTATCACTCATCGCTAGTATTTGCTAAACGATGTCTTTGTTATATACGTTCAATTGGTATGTTTGATCTTGCCGTTCCATGAAATGTGCCCAGCCAGTGCAGATTGCTCGCCGACCAGTCGCCGTGGCCCCCCCTTGTTTTCACGACAAAACACTTGCTATGCGTCGCTGAGCGTTAATATCTAATCAAATCTGGCACATACTCGTTTATTACAAAAAGCTATATGAAGATTATGGAAAGTTTTAGACCTCTTCTCCGATCGAAACTCAATTTGTCCGTGGTTGACGCTTATTCTCATTGTTTACCTCATTGCGCCTCTCGCGGACAGGCGCCACAGCACTCCGCAAAATGTGCCTAGCGAATTGAGTCTTCACGAGCACAGCACATCGTTTATTCGTATCCCAACGCAAACTAAATACTAACTCCTAAAAGGCCTTCTGGTCCCAGCAATGTCATTGTGACTGGTAGCTTCGACAACTGGGGTAAAACCCTCCCATTGGTTAAGCAAACCGATGGTTCTTTCGAGTTGACTGTTCCATTTCCCAAGGATACCGAGGTGTTATACAAGTATGTGGTCGACGGCGAATGGCTTGTTAACCCTGCACAGTCTGTTGGCACTGACAGCAACGGTATCGAGAATAACGTCTTGACCTCCGATGAGTTGGTAACAGCCGAGAGGCAAATCCAAATTCCCGAGGCTGGCGGCTTGGCTGTGATTCCTGGATCTCTCAATACTACTGTCATGCCCTCCACCGAGGGCCAACAGACTACTTTGGGCGAGCCTGGCATTTTCATTCCTAAAGACAAGGACTCTTTGGCTGCTTTCGCCACTTATGAGGACACCAACCGCGACTTGAACAATGACCTGACTAAGTCCGAGACCACTGCGCCCGCTGCTACATTGACTCCCGAGGAGAGGAAGAAGCAAAAGAAAAAATTGAAGAGAACTAAGTACAAGCTCAACAAGAAGGCAAAGGCCGCGCAAACTGCCGACGCCACTACGTCAACGAGTGCCGAATCGACACCAGTTCCTGAGGACTCCCCAAAGAGGGACGCCGTGATTGCTGCTAGCGCCGCCACTGCAGCCACTACCGTATCAGATGAGAAGCCCGACATTGCTGAGGCTGCCGCTAAAGAAGCATACGGCAATAATGAGGAAGGCACTACTTCCTCGTCCGTATCTTCTACAGGAGACGCGGAAGGAGACGCCGATGTTGAGAAAGCTAACAATGGTCCTACTATTGCTGCCGTTGTCGTGGAAGAGACTGTCGTGGAGACTGTTGCCCCTATCGAACAAAGCGTTTCGGAAAAGGATGTTGCCCCTATCGAACAAAGCGTTTCGGAAAAGGATGTGGCACCAGTCGAAACACAAAATTCCGCTCCACCTGCTCCTTACGCTTTGACAGAGAAAGACCTTGCTGAATCAACTGTTGTGGCTGGAGAGAAGAAAGACACGGAGTTAGATGCTCCCATCAAAGATGAAGCTACAAATGCGGCCACCCCTTACTCTCTCACTGAAAACGAAATTGCAGAGCCTGTTGATGCTCCTGCAGAGACAAAACCTACTGATGATGACAAGAAGGAAGTTGCTTCTAGAGACACCCTCGACCCAACCGTTGTCGGTGTCGTAGGCGCGGCCGCGGGTGCCGGTGCCTTGGCAGGTTCGGCCGAGTCCAAGACAATTCATCTGGCGGATGCTGTGGCCACCGAGATTTCCCAAGAGAAAGCTGTCTCACCATCTATTCAACCAGCTATCGACGAGCCAATCGAAGATCCAGCAGGCTTGGGGACCGTCCCCAAGAATGAGACTGAAGACAAGAAGTTTCTTGTCCCAACCCTCGTTTCTGAGCCGGCTATTGAAGAGCCAATCACCCAGGTGGAGGAGCCTAGTGAGTCATTTGCTGGCCCTGCCTTCGCAGCTCAGCTTGCTCCTTCCTCCAAGATAGAAGATGTGCCTGTTGTACCTGTTTCCAACCAAGCGAAGGAGGTCACTGCTTTGCCCGTTGATGGCGACAAGATCGAGTCAGAAGAGGAGATCATTATCGCGCAGGGGGGCCACGACCGTGCAGCCATCGAGAAACAGATCATCGCTGCCGAAGATGGTCCTGTGAGCGTTGAAGAGCTCCAGCCTACTGTTTCCGAGGCTAAACAATTGGCCGAGGAGGCACACATCCCGCTGGACGAAATAAAGGCTGCTCCTGTACCAGTGAAGCAAAAGAATGCCTCGTCAACCAGCGGAAAGAATGATTCTGGAAAGGGATCTTCATCTGGAAAGTCTGACGGTAAGGAAAAGAAGAAGAGAGGTTTGTTTTCCAAGCTCAAAAAGATTTTCAAGTAGAAGATCAAAATTCTTCAGCTTTCACAGAAAATATCTACTCTCGTTGAACCCCCGTCTCTGAGTCGCTCACAATTACTCCATGAAGGTCCCATACTCATCCTTCTTAATTTCAATCAGACCTTCCACTACACTCAGATTTGATATCAAATAGTTTTTGTAATACTAATCAATATTTTATAACCAAATGAACCGTTTGCTGGATAAGAATTAAGCATCGCAGTCACTTCAAATGGGCTAGTTGAAATGGAACCTACATCAAGGGCAAATTGCCTTATTCTGACCAATATGTTTATTATGCTATGATACAACCCCCTTAACTTTTAAGAACCATATAACGAGAGAGACTCGCTGCCTCCGTTGTATGAGAACCTCAACGGGCCTCAAACTGGACCATTCTTCTGGTTCTGGCCTTGTAGATGACTCTGTGGCCGCACTCCTTACATCTGATGGCATCACTCTTGCCCAAGGAAAAACTGGCACCACACTGAGCGCAGTTGTACTTGACACCCAACGACTTGGTGGTGACATGCCCATGAGCAGCGTGGGAAATCGAAGCAGGGGCACTAAAACCTTCTCTCTGGGGCGAGGACATGACGGGAGGATTAAGTGTAGCTTAGCTTCTGCCTATGGAGATGTATTTTTTTTTCTTCACCAGAGAGCTTGAGTGCGCATGTGCAGGCGAATGTCATTAAATTTCGTGGGGACGACGAAGAAGCACCAGAAGAGTACTTTTGTGAAAAGTTCTTGCATGGTAATGCAACCAAACCCTCGGGATCTTAGTGAGCCTTGCTCACAAGAGAATTTTTTTTTCGTGTTTTTTGCTCGATCTGAATGTTTATAGGTCATGACATGCTTTTACTGCGATGCGTGCGCATCATGCTTGCCCAATATGGCTTCGGACATCATATTCAATGTATGACATGATCCTTGCCTGGAGATTTTTTAAAGAGGTGTGAAAATTACATGATAAAGTGCTTTCTGAACGGCATGTAGAGAACTGTAGATTGTTCATATTGAAAGGAGACTACGCCATGTAATGATCTTGACAATCTAGTTTCAAGTGCCTCAGTCTATTTTGCAGCCCAGTTGATTAACGTTGACTGGCAATTGTTCCGATGCAAAATAATATTCAATGATATGGAATTGATGCACGCAATTTTAAAGGGTGCAAAATATCTCTCTAATCATGAAAAGTCTGTTGCTTCGGGTGGCGAAGATACGTTGAGCATGTGAATACTTGAGTGGATCGCGACAGCAGTTGACTAAGCTTTAAAGGACCGATTAACCACATCAGAAACTTATCACATGGGGTCACCTACTGCCTTTAAGATACTTTGAAAATCGCAGAAAACATATTCATTAAATCATCAATTGCTAGCAACAATCTCCACATGGCCCACACACGAGTTTTCATAATCTGAACCCCACGAACATGCTGATGCTCTTCTATACAAAGTCACGTTATCTATGTCCATGCGTGGACACTGACGCCGAAGCACAAACCAAGCTCCCAGCAACATTGGTGCACCGAAGTCTACACAAACTTCCCGATTTATACTTTTGCCCCAAATGTCATGTTCTCAAGTGCTCCCACTGCTGTGATGCAACCGTGGTTTGTATATACTGTGCTAATTGTATGACTGACTATACAGAATCATCAGGCAAAACACGATGCTCAAAAAACTGCTTCGAATGCCCTGAATGCGAGTCAACACTTTCATTATCGATTCAAGATGACCCGAAGGGCAAGAATACTGGAAAACAGTTTCACTTCGCGTGCGGCCACTGTTCATATTCATACGCAACGAAAGTTGTGACAAAACCGGCTCCACTATCTACTATTTTGAAGAACGAGCAGGCCTCATACTTCCAGGAGCTACAAGTGAAATACAATCTAAGGAATAGGCTCCTTCGGCTCAATGAGCTGGGAGAATCAAAAAATGGACCAAAGCTCACGCCAGGCATACTTTCGAAGATGCGGCAAATGGCAATCTGTCCACCATCATCAGAAGATCTCAGTGAAATCGAGAATTTAAATCTCAAATTGAATGAATTGAAGCCTGTATCAGTGGATATAGATGCCGATTTTGTATCGAAACCGCCGAAAAACATACCCAGAGGTAACCATCTTTCGGCAAAACTTGCTTACTCTTGCAATCTGTGTGGCACTCGCTTAGCCTCGCCAGTCCCCGACGCACGCCTGATGAAGTATTTGGAGAAAGAATTAGCGATGGAGATAATACCCTTAGTGACGGCAAAGATATGTAACGATCCAAACCCAGACACAAGTCTATCTCTTGGTCCGGATACATCGTGTGTGTTAAACATCGTGAACCCCATGTTGAGCTCGATGAACATCACTGTGTCTACTCTAGAAAATATACCTTCGGGAATTTCAGGCACAAATCATAGCATTTCGGTCTCACTACCCATCACAAGCTATACAATATCACCGCGCAAAGAGAAGGCGAATGTGTTGGATTCTATCCCCTCTGTTTACTTGACCAAGTCTACACAAGCATCACGCGGAGAGTTATTGACTAGAACCATACGTCGGGAGAGCTCAAGAAGAGATGCTGATGTTGATGAGCCGATCATAGAGCTGGGTCTGAACTGGGTAAGTCTTCCCTTTGAACTATCATTCCTTGAAACCGATGAACAATTAAATACTGCAGAAGTTCAGGAGGGTGGTTCGGAGAAAGATTCTGGTAGCTGCAAAAAGGCCGGCGACAGACCCTTGCCGTTGCGTGTGCCCTTTTACATCACTGTGGAGTCAAAATTGCCCAGCCAATGGACACAACGCAACAAAAAAGGATTAAAATATGGGTTTTGGGTGTTGTCAGACTTGTCATAGAACTTCAATCATCAAAAATCCATCACGAGGAGCCCGCTTATTGCCGCTAAGTGACGAGTCGTGAGCGCGTCGTTGGCATCTGTTGCAGGCGGCATTTGCGTAGACACACCCAGACCCCTGTCTTCCTCATCAATATCATCGTAACTATCAGGAAATTGGTCATGGGTCTCTAACGCATCACGAGTGTCAATGTTTTCAGTGTTGTCAATGCCATCGATCTCGGTAGGTTTTTCTTCAGAAAGCCTTTGGGCGTTTGCTCGCAATATGGCCTCCAGCACGAAAAGCCTGATGTACTCAGCAGAAAGCGCTACAGCGGATGATGTGATGCGTGTGCTATCTCTTGCAAATGACACCTCGCTGAATACTCGAGCAACTGTGCTTGGTGGAACCATAAGCCTTAATTCAAAATCGAAGTTTCGTCAAAATAGCAGGTCCGTGCGCTCCGAAACAATGTGAGCCACACTATTTTGTTCTAGTGCGGCTCTACGTTACTTTAGCCATTCGCGGTGCGATATGACTCCACAGTGAGGGCCCGCTACGGTGATCTCAGCATTCGCAGTCCTTTCATTTAAATGGCATAACCAGTTCTATACAGCATCCCTGAAAAGAAACTACAACTTGCGTATCATTCTGTGGTTATCGATAAATAAAGGGCTGGACTGGTCGTATTACATTCTATTCTATTCCAGGTCACTCGCTTTTACATGGCTCCTAATCTTCAAGGCGCTTCCCGTGCGTCGTCCTTCATCTCATTGATCAAGACTATAGTTGGAGCGGGCCTCTTGTCTATGCCACTAGCATTCTCAACCGATGGAATTGTTGTTGGGTTGCTCATAGTGCTACTTGCTGCTATCACGTCTGGCTATGGACTCTTTCTCCAAGCTTACGTCTCTAAATATGTGGCGAAAGGCCACGCCTCATTCTTCAATGTCTGCTCTGTCACATACCCAGCACTTTCGGTGGTGTTCGATATTGCAATCGCTATCCAATGCTTCGGGTGTGCAGTTTCTTTCTTGGTCTTGATTGGGGATTTGATGCCAACAGTCCTTCCACATGTGCCGGGCATACCAGTTGAGAAAGTCCGCACGTTTTGGATTCTTGCCTCTGCCATACCTTGCGTACCGCTTTCGTTCCTCAAAAACCTTGATTCACTAAAATATACCTCGATCTTGGGGCTTGGCGCCATTGCGTACCTTTGTGCGTTAGTGGTCGCCGAATTCGCCCTTGGTCATGTACCTAAAGAGCTCAGGGGAGAAATACGTTTGACACCAAAGTCTGTGACGGGGGTCTTTTCAACGTTTTCAATCATTGTGTTCGCATTCACAGGCCACCAAAACATGTTTTCCATAATCAACGAGGCCGAAAATAAGTCTCTCGTGTCCTTGACAGCCTTGATCAATATGGCAATCTTGAGCGCGTCTGCCCTTTTCATTCTTGTGGGAGTTAGCGGTTATTTAACCTTCGGCGATTTCGTGGGCGGAAACGTGGTTTTGCAGTACCCAAGCTCAGTATGGACTCAGTTTGGTCGGTTTGCCATAGTGTTTATGGTGGTGTTTCTGTTTCCGCTCATGCTCCACCCCGCCAGAATTTCCGTGAATAACATATACCACTGGGTGGCGTTGAAGTTTCTTGAGCGCAAGAAGTCTGTGACAGGGGCTGAGCCAACCGAGATCGACGAAGGCACTGCCTTACTAGACCATGAAAATTCAGAGCCGCCAAAACTTTTCGCGAACGTGGTACCTTTTCTGGAGATCACATTCATAACCATTACTGTCCTACTTCTAGTGGTGGGATACACGTTAGCGATTACACTAAAATCCTTTGCGCTTGTGATAGCCGTCATTGGCGCCACGGGTCTGACTTCGATTTCATTTATTTTGCCCGGCTTATTTGGCTTCAAATTGATCGGTTCAGAAAGTGCCGAGCTCTCTGCGCCAGAGAAAGTCTTACGCATCTCTTCTTTACTTCTTACCATTTGGGGTTTTGTGGTAATGGTTGTCTGTCTTTACTCGAGTTTGGCACTTTAAAGTTCTACAAATACATCAGTGGTGCGTGCAAGTTTTGTGAGATATTCTATTTACTCGAATTGTCAGGCTTTGATACTTCTTCATCGGTGTCTTCAGTATCGCTTCTCACATCCTCCGCGTTTTGCCCACGAATTACTTTCAAAATAACTTTGCCGATCATGTACAACCAGACGAGGGAGATGATCTGTAGGCCGCCCAATAAACTGAGAAACCCATCGATTATGTATGAGTTCCAGCATCTCTTTTGAACTATGCCTGCAACACACTCACTACCCAGCATTAATTCCATTGATCTATGCCAGGCTATGTAGAACAAGTAGTTGTAAACACCATGTCTCAACACCACCCAGGCAACGACAAAGAGGCCGAACATGGCGTCGCATGCACGAGTATAGCTGGAATATTTGAGAATTTTCGCTGTTGACAAAAGGATATCGACGGAGTCCATAATGTTGAGGATCAAATTGCCGATTCTGTTGTAGTAATAGTAGTAGGACCCAATGACCAAGGAGCACGTGACAATGTGGTGAAAAAACATCTGCACGTAGTCTTTTCTCCTCTCCTCAATATTCAACGTCACCAACTGATGTAGCCAGAAGGCGATTGATATGAGGTAATACTTTTTGAAAAGCGCCGTCATCTTGTAATGTGGCCACCCAATGAAGATATTGTCGATATTGTTCCAATATGCCAGATGATAGTAGAGATACAGACCCAAGGCAAATGAAAAACAGTAGTATACTACCAGCCAACTCTGCTCTGCAAAACGCACCCTGGCTTTGCGAGACAGCACCAGAAAGCAGTGTTTGGCGATTGGATCAAACAAGAACTGCATCAACACTGCTCGCATGAACGTGAGTAAAACGACCCAATACACCACGTGGTAAGCATCATTGATGCCGATATCGTAATAGCTGCTGCCACCTTGATCACTATAGTATTGCAAATGCAAAAATCTCAGCGCATACTTGTGCACAAGAGGCAAGTAGCGAGATCCGACTATGTCCAGAATATATAGCGTGGCCAACAAGTTCCGTGTGATGGGGATCTGATGCCTATTGATGAACTCAACGACCGGGCCTTGTGAAGACGGCATGATAATATATTAGGTGAGGTCTGCACTGCCCTGTCAGAATGCAGAAATGAAGGGTCGCCGTGGTTCCTCAAGAATAGACACCGGTGTCAGGTTGAGTGAGCCTTCGCTTTTTTCGTGGACTACTGTATCTGGAAAGCGAGACTTTTTTTCGCTCGCTTCAACGAGGCCGCCGCGTGAAGAGATAAAATCAGCCCAGAAAATGAAGCGAACACATCGCAAGAAAATGCTAACGAGGGCATGAGTATGAGTACTAAGGCCTGTAGAAGAGAGATTGCACATTTAATTGAGAATTATAAATCATAAGACATCAGAAGACCTACTGTTTTCCATTGCATTAGTGAGAGAGGAAAGTCGAGCGCGATGCCGGATTAGGACAACGCGGGTACGTGCTGCTGGCACTAGCGCTCCACATTGTAGCAAAACGTTTTTTTTTTTTTTTTTTTTTTT
>ERZ794936.417-NODE-417-length-21098-cov-2.728081_pt1 | contig 21098 bp, 6 predicted proteins | sample MGYA00511083_ERZ794936 | MGnify/ENA primary metagenome ERZ794936 (study PRJEB30137, sample SAMN04331409) | food metagenome | isolation source: Y2 must sample point D1 replicate A | place: Australia: South Australia | collected 2014 ... | reverse complement strand
AATAATGCTACTCCCATATTTAAACCTCTTTGTACAGCTAAAGTATGGTTACCTAAATAAGTTCCCTCTGAAATTATATCTCTAAATCAGAAAGCCATACTTGAAACTAAACAAATAAGTGCACATGGTAATCAGTACTCTGAATTAGAAAAACCATGCATTGTTAATACACCTGATGTAGTAAGAGTTAATAAGCTAATACATGTGAAAAGAGGTCAAGGAGATGGAGAAACTAGATGGAAGGGGTGTCCCTGAAAATTACTTCTATGTAGATTTGACATAATATATATTTAAAAACAGCATAATACTAAAAGGTAAAATTTATTTAAGTTGTTATATTTAAAATTTTAACGCGGAGCGCTATAATTTCTTTTATCTAACAAATGTAGTGTGCGCTTGTCATGTTACACTAGGAACTTGGAAAGTATCTAGAATAGCGTCCCACTCACTACTTGAAAAAGACATAGTAAACACACCTCTGGTACAAATACAGTTTAAGTATTCGCATGATCCATTTGTATATTAAAATTCATAGAAATAATGGAAATGAAAAGTGCGCACCGCGTTAAGTAAAATTTATTATTTAATAAAACTAATAAAATGTGTAATAATTTAGCCCCTAAAAAAAGCGTTGTAAAAAATAAATATATCTATCTAATGTATATATGTTAATAATATACAAAGATCGCCGCACAAATTATTTGTGTGCGTGCGATGATCACCCCCCATAAAAAAAGGGGTTTTTTTAACGCAAAGCGCACGGGACTTATTTTTATGTGTATAAGGGATACGGAGGAATTGAACCCCAAATTTTCGATCTGCAATCAAAACGTAAAACCATTTACTCATATCCCTAAAATAATCATAGCGGCTCTGCTGCCCAGCCTAGCCATTAAAAAAAAAATCTAGATTTTTTTTTCATCAGCTTTCGCTGGGAGAGTTTTTTTTAACGGCTCCGCCGCTAAAAAGTTGCGAAAAGAAAGCTTTTTCTTATAGCTAGTGGGCATTAATTTTTGTACCATCCGTACAAAAATTTAAGGATGGCTAAAAAATATATTTTTATTAATGCCCTAAAGTAAAAAATTATTTTTTTTTACGCAAAGGGCATGCGTTTTTTATAATTTTTTATAATTTTTAATTTGTTGGCGAAGAAGTTTTTTAACGTTTTTTATTATCAATAATAACAAAAAAAAAACGCAGGGATGAGGAAAGCGAAGACTGGGTTGAAAAAAAAAACTCAAGAATTTTATTTTTTATTAGCCCGGACGCCGACTCCAAGGATGAAAAAATTTAGAAAAATAAATTTTTAATGGCTGGGCAGCGAAGCAGCGTTTCTTATTTTTTTATAGTAATAACTATAGCTCCTACCATCGCCAGTAAAAGAATTATAGATGTAATAATAAGTCACATTGGATAACTAGTGTAAAGAATATTACCTATAGTAGTAATGTGAGATGTTTCTGCTAAATTTCCCTCTCACATTTGAGAACTTACAAATAAGATTTCCTCACTATCTTTAGAAAAATTTCTTTTAAATAATTTCTAAAATTATTAACATCAAAAAAATTAGAAAAGTTTATAGATTGGATATTATTATTGAAAGAATCTCCTTTTAAAGGTAATATATCATATACTGTTGAATTGAAAAAAATTCCTATTATAATTGCTAGTGGTATACTATTACTAGTATCAGTTACAAGTTCAGAAATTCTAACGTTTATTAACATTAATATAAACAGGAATAATATGGATACAGCTCCTACATACACTAGTAAATAAGATAAACCTATAAAATTTATTCCTAACATCATTAAGTAAGCTGAGATACTTAAAAACAGACCAATTAAAAATAATACAGATACGATAGGATTTTTACTAATAATAACAAAAATTCCACAAAGTATTGCAACAAAAGAAATATATATTAGAAAATTATACTTAAAACCATTAGTAAAAGTTTCATTTAAAAGATGTAGATTAAACATATTAAATAAGAAATAAAAATTCTCAGAGTGTAAAAGTTTTACGAAAAATTATCGTATTCTTTACGTTTTGGGTATATTTTTTTTTTCTTTTTACGCGGAGCGCACGGTTATTATGTATAATAACAAAAAAAAAAGAATTAGCGCTAATTATAATACTAAATCTAAAAAAATAAAAAACGCTAAACAAAAAACAAATACAAATTTGAGAGCGTATTTGTTATCTAAACACAAAAATAAATAGGGAACGCCATTATTATAATAGCCATTGGGGTAAACGCGTACAAGAGTCGAACTTGTATCTTTGTGTCCGTAGCACAACACTTTAACCATTAAGTTAACGCGCTTTTTTTATGTATAGTAGAGATGGCTTTGCAACCCCCATTTATTTATTTATTTTTTGCGCGTAGCGTGAAAAAGGCTAGAATTTTTAGCGTAAAAAAATTATTAGTCTTATTACACTAAACGCAAACACATTTAATTTAACTAAATAGTACGCTTTTATTCCTATCCAAGACTCGAACTTGGACCCAGATATTAGAAGTATCCTGCTCTACCATTAAGCTAATAAGAGTTTTATTTCCTTACTTCCACCGGTGTAGGATCCTGCCGCCATAAAAAAAAAATCTAGATTTTTTTTATGGCGGCAGGATCTTTTTTTATTTATTTTTTTTTTACACTCCAGCATAGCAGGTTCAATCTACTTAGTGGCGGCGGGTACTATCGCTTGAAAATAAAAAAAATAAATATCTAAGACGAAAAGCTAGCCAGGAGAGAAAATCGAATTCTCATTCTTAATGCATGAAATTAACGTTCTAACCAATTGAACTATCCTGGCTATTATTTAGATTATTTACTTTAGCCCTGTCTAATTATTTTCTTATAAAATAATAATGACTTCAAGGATGTAAAATTTATAAATAAATTTTTAATTACTGGGGAGCGAAGGAGAGGAAATAGCTTAATTGTTCTAGATTTTTTTTTTTAGTCACGAAGTAGGCGAGAGACTAGTCTCTCTTTTGGCTAGTCCTTCGTCCTAGGTAGCCTGGTAAAGGACCAGGTCACCTATCTTTCGCTTGCATAAGCGAAAAGCAAGCTTTTCTTAATGCTAGGAAAGAAAAAAAACTATGTAAAATATGTAATACTAATTACTGTATAATTTATGGGGTGGATACCCCGAGTTGAACAGGGAACTTGCTGTGCCACATACAGGTGTTCTACCTATTGAACTATATCCACCTATATATTGTTATATATATCAGCCTTATTTATATTATAAATTATTACGCAGTATAAAAATACAAAGGGCCAATCTTATATTTAAAGGTTACGCAATAGCAGATTACTTAAATAAGAATAGCATTTTGTATTATTGCTTTCTTATTTTTGAGCGTTTTTAACTTAATTTTGCTCAAAATTTTAGGAGCCGATATTTTTTTTGCTCGCATTAAAAAAAAAACTTCTTTTTTTTAAAGCGCTAGTTCGTGGGTAAAAAAATCTAGAACAATTAATCTCTTCCCTTTAAAGTAAATAAAAAATCTAAATCTAATATTATGTTGGAGTGATTCGAACACTCAATAGTAAATACCAAAAATTTATGACTTACCGATTAGTCCACAACATATAGCTTTTTATTAAATTCATTTATGTAATTATGCGCATAATTATTTAATAAAAAGCGCGAAGCAGGAGGAATCTCACGATCCTTATTTTTTACTTAATTTTGCTCATAATTTTAGGAGGGGGAACGCCAGAGAAAAAAAAAAATAACGGAGAAATCTCACGCTCCGGGTTAAATTTTTACAAATTAAGGTAAATCCGACTTGAACGGATAAAATTTAAAAATCAAATAGTCCTAAGCTATTCCTGTCTACCAATTCCAGCATTACCTTTTATTCCACTATTATATATCCGCTTCGCAGCAAAGCCGATTCCTTTAACATAGTGGAACTAGTCATTATTTTTTTTTATCTTAATTTTTTACCCCTCTCGCCCACTGAGGTGGGGTTTTAATTTTTAATCTTCATTAAATATTTTATGCGTAGCCGGGGTATAAATTATTATTTTGCCCAAGATAAGATTCGAACTTATAACCTAAGCATCTTCAGAGCTCCGCTCGGCCAATTGAGCTTCTCGGGCGTTTTTATTTTTATTGTTCTTGTAATCAAGATAAGAATTTCTCTAATGATACTGATTCTATTACGATTGGCATAGAACTGTGTAAGATTCCACATATTTCACTACATTGTCCATAGAATAATCCTTCTCTGTTAATAAGAACAGATACTTGATTTAATCTTCCTGGGTAAGCATCACATTTAATTCCTAAAGCTGGACAAGCATATGAATGTATTACATCTCCAGAAGAGATAATAAATCTAACATGAGTTAACTCAGGAAGGATAACTCTGTTATCAACTTCTAACATTCTTAATGCACCATCTTCTAAATCTGATTCAGGAACTAAGTAAGAATCAAATTCTAATTCTTCATCATCTTCATTTAAGAAATCCGGGTATTGGTAGCTTCAGTATCATTGGTGACCTTCTACAAAAACTGTTAATGAAGGGTCAGTTACTTCATCCATTAAGTATAATAATTTAAAACTAGGGAATGCAATTAATATTAATATAAGTGCAGGAGTTATTGTTCAAATTAACTCTATTAATGTTCCGTGGTTAAGATATTTGTTACTAATAGGAGATCTGCTAGAAACATAATTTCTAATAATAGAAACTAATATTCAACTTACACCAAATAGTATAATAACTAAGTAAAACATAATATTGTCATGTAATTCTACAAGTGCTTCCATTTGAGGGCTAGCACTGTCTTGGAAATAAACACCTCACGCTCTAGGTGCATCACAAATTGAAAAAAAGTTTGATAATAATGTATTCATAATATATAATTTAAAAAGAGTTTAATATCTATAGGTTTAGAGGGAGATGAAAAATATTTATAGCTTTTCTTTGCGCTTATAAATATATAAAACTTTAAGATAGTTAATAAAAATATCTAGATATATACCAATAAGAGAAAAATTCAGGGGGTTGATGTATGAGCCCTTAAGATGAATCGAACATCTATCAAAATATTAACAGTATCTCGCTCTACCGTTGAGCTATAAGGGCTAAGATGAAAATCTTAAATATATTAGTGTTAGGGCATTAAAAAAAATATATTTTTTTTTTAGCCATCCTTAATAAGAAAAACTAATGGAACTTTCGCTAGATAATAAAATCTCTCAGAGGAAAGGCAAAAAAATTTTTTTAATGCCTTTCTTAAGCTAGGGCTTCGCCATTGTTTTTTTTTCTTAAATAAATGATAAATCATTTATTTAATCCAGCCTTTTTTTTTTCTAGCCTTTCCATCGACCTATGGTCGAAGGGAGGGAACGAAGTAGGAGAAAAGAGATTCGAACTCTCAAAAGCATAAAGCTACTGAGTTTACAGCTCAGCCCGTCTTACCAACGATGGAATTCTCCTTTATTCTGCAAAGATAACCCTCGATACCCGGTTTATCTTTCTATTACATTACTAATGAATTTTATCACGCTTCTTTGTAAATAAAAAATATAGATTTTTTATCCCGGAGCGTATCATTAATAAAGTCATCCACTTTGTGGTAGACTTTATTCCAGGGGTTTTTTTTATTAATTACTTCTTAAAAAAAGAAGTTTGCTTACTTAATTTTTGTTGCACCTAAAACTATTGTAAAACTAAGTAAAATGTAAGTGCGAAATGACTAGTTTAAGCATAATTGTATGGTACTAAACCTATTAAGTTTAACATTAATAATAGGTATCCCCCTATTGTTAAGTATAAACATAATTATGTTGCACCTAAAACTAATTGTAGATATACCATGTGTAAGAATACTATTGTAGCTACCACAGAAATAAGAGATCCAAGATTACTTACTAAGTTTCATCCTGCAAAAGCGTCAGGGTAGTCACTTATTCTTCTAGGCATACCTTGTAATCCTAAGAAATGTAGCGAAGAGAAAAATTAATCCAGTTCTTTGTTGTAAGCAACCATGTTACCTATATATCAGTAGGTGTATGTGGAACAAGATTTAAGATTTATATCCTTTGTTCCGTAAGGGCTTACGAAGGGTGAATTAAAAGCGAAATCACGGGCAATATCAATTCCTAAAGAACTATTTACTTGAGTACTTCCCCCATGTAAAGGTTTACCTTTACTTGCCAGAAAGTTGTTTATATAATACTTCTTATCCATATTTTCAAACATGTCAACCCTGCACCCTTTATCGGTTTTAGTTAATATACGATATTGGTAATATTGGCCTAGCTGAACATAGAATGAATAATTTTTCTTAATGTGATTTTTAGAAACCGTTTCTAATTTTTGATTTATATCAAATATGAGATTTTCTTTATCAGAGCTAGAAAGATTATCCGCGGTTAAGAGTTTATTAAGTGAAACAGATTTATTTAAAAAATCTAGACGCCTAAAGCTTAAGATGTATTTTAATTGAACATATAGTAAATTCTCAACCAGCTCATGGTAAGCTTGATCTGATGAAGAAAAATCTTTTACTAGTAAGTTAAAATCATTAGCATAAGGGAACAGAAACTTTATGCTAGACGCAGCTACAATACTCTTTTGCTGCCCTATTGTAAAAAGATCCCGGCTAGGTCTACCACCAACTAATTTTATATCTCTATTAAGAGCTAGCCCAAACTTATGATGACTTAACAACTCCTCTAACATATATATGTGATAAGATATTTGACGTTTTTTAAACGCTTCAAAATAATGTTTTTCCTTATCAGTAATAGACATATAATTCTTTTTAGCGATATTTAAAAAATCCAGCTCGTCTTGATAGTTTACATAATCCTGGTTCAAAATTTGAATATCAACAGGTACATGCTTAATTCTATTTAAATAATCTTCCTGATATATACCATGATCTAGGCTAAGGGCCCTAGCTAAGGTAAGACGATTAAAGTTATTGATTCTCAACTGATTGTGCTGAGCTACAAGCTTTTTCAATTGGAGATTGCTAAACTCGAGTGGTTCTTCCAAATCTATTAAACCAATTCTAGTAAATCGAATGAAATTTTTATAGTTCTGCACTCTTACATCACTAGTTAAGGTACCACGTAAAAAATTTAAATAATCTGTTATATCCATGGAAGGAGGGCCAAGATTCCCTGTAGATGACTAGAAGTTAGTACTACATTAGGGAAATCTCACTTATATATTAACTTATTAAGTTTTTTTATTGAGTGCTCCATTTCACCTAAATTATCATGTTTTATCAAGTTAAACCGCTCCAGTTTTATTACCTTTTTATCTACAAATTCTGATGTGTCGCCTTCACTATCGCATAGATGAACATCGTGACTCACTAATATTAACACCCCTACTAAGAGGAATTTAATTAGTATAGCTAACCCTATGAAAATTACTAAATTTTAAATCTAATGTGTTCTATACTATTAGATATTATGATTTAAGATAAAGAATATGTAGATAATTTTATTTTATTTTTTTATTTAATGTGGGGGGGGGTGTTGTTAATTTTTATTAGTCCCGTGCAATTTCCACTACACGAACCGTATTTCGACTTAACACCAATCAGAGTCACGCATACGAAGATTGCTTGAAAAAATATCATCGCCTTATTGCGATGAGGTTAGATTAACAAGAAACCAAACTTATTGCACATACTCCTTTCAGCGCCTGACGAGTGGTTAGTACCTATCTGAGATTAAATTCACCGTGATGTGGTGATTCACGATTACTAGTAATTCCTTTTTCATGCAGCCGAGTTACAGGCTGCAATTCATTTTATATCCAATTTTAGAGATTAGCTCAAATTCGCATTTTCGCCTCTCTTTGTAAAGGCATATGTGGCACGTCTATAGCCCACAATATTAAGGTCATGATGACTTGTCTTGGTCCCTGTTATCACATCCAATATAGCGGTGAACTACTTTATAAAAAACAAATAAAGTAAGGGTTTACGTTAATTTAATGGATCTAACCAGAATCTCACGACATTAACTGAAGACAGCCGTGCAACACTTGTAATATTTAAAGTAAGTTACCTTACTTAATTTATGTTGTATGTTGTGGGGGTAACATAGGTAGATAAATAAATAAATATCATTCAAATTGTGGTAAGGTTTTTCGAGGGTTATCGAATTAAATAACATACTTCACTACTGGTTTCAGAAACGGTCTAATGATTTCAGTTCCTGCGTTGCCACATTACTCTTGAGGTGGAATGCTTACACTTTCATTTATACACTTACATTCGCAAGTCTATAACATTCATAATTCTCTGCCTGGACTACTAGGGTATCTAATCCTATTCGCGACCCAAGCCTTCGTCCCTCAACGTCAGTTTTTACATAAAGGTTTGCTTTTGCTCTTATCCGTCCTATTAGTATCAAAGAATTTCATCTCTACACCAATAGTACTAATATATTCCTCTCACATAAAACTCTAGTATATCTGTTCCCTTTTGGGGCTTGATATGCCGTCTAGGTACCCTTTAAACCTAATAAAGATGAATAACACTAGTCTTCCTCGTATTGCCGCGACTGCTGGCACGAGATTTGGTCAAGACATATAGATAGAAAATTGTCATTATCAGTATTCTATCTAGAACTTTATACGACGTAGTCGAAACGCATATGTAAGGCTAACCCTACATATACTTACATTCCTCCAAGTTGCTGGTTCAGCCGTTAGGCTATTGACCAATATTCCTCACTGCTGTACTATACGTATTGGGGTTTTTTCAGACCCAATGTGGTCGATCAACCTCTCAGTTTCGACTACGGGCTTAAGCTAGTTGAGCAATTACCTCAACTACTACTTACCCGAGAAAATTATAAACATCTTAAAGCGAAAGTTTTTCTTTTAGTAACAATAAATTGTTACCTTATAAGGGATTTTTCTCCTTACTCTAAGGCAGCTATAACTTCATTTACTCACCTGTACACCACTTCATAGGATTAGTCCTATGACGTTCGATTAGCATGTGTCAAGCATTTGGACAGCGTTCAATCAGAGCCATCATCAAACTCAATATTATCTGCTTCGCATTATTTTTTTTAACGAAAATAATATATAATAGTTTATCGTCCCCATTAAAAAAAAAAGATCTTTTTTTTATCCGGGGGGCAGGATAACCAGCGATAGCCGGTTTATCTTTCTATTACATTACTAATGAATTTTATAACGCGGAGCGTGCAAAATAATTATTTATTAAAAATAATTTATTTTTTAGCACAAGGGTTATTTTTACCCCGCAAGCGTTATCCCTCCCTGCGAAGAAGGTGAAAAAAAAAAACCGAAAAATATATTTTTTTTTTAATGGTGATCATCGCAAATAAATTATTCCTCCCCCGATTCCCAAATTTGTCTCCCACCATCTAGATGAAAAAATTTACCCGGGTTTTAATTTATTTTTTTTTAATTTATTTTAACTTAATTTTGTACCATCGGTACAAAATTTTAGGAGGCGGTATTTTGCTCCAAATTTTAGGAGCGCGATATTTTACTCTTTAAATTACGCAAAGCGAAAACATAAAAGAATAGGGGTTTACTCTAAACCCCTATTCTTTTAAGAAATGGTGCTATAAAAAATTTATATAATTTTTTCACGCAAAGCGCATGCGGTTAAATAAAGTCTTTATCATTTATGCCTGCGCGGAGGAACTACGCCAGAAAAAAAAAGAAAAGTAAAAAGTGTTAATTAATTACTACTTATTCATCCTTTTAATCCAAAGGCTCCGTTACGTGTTTTAGAACTAATTTTTGTAAGTTGTATATTAGATCTAGTATTACCTCTTAACATGACAGTTGATAACCCTTTATAAGAAGAGTTTATGTTTTTTAAACTTCCTTTATATTTTAATTTAAATACAGATCTTGAGGCAGTTAAACGTCTAGATAATCTCCCTGCAGCTTCTAATCTTACACCATAAATATTTTTATGTTTAGTAGAATTTAAAATATTTTCTTGTAGGTTATTTTTAACCCGGAGCGAGCTACGCGCCTGTCTATTAATAGGAGAATTCTCCGTATTGGCTACCCCCCAACGAGGGAATATTTTGTATAATAGTTCATGTAATACATCTTTATCCTTTAACATAGAAATATATGAATTTAGGTTTAAAGTTAAAGATTCGTTTTTTAGCGCGCAAGCGTTAAATTTTTCATTTATTTTAGCGCTAGGCAATCCGTAGAATGATAATTTACTTAAAGATGGAAGTTTAACCAATTTCAAGGCTTTTTTAAGAACTCTTAATAATCTATTTTCCCTATTTTTTAATTTTATAGCAATAGATTCTGAAAAAATGTCACTATTTAAATGTAGATATTTTAAATTAACAAAATTAAATTCAACTTTTTTATGATATATTTTAGATATTATTTTTTTTAAACCTAGTATAAATCAGTTTTTTAATTTATTATTGTTAAGCGATAACATTTTTACATAATATAAGTATAATATTTCTTTTCTATAAGATTTATTTATAAAGTTTTTATAATACTTAGTTTCATAGTTTCTAAAATTTGTATTATTTCATTTAAGCGTTTTAAGAATGAAGTTTTTATTTTTTCTAGCTTTTTTTAAAATTCTTAAACCTTTTAATGAGATAGAGTTAATTTTTTTTAGCGTTAACGAAGGAGCCTGAATAATTTTGCTAGCGCTCGCTTTCGCGCTAATTATTTTTTTAGATAAAGTATTTTTATTTTTTAAAATGTTATAAAGATTTCTTAGTAAAAAATTTCTTTTTTTTAACGCAATGTCACTAGTTATTTCTTGGCCTAGCTCAAAAGAATTTTTTTGATGATCATTAATTATTTCACTCGCATTAGGGCTAATGTAGAATAATTTATGCAGATTTCTTAATTTATATAAGGCTCAGCCAGCAAAAGTGATAGTTTTTTTATGAGTTTTTTTAACGGCAAAGCCGCTCCCTGCGTTCGCTTTTGCGCCTAAAGGTAATAATTTTTGGCTAGAACTAGCAAAAACGTTTTCAAAAGCAAATGAATTTTTTACTTTATCAAATAATTTATAGTAATTATTATTTATTCTTGTCTCCAGCTCTTCTTGTCCTGGTGCGAGACCAGACGCTAGTCTAGTACTGAAAAAACTCTGTTTTTTTAGCGCTAAAGAATAAAGAGAAAATTTAAGGGCTTCTTCTCCTTGTTCAACGCTATATAAACTACTATTTTCAGGAAGGAACGCCGCGTTACCTAAAAGCGCCAGATTATTCTTTAGACTAGAATTAGTTTTAGCTATGTTAACATAGTTTAAAAAATAATTATTATTACTTGTAGTGTTAAGTTTGTTATTACTTAATAAAAAATAATATTTTTTTATTAGTGATTTATATTTATCTTTTAACGCCTTAACACCAGAATTTTTTTTGGCTATATTTAGCGCTAAAAGAAAGTTAGATAGATTTCTTTTGGTTAATTTAGTAAAATTTAGAGTATAATTTGCTTTATTATCTCTATCATCACGCTGGGCTAAACGACCCCGTGAAGAATTTTTTAAATTTTTACTTGAAAAAACAGTTGTAGTTTTATTTTTAACCCTAGGAGAAGAATTTAAAAGTATAATACTAAATTTTTTTCTCCCATTAGCATTTGTTATTGTACTTTTATTTAAACTGGAACTTGAATTAGCTTTAACTAATCCAGTACGCAGCCCAGTTCCTTTATGTTTTTTATTAAAAACAAAAGGTCTAGTACCGGCACGGTTTCCTTTCGCCTGGTCAACTGCAAAAGGCAAGCTTTTCTTTTGGAATGTCCCTGGCCTTGTATCCCGGGTATTTGGACGAACGGTCTTAGATAATTTTTGAGTTTTTTCTGCAATTTTAAATATAAATGTTTTATATAAATTTTTTAATTTGTATAGGAAAAATTTTTTATTTTTATTGTATAGATATACAGTAATTATAACTTTGTTGTTAGTATGTTTCATTTCTGCTCTACTTACCAATATTCTATTTAAAGATAATCTTTTAAATCTAACTTGTACACGACTAGATTTTTTATTATTAGATAATGGATTTAAATTAAAATAACTTTTAATTAGTTTATTTACGGTATTGTCAACGATTGGTAATGTTTTAGTAAAATTCTTATTATAAGAATAGATGCTATTGAATCATTCTTTACTAGCAGGTGGATAATGTCTATTTTCACCTATATTGTTATTATTGTCCAGGTCAGAAATATCTGTACTATTAAAAAACTTTAATTCTGATTTAGCAACATTAGTTTGGGATTTTTTTAAAAATAAATTTAACATAATTATATATTATGTTTAAGAAATATATGGTTCAGTTAAATGTGTAATTGTAATTATATTAAAGTTTGATTAATATTTTAAAGAAAATTTGGTCTTATTTTTATCCCCCTCTGTAATTTCTCAAACCAGAGTAGGAGACTAAACAAACACCGTTTAATTTTTTAGGCCGTAGCCACGCCATCATGGAAAGAAAAAGCACCTGAAAATCATCGCGGTGATAGTAAGGTGTCTTTGCCTTACTAATAAGGCTTATTATAACGGTTTAACAGCAATAGAAATATTTTTTTTTCTTAATTTTGCTGCTCTGCTGCCTAGCCATTAAAAATTTATTTTTCTAAATTTTTTCATCCTTTAAGTCATTATTATTTAATAAGAAAATGCATTTTCTTATTAAATAATTAGGCAAGGCCAAAAATTTTAGGAGCCGGCAAATAATTAATAAATGATAAAGAATTTATTTGCGCTCCTTGGTAAGGAAATGCCCTCCCGGTAAAAATAGAAAATATTTCATACTAGAGACGATACGCGACTTTTTTTTTAATTTTTGTTTTAGCCTTCCCTCACAGCGCATAAAAAAAAATTATATTTTTTAACCAAAACATATCTTTATATAATTAAAGGAATTATGTAATAATGCCTTTAATGCAGGAGGGACTCTTGAATAAAAAGTTATTTTTATGTCATGGTATAGAGATATATTAGTTTATAAATTCATTAGTAATGTAATATATATTTATATATAATACGGCTATAGGTTAATGGTAGACCGTTCGTCTTCCAAACGATGTGTACCGATTCGAATTCGGTTGGCCGTAAATTAATGAGTTAGTAACTTAATTGGTAGAGAACTTTCTTGTCGAGAAAGATGATGTCGGATCGAAGCCGGCCTAACTCGGTAATAATAACTCTTTATTCTCCCTTAAAATTTTTAATTCATTTTCTAGGATTATTTTTTTTTCCTTAATTTACGGAGTAAATTAATAAAAAAAAAATTAGAAGCGTGAGATTTCTCCTGCATTAAAAAAAGAAAAAAAAAAGATCTTTTTTTCAAAGCTTAAAAATAATTTTTTTATGTTATGCTTATAGGAAAGGTTGCCATTGGTAAGGCGAGATGTTTGCTAAACATTGTGTTTTAACACCTGACGGTTCAATTCCGTCCTTTTCCGTAGAGAACTATAAAGTATGGGGCGATAGATTCGGACCTAAAAATTAAAAAAAAAGAATTATTCTTTTCTGCTGCCCAGCCATTAAAAAATTTTTTTAAGCTTAGAAAAAAATGGCCAAGAATGATCCATCCACCTTTAAGTGGCATTATTTTTTCTCCAAATTTTAGGATCGCGCGAACAAAGATCCAGCCACTTTACGCTTAGCGTTAAAAAAATATATATTATTTTTTTTTTAATGATGATAAATTTAACGCTTGCGCGCTAAAAATTTAAGGATGGGGCTCGCATTAAAAAAAAGTTCATTTTTTTAAAAGCGCTCGCCCTAAATAAAAGAGTATAGTTTAATTGGCAAAATAGGAAGCTTCAAACTTCAAATTCTCAGTTCAAGTCTGAGTGCTCTTGTTTGTGGAACCCGACCCACCCAGCGCTTTAAAAAAAATATATTTTTTTATGCGCTGGGTGGGAGGCAACGAAAGAGATAAATTTCCCATGCGCTTCTTATTAAAAAAAAAAATAATGGAGGAATTTCACCGTACCGGTTAAAAAAGATTTTACAATATGCCGTGTATACATTTTTAGTAATATAAGGGTTCCTTAGCTTAATCGGTAAAGCGTATTTTTGATAAGGATGTGTTCGACGTTCAAGTCGTCGAGGAATCAAAAAATAAACTATTACAATAGTAATATTATATTACAGATGTAATATAATATAAAGAGAATTGGCTGAGTGGTCTATAGCGATAAGCTTGAAACTTATTTTAGTACAAACTACTAACATCCGTTCGAATCGGATATTCTCTGAATAATATATACGGGCCAGGGCCGGGTTGGTTAGGCACCTCATTTGGGTTGAGGAGTAGTTATGTTCGAATCATAATGACCCGAAATTAGGAAATACACTTTGTAAATTACAATAGTAATGTATTAGATATGTAATGTAAAATTTCATCATAAGCTATTTGTTTATGATGGCAAGTATATAAAGAAACTATTAGGAATATCTAGCTATATATCAAAAAGAGTTTTTTAAATAGTACAACGATTAAGAGTCGATGAACTTGAACTTTTGGAAAAATCCTATAAATAAACGAAGTGAATTGAAATATCTTACTAGCTTCAGGAATAGAAATCAAACGAGATTCTATGATTAGTGTGAATGAAAGTAGAAAAGCCTAAAAGTAAAATGGATTAAAATCTGTTTGAATAAAGGGGAACCTTCCTCTAAGGCTAAATATGATATATAAGCGACAGTGAACTAGTACCGAGAGGGAAAGATTTGAAATAGTAGTTTTATAAGCAGCTCAAGTAAAGTTTAAATAACAAATGAGAGCGTACCTTTTGCATAATGGGTCAGCAAGTTAATATTAGATGCGAGAAAAGCAATTTTTCATCGAACACGATGCAAAATATAAGTCTTATTCCTAGATAAACCGATTATTAAATAATGAATTAGTATCTAAAATTAGACCCGAAGCCTGGTGATCTTACCATGATCAGGGTTATAAAAGCCCGAACGGGTTATCGTTGTAAAGATATCCGAAGAATTGTGGTAAGTTAGTGAAAGACAATACTGACCAGGATAGCTGGTTTTCCGCGAAACCTATATAAGTAGGTAATTCAAATAACATCATAGCAGGTACAGAATTGTGATCTCAGACAAATAGTATTTAAAAAATGCATTTGTATATATCGGGGGGTCGTGAAGACTTTATCGGTGAGAATTTGCTCTCGGAAGGGCAATGATGAATATTGAATAATCGGACATAGTACGATAAGGTTGTATGTCCAAAGGGAAACAGCCCAGAACAAGAGTTAAAGGTTCCAAAATTATTGTTAAGTGAAATTAAGGAAGTTTTTTTCAAATACAACCAGGAAATAGGCTTAGAAGCGGCCATTTTTTAAAGACCTCGTAACAGAGCACTGGTTCAATTAATAAGTTAAAAGCACCGAAAATTTAACGGATCTAAACAATATACCGACACCTTGTCCATAAGTATTAATAAAATTATAATTGTATTTATGGGGTAGCGGAACGTTGGGCAAATCAAAGATGTAATCTTTTTAAGATTATATAATTATGGATAACCTTAATATTTATCGACCTGCGGCCGGAAACGGCCGAAGGAAGAAGGTATTAAGTTACGTCCATCGACCTTAGGTAGAACTTCTACCTTTGGCAGATGATAACCCAAGTGAGAATGCTGACATAAGTAACGAAAAAGGGATTTATTACCCCCTCGCCTTAAGCTTATGGTATTTATATAAAGTAACGGCCTCTAAGTTTATAGACCTGCCCTAAAGGACTAAACGATGAGAAAAGCTTTTATGCAGAATTAACCTAATTGAGTAAATTGGGTTCTGGAAAAATCTGCAAATTATCGAAACCGTACCTAGATACTACCCCTGTCCAAGTAAGCTAGTAGAGTATACGAAGGCGTTTGAGCTAACAATCATTAAGGAACTCGGCAAAATGACACCGTAACTTCGGGATAAGGTGTGCCATTCTTCCATCGCCCGGCTCCCGGCCGATGGTTAAGAATAGGAGGCATAGAATGGTGTTGTACGACTGTTTAATTAAAACAAAGCACTTTGCGTAAGATGACAAATCAAAGTATTGAGTGTGAATTCTGCCCAATGTTGGCTGGTTAACGGATTTACTTAGCTGACTAAAATAAGCTAGGTTTTGAAGGAACCCCCAATCAATGGCGGCCTTACCGATGAGGGTCCTAAGGTAGCGGAATACCTTGGCCGTTAAATGCGGTCTTGCATGAATGATTTAACGATACAACAGCTGTCTCAATGATTGGCTCAGTGAAATTGGAATAACTGTGCAGATACAGTTTACCTCTAGTTAGACGAGAAGACCCTATGCAGCTTTACTGTTGCTAGTTATTGGATATGATCAAACGAGTTGTAGTGTATAAGGTAGTTGGCGAGATACAATTGAAACACCTTTACTTAGTTTATCATATCAGTAGAATACCGCGAAAGCTATACAAACTACTTCGACCAAGTAAAATTGGTCGATGGAAGAGTAAAGTAAGTAGGTAAAATCTACATTACTTATCCAAAAAGGAAGAGGGGTTAAATGGTTTTTACCATTTAACCCGGGAAACAGTTGCTAGTAGACGGTTTATGCGGGGCACAGATCCCATAAAAAGTACCTGGGTGTATCCAAAGTTAATTTTGTAAATTTACTCGGTTTCGCAAAGAAAATAAATTTTCTCTGCGTTACCGAGTAATTAAACATGTATAGGCTAGAATTATTTTTAATTCTTTTCTAGCGTGTTTTTTTATTTTACTTTGTTATATTTTATCACTAAAGATAATTTATTCAGTTATATATCTATTAAGTTAGATTTATTATATTTATTTTAAGTAAGATTTTAACTATATGGAAAATAGATGTAAATAAAACATTAATTAGTTAAAAGTTAGTAATGTTTTAAGTTATTTTATTATTACACAATAATAAGATGATTTTTATGTTTACTTATAAAGTTTAATGGCTTAATCTTGCTTTACTGTTTGACTTACACGTCTATCAGTCGCGTAAGCGGGGCATATGATCACAAGATGCAGAAAGGAAAGGTCTTGGATTTTTGAAAAAGCTACGCTAGGGATAACAGGCTAATTGCGCCAGAGAGTACAAATTGAGTGCGCAGTTTGGCACCTCGATGTCGACTTAGCTCATCCACATGAATGCAGGAATCATGAAGGGTTCGACTGTTCGTCGATTAAAGAGCTACACGAGTTGGGTTAAATACGTCGTGAGACAGTATGGTTTCTATCTTCTAGAGGGAATTAGAGTAAAATAAGGATAGCCCCTTCGTACGAAAGGAGTTGGGTATATTAACCCCTGGTTTACCTGTTGTTTATGTAACCAATATTAATTTTTAACGGAAAAACCCCTTAAAAAAAGTTGGTGTATTACTATTACTCTTGTATATATTAATAGCATAGGCACGGCAGGAAAGCTATGTTAGTTAAAGATAAGTGCTGAATGCATATAGGCACGAAACTTACCTTAAGATACTCTTAAATATACGTAGTAGAACACTACGAATCTTATATAATAAATTTTTATTATATATTGTATAGGCTTTAGCTTAAAGGATTTTGATGTCTTCAGGTATAAAGTACTAATTTTATTAAAAACTAAATTACATACTTATCGTATATATATAGCCCGGTTAGCATAAAAGCAATGCAACCGTTTTGTAATCGGTAGAAGTAAGTGCGATACTTGCACTGGGCTTTTTACTATTATAGTTTAATTATTTTACCCTTGGCTAACGTTTTTATTTTATTATATACCTTAGTGACCTCATGCAAGCGTTATAATAAAATAAAACCCCAAAAAAAATCTAAAAACAAAAAAAATATCTCGTTTAGACGTATAATGCGGGTTGATGTAATAGTAGCATAACTGGCTCATGACCAGTAAATAGGGGTGCAACTCCTCTATCCGCATAATTATAAAACTATATTTATAAAAGGCTATAGCTTAATCGGTAAAGCAAGCTGCTCATGACAGCTCAGATGAGTGTTCGAATCCCTCTGGCCTTATAGTTTAGCCTTGCGCACAGCCTTTTCAGGGGTTTTTTTAGCGTTTTTTTTCTTATTATTAATAATAAAAAAACGTTAAAAAACACAGCAGAAATAAATGATTGATTAATCAATCATTTATTAATGCTTCGCGCTCTAAAAAAAAAATTTTTTTTTTAATGCGCCAAATTTTTAATCCGAGTGCTGGAATTGGTAGACAGGGAAAATTTAAGCTTTTCTGATATTATATCGTGAACGTTCGAGTCGTTCCTTGGATAAATATATAAAAACATTGGTTATTTTTTTAATAAACGTTATAAATGCTAGAAAAAAAAAATAAAAATCTTTTTTTTTTTAATCCTCCCCAACTCTCCCTAAAACAGAGCGCGGGATGGCTTCGGCCTAAAAAATAAGTCATTGCGCTAGATTTAATTATTTAGCTTAGTGCCGGAATAAATGATTGATTAATTAATCATTTATTAATGCAAGCGTTATATTAATAAGACCCCATAGACAAGTTAGGTTAAGTCATAACATTTTCACTGTTACATCCAGGGTTCGAGCCCCTGTGGGGTTAATAATTATAATATTTTTAATATTCTTAAGAGTATTAAAAGTAATTGGAGGATGCGAAAAGAAGAAAAAAAAACTAGCGCTACTTCGTGGGTAAAAAAAAATTATCTTTGGTTAGGTAGGGGAAAAACTTACTAGGGGATATAGTTTAATTGGTAAAACTGCGATTTTGCATATCGTTATTTTAGGATCGAGTCCTAATATCTCCAACTTTTTAAGCTATAAAAGCATATATGATTAAATAAGTTAGCGCTAAGTATTGTGGTCGAAGGGTTGGCTTATTTCTTAAATAAATAATTATTCAATAAATTAATAAATAAGAAAATATCCGCCTCCTTGCGAAGAAAGTAAGTAAAATTATAAAAACCGTTCCTATCTACGTATAATGAAAATATGGGGGTAAGGATGAGAATTAAAAAAAAAAAGATATTTTTTCCATCTCCGTCTTCGCTAAATTTTTGGAAGGTTTAGACTTTTTTTTTTCACTAAAAAAAGTCTTTCTTTCTTAGCGCTAAAAAGAAATTAGCTCAATTGGTAGAGCAACCGTTTTACACACGGTAGGTTAGGTGTTCGAATCACCTATTTCTTACACAGGTTTATTTATATTTTAACTTTATTAATCATTTAAATTGATATTATTTTTAACCCCGGTTGTGATACAAAATTAAAAGTGTTATTATTACATAATAACATAGGAAAGTCCAGAGCTATATAAATAGAAAAAAAAAATCCGGAAGTTAAAACTTTGGTCTTTAGTAGAAAATAAAAGTCAAAAAACTTAGCGTTATATAATAGCGAAAGTATTATTTGACTATGAGATGTAAAGCCTCTATTAAGCATTAATTTAGAATTATATTCTTTACAGAATCCGGCTTAATTGTATCCAACCTTCACATTCCTCCTATTTTTTTTGAGTTTTTTAATTAGTAATGTAATATATTTATTATTCAAATAGGTCTCTTCGCGAGACTTAGTTCCGGGTAATAAGAGAGCTTAACTTAACGGTAAAGTATGTGACTTTTAATCACTCCAATATGAGTTCGAATCTCATAGCTCTTAAATTATCTAACGATAATTTTTAAACTCTTTTTTATAATATATTTGTTAATTTTATGCTATGAGTAAAAAGTATTGTTTATATATTGAACATTAGAAGATATATTCTTAAATATTTTTTAGCACTTCGACTCTTTCGTCGCCTCCCGCCCTTAATAAAAAAAGTTTTTTTTTATGGTCGAAGCTCTAGCATACTGTTTTTCTTCGAACAACTCTTGCCTAGTACCCCTTATATGAGACAACAGAACATATTTGAAAAACAAGAATCCTTAGGGAAATTATCACAAATCTCTATGGGATTAGAACGTTGATTCCTTTCTTCAAATGCTAAAGATATTGGTATTTTATACTTAATCTTTGCATTATTTTCAGGTTTATTAGGAACAGCATTTTCTGTACTTATAAGAATAGAATTATCTGGACCCGGTGTTCAATATATAGCTGATAATCAACTATACAACGCAGTAATTACTGCTCACGCTATATTAATGATATTCTTTATGGTTATGCCTGCATTAATTGGAGGTTTTGGTAATTTCTTATTACCATTATTAGTCGGTGGGCCTGACATGGCTTTCCCTAGACTAAACAATATAAGTTTCTGATTATTACCTCCTAGTTTAATCTTATTCTTATTCGCTGCTACAATTGAAAATGGAGCGGGAACAGGATGAACATTATATCCACCTTTATCTGGTATACAAAGTCACAGTGGACCAAGTGTAGATTTAGCAATTTTTGCTTTACACTTATCAGGAATAAGTAGTTTATTAGGTTCAATGAATTTCATAACAACAATCTTAAACATGAGAAGTCCTGGTATAAGATTACACAAATTAGCTTTATTCGGTTGAGCTGTAATAGTAACATCAGTTTTACTGTTATTATCTTTACCTGTGCTTGCAGGTGGTATCACAATGGTGTTAACAGACAGAAACTTTAATACTTCATTCTTTGAAGTAGCAGGTGGTGGTGATCCTATATTATACCAACACCTATTCTGATTCTTTGGACACCCTGAAGTTTATATATTAATTATACCTGGATTTGGTATAATAAGTACTACAATATCAGCTAGCTCTAACAAAAGCGTATTCGGATATCTAGGTATGGTTTACGCTATGATGTCAATTGGAGTGTTAGGTTTTGTAGTTTGAAGTCACCACATGTACACAGTTGGATTAGATGTAGATACAAGAGCCTACTTTACTGCTGCAACTTTAATTATTGCAGTTCCTACAGGTATTAAAATATTCTCATGATTAGCTACTTGTTACGGTGGATCATTACACTTAACACCTACAATGTTATTCGCATTAGGGTTTGTGTTTATGTTCACAATCGGAGGATTAAGTGGAGTTGTACTAGCTAACGCATCATTAGATGTGGCATTCCACGATACTTACTACGTTGTTGCTCACTTCCACTATGTTTTAAGTATGGGAGCAGTATTTGCATT
>ERZ794936.416-NODE-416-length-21117-cov-32.062625_pt1 | contig 21117 bp, 10 predicted proteins | sample MGYA00511083_ERZ794936 | MGnify/ENA primary metagenome ERZ794936 (study PRJEB30137, sample SAMN04331409) | food metagenome | isolation source: Y2 must sample point D1 replicate A | place: Australia: South Australia | collected 2014 ... | reverse complement strand
ATGCAAACTATATCATCTGATATCTTGCCAAAAAAAAAAAAAAATAAAAAAATAAAAAAATAAAAAAAAAACACACAAAGCACCCTTGGTTCTTTTTGATAAGACATTCTTGACCTATAGCTGTAGCTATGATGGTGATGCTTTCTTCATATTGAGCTCCAATGTCCTTAACGAGGGTCCAGCTTTAACTTTCTCGCAACTGCTAGCCACGTGACTGCCTATAAAATTAAACAGTTCTGTCCTCGGATGAAAACACGCGATAAAAACTTGTGCTTTTGCTGGACATCGTAGAGTATTTTCAAGTCGCAAATCTCATATTGTGATTCGCATAATTTCAGATCACTATCTGGTTCTAAATCCCCGAGGCATCCACCAAGAACCAACAAAGAAACAACTACTGGAACAACACGCACAGCCATTCAATATATTATTCATGTCAGGTCTACAAGTTGAAGGAGCGGGAAACAGCGTTACAAAATACAAAATTGTTTTTTTAGGTGAGCAAAGCGTTGGTAAAACCTCTTTGATTACCAGATTTATGTATGGTACATTTGACGACCATTACCAGGCCACTATTGGTATTGATTTTTTGAGTAAGACAGTTTACCTTGAAGATAGAACTATCAGGTTACAGTTATGGGACACTGCTGGACAGGAAAGATTTAGATCTTTGATTCCATCATATATCAGAGACTCGCATGTGGCCATTGTGGTGTACGATATCACCAGTAAAAAATCGTTTGAATACATAGACAAATGGTGTGAAGACGTTAAAAGCGAAAGAGAAGACGATGTAATTTTGTGTATTGTGGGTAACAAAAGCGACTTGAGCGACGAAAGACAAGTACCGATTGAAGAAGGTGAGAGAAAATCCAAAATATTGGGAGCAAGCATATTTATTGAAACCTCTTCGAAAGATGGGTACAACGTCAAGACTTTGTTCAAGCAAATTGCAAAAAGTCTACCAGATTTTCAAAGCTCCAACAAAAATAAAGACGATTTGATCAACGAAAACTCAGCCGGAGGATCTAAGCAAGGAGTTATTGATTTGAGCTCTGCTAATGGGGATGAAGATTCCTCTTCCTGTCAGTGTTAACCAATCAAGCAGAGTTTGTAATTTAGGTTTTATATCTGCAAAGTGAAACTTGCCCCCCCCTCAAGTTAACAGGTTGTTTGTTTTTTTGCTAACACGAAACTTAAAGACCATACTATATAAACCAAATCGTAACTAATAACTTTTCTTTTCTTTGCATAAATGCTTCCCAAAAAATCTCAATTACATAGAGTCAAATTTGGTGTCTACAAAGTTACCATTGCTCAACATGATGACTTTACAGATTCTTGGTAAGACTTCAACTTGCATCGGTTCCAAAGGGAAATTTTCACCGTCTACTGAAATGACCGATTTTGTAACATGTGGAATCAACCTTAAAGCTTTGACCTTTGAGTGAACAACCTCGGGCTGCAAAACATGACTACCTTTATCTAAACTTAGCAAAATTGAAGCGGTTCTTGTGATTGAGGTTCTTGCGTCGGTTATCACCAAATCCATAACCCCATCATCAGGTAGTGCAGCAGGGAAAAACTTACAATCTTCTGCAATATATGGCATCTTCCCAGTGTAAAAGATACCACAATTTTTGGTCAAAGAGCTGTCAATTTGTTCCCAATCATCAGGAATGTCATCGGTGTATTTGATGGAGTTTTCAGGAAACCCATACTCGGGTTTGAAGTCATCCTCAGTCAGAAGTTCAAAAGCGTTTTTCGAGGTGGAGTTTGTGCCTTCAGAAGGATTGTCAATGTCAACCAAAGACCGATCTTCCTCTGATGAAAAAGGTAGAGATGGTGAGGATGAGGATGAGTTAGGAAATGACTGCACGTATCTCGAATGCTTGTTAAAATGATCTCTCAATTCTTTCTTCGTCTTTGAGCCATATTTGACAAAAACTTCGCATGGAAATTTCTTTCTTCTCAAAACGCAAGAGGTGACACCAAGTTCAAATCTTGAAGGCCCCATGAATCTCAAGTACTCAGTGTTGATATCACTTTCTGCAATGATCCCGTAAGCTTGACTCAAAAATGAAACTCTGTGAGGCTCCTCATCGTCATCATCGATCCCGTGCTCATTGGTGAAATAACTAGGCTGTGTGATCAACATCAAGTCTGTTTTTGTTGGGCGACCTTTTAGCAAGTTCAATGCTGCATGCGATGGATTGGATGTACCATGGCACGACACGCTCATAGCATTTCCTGATCCACAGGGAATTTGTGTCAAAGATATCTTGTTGAATAACTCAACTCTGTCGTGTTTCCTTTTATACAACCCGTTCAAGACTTCGTGCGGAATTCCGTCCCCCGATGCGCAAGTAATCACATCGTATTTGGACAGAAAAGGGTATTTTTTCGTAAAGTGGTAGGCCTCTCTATGATATGTTGTTTCCTTATAATCAACTAAACACCCACTTGCCAACAAAATTGGTCTTGCCTTTGTTAAAAACAGTTTATTTGCCTTTCCTTTACCACCTTTAGGATTAATAATAACTAGTATTTTTTTTGGTCGATTTTCTTCTCCTTGAGGAAAAGATTTCCATAAAACTAATTCACTCAACTCTTTCACAATGGTTGATTTGTTGAAGGATTGGTACTCTTTTAGCAGTTTGGAGTACTCTGCATGAGTTACTTTCAAAACAGAAGATTTTGGGACGAGATCTTGTCTTCTGTCTTTGGCAAACGTAATTTCAATCAAATGTACAGGCTCTTGGATACCAGTTGAATCATACACCGTGCTGCCTACTTCAGTGTCCACCACTTGTTTGCAATTCAATACTTTACTGAAGGGTATGACCGAGTTGTTTGGTAAATGAACAGACTTGATCTTGAAATCATTAATTAGCGTTTTCACACCGTGCGCGTCCTCTTCGCCCGTCAATGCGTCAGTGTAAACGCTATTTGACGATGAGCTAGAGCTCAAAAGCCGCGAGTTGTCGTCTCCGTACCCTGTTTGCGAATCCGCAAAGGACAAAGTTGACAAAGAATGGCCCGATAAGCAAGTCACACAAGAGATCAGAGATGTTGTTTCATAAGCGTCTCTACCGTCTTCTTCCTCAGAGTCAACGCCATTGTATTCTACACCATGCTCATAATCATCTTGCAAAGCCGCACCGTCATCCAAGCGGTTTGAACGGCTCCCAGACATGGCCGACCTTGTTGCAGATCCAGCTGCTCTATTGGCATTTTCTGATACTTCATTTTTGATCAATATACCTTTGTTGGTGAAATATGCCAAATTGTTGATGGCGTTTCTACTAATGTTTAAATTTCCCTTTTTCAAGTTTTGTGTGCCTGCCTTGTTGGTGAATTTCATGTCAGTCAAGCTTTGAGAAGAGTCCTTTATTGTTTCCTTGTTTAACGAGGGAGATGCTTGTGGGGTGTATGTATTAGACTGGTTTGGATATTCCATTCTTTTCCTTGAGTTGCGTCGTTTGGAATTATATCTTGCAGCTAGTGTAATTGCAAATAATGTTTTGTTATTAGCTCCTGCGCGTCAACTTGTATTCTAATTTGGGTCAATAACTTCAAAGGTAAAACGGTCTTTTGGGAGAAACCGAAAAAAAAAAAAAAACAAAAGAATTGAGGAATGTTGTGTAAACTAGGGCGTGGTAATTAGTTCTTGCTTTTTTGCTATCCTACAAGTTATAGCAGACTGATTGCAGGAAACATAGCTTTACCAAAGAGATAACATCAGCAATCCAAACACACTTTCACCATAAACAAACCTGTATGCTCAATATTTAGTACAGCCAAGATGAAATATCAACTACGTAGGTTTATTAAAAAAAACAAATTTTTTATCGCAAGATCGTGTTCGACATTTAATTCATATTTCCGTTTCTGCTGTATTGTTTTATCGATTTCAGGAACAACAAAGCAGATCAAGAAAACACATTAAATGGAGTGATTAATTTTTTAGCACCCGACACGCGAGATAAACGTCAGACGTTGTTGTGTCTTTTGTTGTTGTTTTTTTTTCTGTCACATGGTCTTTTGGAGCAGGCATATTAGCCGAAGTGATGGTACCATATACTAAAGCTTTCACAGTAGATTCACAAAGAGTTGTTGCTACTAACGCAAGTAATATGAAACTAAAAGGCTTTGGGTAGGTTACATGTATGTTTACAATACATAGTCAATCAAAGTATTTTAGGCGTCTACTTTGTCTTTTGCCATCTTGAGTAATGATGGTACTGCTTATCTAACACGTTGTTGTCACAGTGATCATGACACCCAGCAGGGCTCCTCAAGCGGCTACAGTGCTCGTGCCGATTGCTTGAGATCAACTGTTTACAATGGACATGTCATTGCGGAGAGTTTTTGAGCAAGACAATGTCTGTGACAATTGTTAGTAGCTACAAAATATACAATGCCTCCAGCATGAAAAAAGATTATTCATGTGAGCAGTGAGAATGACATAAAGAGCTACAAATTAGTCTACAATGAAGATGGCAATCAACGGGATATTATTTCAGGCAACGCTTCTAACGATCGTCGGTGCTTTTTTTCACATGTGGGTGGTCATTTAGATGATTTACCCTGTTCCGTGGTTGGCGTAAAAAAAAATTAAAGTCAAGGTAATCTGTCACTCTCATCCAAAACACCGGACTCTTCCAACTAATGCTTTTCTGCAGTTTTTTGCTGTATGTAATCTCTCATCTTGTCAAACACTAGCAAGTCAATCACTTTGAGTCGGTATAAAATGTTATGATGATGACGGTGCTAATGTTTGTGTTCCTTCATTGGCATTTGCATTGCGCCTTTTATTACCAGTTGCGTTTGTAACCCGTCCGAGTTTTATGATCAAGCCTGAATAAGTTTTTTCTTTCAGTTTGAAAACTGTAACCAAAATTTTTTTCGCCAACGAACAAAGAGCACTGCAAAACGGTGGAAACTTCTTGGTCGCAAGAGTTGCAAAGGGTTATCTCATAGTCGCGAAGCCAAAAAGGAACGAGAAGCAAGGCAAAACGGAAACTGAACTAAAACAACAGTAAGACAATCTGCAATGGGTAGATTCTACTCACCACTTAGCCAAACTTTTGGATCCAGACCTGATGACTTCAGCTATTCGGCAGGCTCTGACTTTAGAAAAACTCATTTGAAATTGAACCACAAATTAGTCAAGTTGAGACAGTATTGTCATGTTTTGAACAAGAACACCAAATCATACGATAGCTCGAAGCTGCGCCAGTTTTCTGCCGAAACATATGCAAAAGAAAACAAGTTGCAAGGGGCTTTGGTTTTGCATTTGATTGAAAGAGATTTGGTCTACGTTGAAAACTTGAGATTGAACCACAGGGTTGGTAAGAAAAATCAAAGAGTCAACACAAGATTGAGAAAAGCCAGCAAGTATGCAGCTCAGCTTAAACAGTTGGTAAGACTGGAAAAAGTATGGCAAACTAAACTGGAATACCTCATTTACTCTCAGCTTGCCGATATCGAATATCACTCAACAACCAGCAAGAAATCCGGTGCAAGTGAATCAGAAATTTCTTTAAAGTACTTCAAGGTGTTGATGGGTTTGGATTTGTTATTGCAAGACAGAAAAGCGAAAAATATTGATGAAGATTACAAGATTTTCGAAGACATTGTTGAAAAAATCAAAGCTAAATACAGATACATTCCACTACCCTCAACTGTTCAGCACAAAAAAGATGTTACAAAACTTTTGTCACATTCCAAGAAAGGTACTGCTAAAACATGCCTGATTGTGCAGATTTTGAATTCGAATAAGTACAGGCCAAATTATTACTTTTTGGGAGTGACATCGGAAGCTATGAAGGACAAAAAATACATCAAAACTGTTGAATGGAGATCTTTCAAAGCCGATGTAAATGACGAAGATTTGGCTAAACATTTGACAAATGCTCTAAATTTGCAAAACAAAAAACTTGTTAAATCTCGTCAAGATGGCAACGCTGCTGCATCTTCTCAAGATGAAAATGAGCTTTATGATGAAATGCTAATGAACTATAGTTTAGCTGAAGAGCACCATCAAAAAATCATGGACCCTGAAGATAACGCTGATCAAATTTTATCTACATTCATCAGCTACAATAAGCTTTTTGTTATGATCCAAAGGGATGCCTTGATTTTTGAACACCTATTAAAATCATGGAGCAATGCTGCAAATTGTGGTAAGATCAAATATCAAGAGATTGGCGAGGTTTATGCAAAATTGGAAAAGATTGTCAAAAACCTAAGTGCGACTTTGACACAAGTGACAACTTTGCCAGGTGTTTATTCTGACGACGACTTGCTTGGCAATTTGCGTTTGAGTGTAGCTTTTTACAAATCTTCTCTCTACGCATATTGTTTAGCGCCGCTATACAAAATCAAAGGACAATATGTGGAATCGATGGCTTTATTGAATCACAGTTTGAACGCGCTAAACGAATGCAGTGCTTTCAACTCCAATTTGTCTTTGCCAGGAAATATTGTCAATCAAAGAAAGGTTTCAAGCTTGAAAAAAAACATTGAAAAAGCTTGCTCAGATGTGGAATCCTTAGCGGTTTACCAACAGAACTTGAGAACAAAAGCTTCCCAAAATTGTAAATATAACAACGGGGTGACAGTTGTAGAGTCTGGATTCAAAATTTCTCCGTCTTTGGTTGAACTAAACAATTTGTTTCCCTTGAAGCCAACAATAAAACCGGTCATGGCCAAGCCAACGTTGTTTGATTTGGCATACAACTACATTGAATTCAATGATCCACTAGCAAACAATGCACCAAAAGAGGTCGCAGCAGAGGTGAAAGCTGCAGAACCAGTGGGAGCTGAACCGTTGGTACAAAAGAAAGGATTTTTGGGATTTTTCCGCGGTTAATTGTCCAATGATATGATAGACTTTTGGGAAATTCACTTTGTGTAACAATTATGTACATTCGTGTGAGCGCACACGCTTAAACAAAACTAAACACATTCAAATTGTTTGCTAGGGTTATTTGACCATTTTGCGGCAGTTTTGCGGCAGTTTTTTTGATTGGACAAAACAATTAACGCCAAATTAGTTTCTTGCTACTTGTTATTCAACTCATTACTGAGTAAATTTAGGCTTGCCTTATTTGCTGTTACTTTTTCATTAAAGAAAAAAAAAAATAACCATCCGGACACGTGAAAAGCTGTTCTATAGTTCCCGCTTTTTCCTATGGTCTGCCTGTTGTGCGTCACCCTTTCTATCGTCATAATGACAAAAATAAAAGCAGGGATTCTTTCTCCGCCCAACCCTTTAGAAAGATGAAAGAATCCAAAGATAACTAACTTGGCTTAAGTTCCCTTTCGTAAACATTTGAAGAAAACGCATTTAGCGTCAGCAATATGACCAGCTTGGAAAGGAAGTCTTTAGCTGAGTGGCAAAACGAAAGATGTTGGATCTGCTTGGAAACAAAGCCAGAATCACAAAGAAAACACAAAAAAGGGAAACAATGGTTGAAATGCAAATGCTCATTTACCGCTCATGAAGCCTGTTTAAAACATTACGTTTTTACGGCCATCAAGCAAGGAAGAGCTCGAAATTTGCATCCTTTTTTTATGACAAGGCAGTTCCTCAGCGGCAGTCTTCCACTGGAAGATGTTCAGCTAATTGACGAATTTGAAAAGGTTGCTAGAAGAATAAATTCTCCTTCTAATAAAGCTGTTGTGCACTATCTTTCTCAAATAGATGAATACTTTTTGAATCACTTTCAAGACGAGAAAAAGGAATCACTTGTCTTGTTCAGAAACACCTGCAAGAACTACTGGCAACCTGGCTTTTGGGTAAATACAGCATACTACTATGTCAAATGTCCTCAGTGTACAACACCAATCATAATGAAGTGTAGTCTGTGGCGCCAGGAGGCGGCTGGGATGTTGGTTGATGTTTGCAATACGGGTGTCTGTGCAGGGATTGCGGTTGTTGGAGCAGTGTATTCTTCAAAAGCGGTTGTACTGAAAGCTCTAGAAATTGTTGCGACATATGGGCAGTTCTGTATGCATACACTTATACCAGACAGTGTGAGAAAGGCTAGGCTGAAGGCTTATAGAGATGTCTTGAGTGAAAACGATAACTCAATTTTTCAAAGAGCCGATTACTTGATGTTTGCAGTTTCATCTTTGATAGCTGTATCATTGGACTGGGATATTTCTTTCTCAGAACCTTTGTGGAATAAAGTCTATAGAGTGCGGCAAAGTGACTTTTGGATTTGCTTGACAGAAACGAGCTTATACTTTTTAGTTGCTCATTCTTCTGATCGGTACAGGTTTTTGTCATACAACTCCATCGCCTATATGATTGAAAGGCTTCTTCGCTGTTTGTGTTTCAATCCTATTCATAAAAGCTTGATCACAAGTACAGGGTACGACATTTTCAACAATGAAGAAAGTACAGCTGAGCTTCCTGAAAACGCCAGTCACTTTGCAAAAATCAAAGCTTTTTGTCGGAAATCAGCTGCAAAAATATGTGAGTTTTTAACGACAAATTACGTGCCGGAAACTCAGAATTTTTTTGCTGGGTTTGTTTTTGAGCTTCTCCTTTGGCCAAGCATTGGTTGCCTTATTAACCGTAACATTTTCATGCGCTCAGGACACGTTAAAGCTTTTTTGAACAAATTTTCTGATACCCCTGATGAAGCTATTTTTTTGGGAAACATGATTGGAGCGTCAGCTTATCGTATTGGTAAACAATTGCTCTTATGTGCTTGGAGGTACTACGAATGCAATTACATCCAGAAATCACAAATTGCCACCTACAGTTCGAGCAACATGCTTGCTCTTGAAACTGAGGGCTATGCGCAACTTTTCGCATTTGCAACAGCACTTCCTAAATCAGAGTACAGTTTTCCTCTAACACCTTTCTTCACCAAATACTTTTTAAGCGACTCTCAGAGAAGAAGCTTCCCTACAAATCCATCATATACAACTTTCAGAGAAAAAATGAGAACCTCTACAATCCAAAATTTTTCTTGTGCTATTAATTCTGTTGAATGAAAGTAGGCGTTGAGATTAATGATATATATTTTTACATAGGTTTTATGATTATGATAAGAATGACTCTACGATCATCTTGAACAACTTTTTAGTGTTAAACTTGGCTTTGTTGTTGGCAAGCATCATTTCTTTTGCACTTGAGTTCATTTGACGCTCTAGTACGCTTTCAAAGTTAAATCTATCTGAAGTGCGAGCAGATCCGTGGTTTTTACGGTTGTCAATCATTTCAATAATGTATTCTTTCCCATTTGAAGTTGAAAACACAAAATCTACATTTGGGAACTTTGCTCCACCTCCCCCAAAGTAGTTGACTGGCAAACTCTCCAACTTTTCTCCTTCAATTCCAAGCAAGATGCCTTTTTCGTACAGCTGCCTCAATGACCATTTGTATCTCGTCGAGCTCAGATCTTTGTTGTTTTTTGTGTGCACCATTCCTTTCAGTTTTGAGCCCAAACCCTTTTTTTTGGCATTGAAATGAACAACTGGCTTGACTCCACCCAAGCTAGTGTCAAAACTTTGCTTCAGTAGCTGGTACTCATGTGAGATTTTCTGATGCTTTGTTTCCAACATTCCTAGTGTGCGCTCTGCAATATCAATCTCTTTCATATTTCTCGTTTTCACATACACATGGCACTTAATCGTGTTAGCAATATCGTTCAGCAAACACTGGAAATTTCCTGATCTATCAATAAACGACATATTACTCAATTCCAATGTTTTTTCCGTGACATACATTTTCAACTCGAAGTAAGAGACGGATGGCAGCTCTTTAAAGACAGCATTTTCTTTCAACGAAGGATACTTTGATAACAAATTTTGAAATCTCATTTCCAAGACATCTTCATCCTCCTCTTCTGGTTTTGACAACACATCCAACACGCTACTACAGTGCGCAGAGCAAATTTGTATGACATATATTAAACCCCACATAACATTGTTAAACACCGGTCTGCCCCTATCGCTGACGTCACACAGTATATATGCAGACGGATTCAACTCCAAATTCACGACACTACTTCTGGTAAACAAAGACGTGTTTCCCAAGTCTTGAACAGTCTCAAGCAATTCCACTAGTGGATCGTCTTGAGGAAGCATTTCGATGTTTTGATAAATGAAGTCAACGATCTCACTCAAATACTTGATGTTGATCGTGAGTATTGGACGGCTGCATTTGTTCATGTCTTCGTACACCATACTTTCCATCTGTTCTTCATATGCAGGAGTAATTTGCAAATGTTGTAAAGTTGCAGCAATTTCATTTCCAATAGCCTCTACGTAAGAATTTAGTTGTGAGTAAAAACCTTTGAATTTGCGCATTGCAAAAACGGTTGAAAGAGCATCGCTCAAAATCTCCAAATTAGCAACAGTGTGATTGGTGTGCTGCAACTGAACTCCGTACGCATCAAACTGCAGTAAATAGCTGTTTACAAAAGCTCCAATAATCACTTTGGAAATTGCTTCCAATGCATCAAATTCATCAGAACTTTTCCCTGCAACAGCTGTGTATGCTTTAGTGCACAAGTGCAAAACCTCAATAGGCAAATTATCAATGTTGGACAAGATGATCCCATGAACCTGCTCGATAAAAGACCACAACGTACACATATTAGTGATATATTGAGCATTTGTTGCTTTGTCTTCAATGGCTTCTTTTGGATCCACATCTTTGTCAAGTCCATATAAACTCTGGTAAATTTTGCTAGGATTGCCTTCAAAGCTGACATCAAGGCTGTCTAGAGCTTTTATTAGTCCGGAAAATAGGCTATTCATCAAATTCTTGTGTTTTGCAAGCAAAAAAATGTTGAGCAACTGTTTCCATGGTTCATCATCGAACTGTTCCAGCAAAAAGTCGGAAACATGAGCTCTGCTTTCAACATCAACCAACAGTAACTCAGATACCAATTTCATGTACAGTAATCCTTCTCTGCTGCTAATGGAGCCATCTCTTTTGAAAAAAAGCAGTATTAGAAATTTTTTAACTGTCTTTGGCTCCACAGAAAACAACAATCTAAAATAAAATGGATCCACTTGTAGCAAATAAAAAATTTTCTCAAAATATGCAATTGTTTCGCAGTTTTCAAAGTTAACTGATCCCTTCAAAGTTTGCAAAATATTTCCAACTTCAGGATTCAAAGAATGTTTTATGACTCCACTGCTTTTCAGAACTGATAGCTTTTCACCTGTGTTTCTGAGTTTCAAATCGCTTTTGTTTATTGCAATATTTTTCTTGTCAATGGCTTCCTTCAAATTATCCAAAGTATCTTGGGTTTCATAGGTTGGTTGCACACCATTTAATAAAAACGCAAATTTTTTCAAAGCCCACAAGCTAGGATTGGCAAAGTCCATCAATTCATGGTAAGCTTTTTCCAAAGCAAACGATCTTATTCTGCTTTGTAACGTTATCACTGCCTTGACGTTTCCATTGTAGTAATCACTTGTTTGCTTTATCTTGATTCTTTTCAACCCACCTCTGACGTGAGATTGTAATAGTGAAACGGAGTGTGTATCAATGACGTTATCAAGCAGTTGCACTGCGTATCTGGCTAAAACCCCCTTTAGTTGGGCTTGCAGACTAGAGGCTTCTTCCTTGAAGTTTTCTATATTATAAAGGGTTTCATAAAAACTGTCCCTAAAAATAGCTCCTCTTATACAACCAATAAGCAACGCGCTTTTGTTCCTGCTTTTGTTGAGTGAGCGTTCAGTTCTCCCAGCATTCTTTCTATGAAGTGATCCTTTCACATAAGCTTGAAGTAATATAATAGAGCGTTGGGTGCTACGAGATGCTGCACAGCAGTTCATTTGCGCGTTTATCTTTTTTCTTGCAATGCCAGCTTTTACAATTGCTTGCGATTTTACGATGCTGGCAATATTGAGGGTTAGGAAGTTTGTTATTTGATTAAACTCAAGTCTAGCGTTTCCACCTTTGATCAAACTTTGCAGCTTTTGAATAGAAACGCTTGCTTCTACTATACTATTTTGTAATTTTGAGCTTTTTTGTCTAACAGCGTAACCTCTAGTCAACGCTTGGAAAGCATCAACACTAAGGTGATGTCTTGATAAATCAAACATTCTTCTATCATATTTGAATCTAATCTGTGAACCCTTAATATATGCTTGGAACTGTGCCAATGAGTGGCTTTCATTGCTTGCTGCAACAATTTGCAATTTGCTTTTTATTGATTGAAGCAAAATTTTGGACTTTAAGCAAGCCTGAATAGCGGTTATTTCCTCTTCGAAAAACTCTAGTTTCAAATCCAAAGCATAAAGCGCATACCTCGTGTTGGAACCTCTACATATCCCTTGAACTTTGGAGATCAAATCAGCGTTTTGGGCACTATGTGTATTTTGAGCTGCATGACCGGTCCTTTTTTTTGGAAACAAAAGATCATATTCATGAACAGAAGAAGGTTGGTATTCTGAATAACTATATTGATCCGAAGCCGCGTAGGAGCCTGTTGAGCTAAATGGGTTTGAGTATTCTGACCCAGATGAGGATAAAGAAGAGTCAAATTGATTTTCAGCGGAATACATGTTTGCCCTTCTTCTTCTTCTCCTTCTTGGAGATATTTGTGCAGATATGCTTGGCGAGTAGTACGAAAGATCTTGTCTTGGAGCATAATTAATGACTGGAATATCTTTCAGCTTTGAACTGTAGTTGAACGAGGAAGACAATGAGGCTTCAAGATCATTTGTATCTTTTTCGACTAATAACTCGACAGGCAATGGGTTTTTGACAACAACGCTTGAAATACGATTGTCATCCATCTTGTCAATTGTTTGACTGAGTTTCAAGCTTTTTTCTAGATCGTCATCCAGCGCGAGCTCCTTTGTGTACTTGGAGTTGAATGCAGAATAGGATTTTGTAGGATTTATTTTTGCAAAGGGCAAATCGCTTGTTTCAGTAATTCTTGATTCCTGTAGTTGTTCATCGTTTTGGGTATCTTGTGCTTTGTTAGAGATTTGTCTGTCAACATCATCCAGATTAGGAATCAGATCCTGCTCATGATTTTGAGGCTTCTTCTTATTTGGTGAATGGTGATCGTGACCAAAAAATTGAAAATTCTTGAGGTGAGGAAACTTAATCTTACAGTCTCGTAAATCATCTTTCGAAAAGTTCACCAATCCAAACTCATTTATCATAGCTGGAACTTTTTTCGGCCATTTTTGGTGCAAAGTGAAAGCCAAAGCATGTAGTGTTTCAAAAACCTGTGGGATGTTTTTACCGTCATACAAGTCAGTTGATTCAAATTTGAAATTGTTTGGCACGTCAACCGTGTCTACGAGTAAAAGAAAATTTTCGATATTCTCTAGCAGCTTATATTTAAATTTCGTGGTGGATGGGTGCACCTGAGGCACCAAGGAGGAATTAACTTTCTGAGCAATTTTTGCTAATGCAACACCATCTTGCAAAGCATTCCGAGTAACTAAACTCATTACAGAAGGCAGTTCTTCATCAATAATAGATTCCATCCACTCTTTTGCTTCGTAGACCCTACACAAAAATTCGTAGTACTTCAGTTCAATTGGCGAATATTTTTTGGTGTCTACTTTTTCAAAATTACTGGATATTTTTGTGACCGATCTTGCATGGTCAATGTTGGATTTGGAAGAAAAATTGTTCAAATCTGGCATTTCTGTTGCTTTTGATGGTGATTTAATTGAAGCGTTCTTTGACATCACCTGCTTTTGCTGTTTTAGTTTGGGTGATGGCTGGGACTCTAGTGGCTCTTTTGAAGAGCTCAGTTCAAAAAGCTTGCGACTATTCAAAACACTTGATGGTTTGATAGAGTTTTGATTTACAAAAGCTGGTTCTTGTTTAAGTTTGTGAAGGTCATTTTTCACCGGACTCTTATGCAAAACAGAGCTGTAGTGTCTTTTTGGAGATCCGCTCAAAGAGCTTATTCTGGTGGAAGATGATGGTTTCAGTGGCTCGAGGCTCATTCCAGTGTTTTGCAAGCTTTGAAGATATCTCTGCTTCAAAGCACTGTGGGACTTTTCTGGAGATCCCATCAAAGTAGCAGCCATTGTTTCAGTTACTTGGTTTATGGTGGTTTTTTTTTTCTGATATTCCGTTTTTGTTTCGAGTGATTGAAAAAAAATTACACGGGGAAATAAAGCTTTGATGAAATTAACACTGGCTTAATGAGAGTAAGCAAACAGTTTGTTATTGTTTAAAAAAGCTCTTATCAGTTTCAGAAAATAGGCAAAAACTGAAAATAAGTATCAAATTGTTTAAACTTCAGAGTTATTCGAACTAGAGTTTTGTGTTTTTTTTTTTTTTTTGAGGGTTGTGTTCTTTGTGTTTTGCAATGACTTGTGCTCGCTTTGCCTTAATTTTTGTTTATCTTTTTCCGTTTTAGTCTGCTTTTCAAAACAATGAAAAACAGCTTTTTTTTTTTTCCCGACAACACTTTGAGATTTGGAAATTCTTAACAAACATTGGAAAAAAAGTAATAGTATTAATATGGTCACGTGTATCATGGAATTTTAGAAAGAGCGCTTTCGTGTTTCTTGTTTGCCCTTACTCAGCAGTTAAGTTTGAAAGTTCAGAAAACACGTAAGATTTTTCACTGCCCATGATATTGTCGAAATCTTTTATTGTCACAATATCTTGTGATCTGCTGTCAAAAACACATTTCTCACAGCCCTCCAAAATAACGACAAAGCGTTCACTGCTATGGGACAGTTTACCTTTTGATATTCTTACTTGACAATTCTTCAAGTTTGACATTCTGATCTGGTTTTTGAGTGAGGGATCCCATGATAAGCATATTTCAGAGTCTTTGATCTCGTTCAAATAGACACTTCCGATGTATTTTTGGACACCTTCAATCCTTATTTTGCAATTCCTGCAGTCGAAAACGTTTATAGGTTTTTGAAGAGGAACGTGGGGGTTCGTCAAGATTGAGCAGTCGACACAGTGCGACACTCTCTTCCCATCCAAGAGTTGTATAGTTTGGCCAACTTTTTTGTTTGATTGAGTCGTCAATTCAGCAAAAAACGTGTTTTCCTTCTTTTTTTGACTAAAGGTATGGTTTTCTTTGAGTTTCAAATCGGAAAGCAAAGAATTTTTGTTGGATATTAAGATTTGTTGATATCGTTTTTGCACTATCTCTAGTTGCCTTTCATACTCTTGGAGCAATAATCTTTCTTCAGGATCAACTATTCCATTGCTTTGAAAATCTTTGCGCTGTTTTTGAAAGTTTTCCAAAGTGCTTTCAATTAACAAGTGGTCGTTTTTTGTAAGACACTCGTCAAACCCCGTTCTTTTGAAATGCAGTAAAGCCTTCAAATTCACTTGCATACAGTTTGTTGTGGTAAAGGACCAAGATTTCAACTATTCGTGTAACTTCCTGTACTTTTCTCAACTTATTTTCTTTCATACCCTTGTTGAAGTTTGCTAGAGTTAAAGATCGCCTGTGTGAAATAAAATCGCTTGGAAATCTAACAAACATAAACGCGCTGATCCATACGCGAACTATGATTACGGGAAAAAAAAAAAAAAAAAAAGGAAGAATAATTATCGCGTGTTACGATTAGATAATCAAAGTGCATATTGGTAAACAGCTAAAAATGAGCGGTTCTTTTTTTTTTTTAGCCGCCATTCCATTGGTGTACAAAGAAGAAGAAAAAAACTGTGTAAATCAAAGTTTATTGTTTTAGCTTCATGATAAATTACAACCAGAGCTTTTGTACTCAGCCAAAAAAAAAAAAAAACTGTTTGCAAAAAGATGAGCTTTTGTGTCCGTTTCCTTTACTAGTTTAATGACATATCTAAAGCCCAATGAACTTTTTGCTGAACAATTCCCCTTTTGAAAAGTCTTTTTTCCTCTTCTATTAATATGCTATAGTCGTTCACTTTTGGCGTAAAATACTAGTTTATTTTTTTTATTATTTATTATCCTAAACATGGTAATTATATAAGTGGAAAGCGTAAGCTCTTGATGATGCTCAAGTTGAAATGACATTACATTCTCAAGTTGAAGCATACAATTTGAGTTTGTGTTCATATATAAAAGCCTTTTTTAAATCTTGGTTTTTGATAATTGATATGTCACGCTACACTGTGCTTTTAGGTTTTGTGTAAATATTGAACTACTCAAGTTAAAAGCACAGTAAGAACCATACAGCAATACAAAAAAACAAACTGCAAGCAAGAAAGATCAAGCGATATACTAAGAAAGAAACCAATCAAACAAAATAAACAACAAGCAACAACTTTTAGGAGTTACTTGAACCAAAATGGTTTTTCCTGCTTTAGGCTTTTGTTTTCAAATGAAGTCAAACATGATCAACATTCCAAATGTAGGAACAGCTACAATGTTAAGTACTGGCATTCCTGACAAAAAAACTAGAGAATCCAGTTATTTCATTGATTTGATCAAACTAAGAGAGAAGAACTTTATTTCTGACACCAAGGTTGGTCTATCTGCTTTACCTATCAACTACAACGAGTCGAAATCGGCAAAATATGAACAAACTTCCTTATCTTTATTTACTCAATGTAAAAAAGAAGCAGAAGAAGAAGAAGATGAAGAAGATAATGGATCAGAAGATGAAGAAGAAAATTTTGAAAAAAGTGTTGTCTTTGATACAACGGATGAAGAAATCAACGCTAAACACGATAATAAAGAAAAAACTTATGGTGAACACTTTAGAGAGCGTAAACGGGATTGCCTCAAAAGAATTACCCTTTCTCAGGTGGATAAAATTTTCAAGGTTGGTGATGATCAAATTCAAAACTTGAACAATAACAAACCAATACGTAAAAGAGATTGTGTCAAAAACTTTGTTTCCACTAAAATAAGAAAAGAGTATGATGGGAACATTTATTATAAAACAACTACACACAATAAGAGCGCAACAAGTGTTAATCAATGGGAAACACACTCAGCTTCTCGTCAATTTCAAAAAAACAATACGCAAAACGAGATTGTTGAGCCGCAAAACAAGAGCTTAATAACAACGTCACTTTTCAGAAAAGGCTTGGCAGCAACAACAGACAGGACTTCCAACCATGAGTTGATGTCAAAAAGGCTTTCCAGTTTTAGCATCAAATGCACGCACCAAAAAGACTCTGTGGTCAAATGTTATCAGGACACTAATGCAAAAAGAAGGCGCAGAAAAGCAAAGTTTATAAAATACGCACAAAAGCGGGCAGCAGATGCCATGGTAAAGGAAATAACCCCAATAATGTTTAATTTGGTCTTTAATGTGTTATGGTGGGGTGCGATTACCAAAATCAAGACTGTTTTCCGTCGGTGCATAGAATTCATTCAAACCAATGTGTTTGGGTTCTTTTTCAAAAGAGCTTGATATTGAAATGACGTGATGATCAAAAAAAAAGAGTGAAAGCTATACCTGGTCACAATAGTAACACAAAAGTATAAACCTGAGAAACAATGGTCAACGTTTCTCTAGATTGTACTACTTTTATTTGATCACCACACCATAATAAATGTCAAGTCAAAAGATTACTGCTTCCGTTGGAAATAAAACCAAGTTTCTTGCTAAAACCATGTGCTCAAAAAAAAAAAAAAAAAAAAAAAACCAAAGCTATCAGCCAAAAACTAGTGCCCCTCTTTTTTTCTCATCAGATAATCATTAGCTCCAATTGCTGAACACTTTTCAAATAACACATAGCACCGATGATTTCTCTCATTAAGATAGAATACTCTTATACAACTGCGAAAACCTAAGAACTTTTGGTGTGTGTGTGTGTGTGTGTGTGTGTGTGTGTTTTTGCATTTATCTATTTATTGTAATTTATCAAAATCAAACTTCATGTCTTGCAGATCTTGCTTTTAATCATTAGTAAAACAAGTCCAGTTATTATTATTTTGTGGCACGGCTTGATTCTTGTTTGACGGTTTCTTTTTCTCACATTGTAGTGTGTCTGAATTTATCAAAACTTGTTAACATGAAAAGGTAGCACGTCAACACATAGCAATTTTGGGCGTGGCAATCATATATCTAGACACTTGCTTAAACAACAATTTCACGCAGGTTGGACGGTGAAAATTTAACGTGTCAGAGTTCAACTTATTCTTGAACGGCTAACCGTTTTCAAGTGTTTTATGCAAGTTTGTAAGAATCGGTGAAAAGAAAAACATTCTAAATAAAAAAAAAATACGTAATTATGTTAAAAATACTCTATACAGTGGATACATAAATAAAAACAAAAATAGCAACTAGTAACAGATTGCGAACCTATACTAACTGAAAATCATTTTTGTCAAATTTATCAAATTTATGAAATTATGAAATTATGAAATACGGGTGAAGGAAGATGATAAAAAAAAAAAAACACGCACTTCTGTGATTAATTTATTAATCGACATCTTCCATTTCTTCAACTGCTTCACCTTCAGCGGCAGCAGCTTCTGGAGCTGGTTCAGCAGCAGTTTCTTCTTCTTCTTCATCTTCGTCGATGTTCAAACCTAGGGAAATCAATCTGTTGATTCTGTGAGCAAAAGAAGATGGTTCTTCCAAGGTGAAACCAGAGGTCAACAAGGCAGTTTCGTACAACAAGTTGGTCAAGTCCTTGACAGTTCTGTCTTCAGCACCACCTTCTTCGGCTCTCTTTTTCAATTCAGCAATGATTGGAGATTTTGGAGAGATTTCAAAGATTTTCTTGGAAGACATGTAAGAGGACATGGCGTTGTCTCTCAAAGTTTGAGCTTTCATGATTCTTTCCATGTTAGCAGACCATCCAAATTGAGCGGTTCTGATAGCAGCTGGAGCGTCAACTAATTTTTGAGAAACGACAACTTTTTCGACTTGGTCACCCAAAATTTCTTTCAAAACTTTGGTCAAGTTTTCGTATTCTTTAGCTTCTTCTTCTCTTTTAGCTTTTTCTTCTTCAGTTTCTTCCAGTTCGAAATCTTTGGTGATATCAACCAATTTTTTGCTGTCAAATTCTTTCATTTGAGTAAAGGCATATTCGTCAATTGGGTCAACCAAAAACAAAACTTCAAAGTTTTTAGCTTTCAAAGCATCCAAAAATGGAGATTTTTCAACTGCTTTCAAAGATTCACCAGTGATGTAGTAAATGTTTTTTTGGTGTTCTGGCATTCTGGTGACGTAATCGGTCAAAGAAGTTTGTTCATCAACAGATTTGGTGGAGTTGTATCTTAGCAATTTGGCCAAAGCGTTTCTGTTTTGAGAATCTTCGTGAATACCCAATTTGATGTTTTTGGAGAAAGCTTCGTAGAAAATTTTGAATTGTTCGCTGTCTTCAGCAATTTCATTAAAAGTTTCAATCAATTTTTTGACAATGTTCTTTCTAATGACTTTAATGATTTTGTTTTGTTGTAGCAGTTCTCTGGACAAGTTCAATGGCAAATCTTCAGAGTCAACAACCCCTTTAACAAAGCCTAACCATTCTGGAATCAAATCTTCAGCTTCATCAGTAATGAAAACTCTTCTAACGTACAATTTGATGTTGTTTTTCTTCTTTTTGGATTCAAACAAGTCGAATGGAGCTCTTTTTGGAATGAACAAGATTGCTTTGAATTCCAATTGACCTTCAACGGAAAAGTGTTTGACGGCCAATGGGTCTTCCCAATCGTTGGAGATCGATTTGTAGAAAGCATTGTATTCATCTTGAGTGACTTCAGATGGGTTTCTGGTCCACAATGGTTTGGTTTTGTTCAAAACTTCCAATTCTTTGACAGTTTCTTTCACTTTTTCAGTAGCTGGTTCTTCTTTTTTAGCATCATCTTCATCTTCAATTTCTTCAATTTTTGGTTTACCATCTTCGGTTTTTTCTTCATCTTCTTCTTTTTTGTCTTCTTCGGTTTCTTTCTTTTCAACAGGAACGTCTTTTTCAATTTCTTTGGTGACAACTAATTGAATTGGGTAAGCAACAAATTCAGAATGTCTTTTAACAACTTCTTTAATTCTTTTTTCTTCCAAGTATTCCAATTGGTCATCTTTCAAAAACAATCTCAAAACGGTACCTCTACCGATTTTTTCGTTTTGTTCATCCAAAGTGATGTTGAAAGAACCACCTGCATTGGATTCCCAAATATATTGTTCATCGTCGTTATGTTTGGAAATGACTTGAACTCTGTCAGCAACCAAAAACAAGGAGTAGAAACCAACACCAAATTGACCAATCATAGAAACGTCAGCACCTGCAGATAGAGCTTCCATAAAGGCCTTGGTACCGGATTTGGCAATTGTACCCAAGTTGTTGATCAATTCGGCTTTGGTCATACCAATACCGGAATCTCTGATTTCCAAAACTTTTTCTTCTGGTCTTGGAGTGATTCTGATAAATAGTTCTGGTTCGGTTTCCAAAACTTTTGGATCAGCCAAAGATTGGTATCTGATTTTGTCCAAAGCATCAGAGGCGTTGGAAATCAATTCTCTCAAGAAAATTTCTTTGTTGGAGTAAACAGTGTTAATGATCAAACTCATCAATTGAGTGATCTCAGCTTGAAATTCATAAGTTTCAGAAGCCATGGTTACGATGTTGTTGACGGTTAGTTCTTTTTATTTTTTTTTGTTGGTTTTTCTAGTGAATGTTGCTGCTTTATTTTAAATTAAAAAAGTAGCAGAGTTTGTTGTAACAAATCATATCCACTGCTAATGACCAAAGTTTTAAGCATATCAATCCCTTATATACCCAAACAATTTATGATCAAAAAAAAAACATTCCTTCTTCATCAATTTAATTAATTAATCACAGTGTGTGTGTTAAAATGCAGAGTGATTTGTTGTCGTCCATCAACCAAAGAATAATAACAAGTGGGTGGGAAATAAAGGTTTTAGCGTAGAATTTGGTGCAGTGATCAGCGTCAAAAGCACGAAACGAAACAAAAAAAAAATTCTGGAAAATTCTATAAATTTCTAACCCTGCTTTTATTTGTTGCTTTGTCGGTGTGTGTATGTGTGTATGTGTGTTTTTTTTTATTTTTGATTTGTGATAGAATTCCATGGAACTGCAAAGAACAAAAATGACAAACTCACAAGTTGGAACAATGAAAGAGGGAAAAAAAACGAAAAAGAAAAAAAAAAACTGAACATAAAGTTAAGAAAAAAATAAGTCACGTGAAGAGGTGTTTCAAAGGCACCTGAACGTAAAGAGTTGGAGGC
>ERZ794936.415-NODE-415-length-21187-cov-34.361206_pt1 | contig 21187 bp, 11 predicted proteins | sample MGYA00511083_ERZ794936 | MGnify/ENA primary metagenome ERZ794936 (study PRJEB30137, sample SAMN04331409) | food metagenome | isolation source: Y2 must sample point D1 replicate A | place: Australia: South Australia | collected 2014 ... | reverse complement strand
AAAAAAAAAAAAAAAAAAAAAAAAAAAAAAAACAAACACAGACACACAAAACAAAAGAAATGTTGTTAGGCTGTTTTCTTTGGACAACTGATAGGGTACATTTCCAAGTATAAAGATTTTATACAAATTTAAGAGCTCGCGTGGCGTAATGGCAACGCGTCTGACTTCTAATCAGAAGATTCTGGGTTCGACCCCCAGCGTGAGTGCTTATTTTTTTTTGTTTTTTTTATATTTTTCTTAATAAACTCATACTGTAACAATCAAACGCTATATATTAAATTGTTACACTTTCTTTCTTATTTTTACAAAATTTGATATTCATGATAAAGGTTGGCGCTACACAAAAAAAAAGTCAGTTATATAGTGCTGGTCCTGTACAAGGTGTTTCATCTTTCTTCCCTATCTTGGTCGTCTTTCCCAAACTTCTTTCTGTTGGACAATCTTCTGTTGCTTTTTTCCTTTGATCTTCTGTTAAGCTCCATGATGACTTCTCCGTTGGCCTTGTCCACAGTGTCTCTCAACTGCAAGATCATTTGTTTATCAACAGATTCCTTTGGCAACTTTTTCCCCAAAACCTCTTCGATTCTCAAAATCAATTCCAAATCGTATTGGGAAACCAAAGAAATGGACTTCCCAGATCTCCCGGCTCTCGCAGTTCTACCGACTCTATGAATGTAAGACTTCGAGTCCACCGGAATGTCGTAATTTATGACAATATCAACGCTAGGAATATCTAAACCTCTTGCAGCCACATCGGTGGCCACCAAAATAGCTCTTCTCCCTGCTTTGAACAGATCCAATGCACCGGTTCTTTGATTTTGATTCAAGTCCCCATGCAATGCAGTCGCACTAAAATCCAACATGTTGCACAGAGTAGAAAGTCTTTCACAGTTTGCTTTTGTTCTTGTGAAAATAATCATTGTTTTACCCAAATACTCATTTAACAAGTATACTAAATAGGTGTTTTTCAAACCACCAGGCACAACCATCAACGTTTGCACCAAAGTATCCACAGTCTGATATTTGTTAGAAACGGCACATTTTACAGGATTCGTTAATGAGGCTCTTTGTAATTTATCAATCTTAGAAGTCATTGTGGCACTAAACAAGTATGTGGTTCTTCCTTGTACGGGCAAAATTTTCAAAATTCTATCTAATACTGGACCAAATTCCATATCCAACAATCTATCTGCTTCGTCCATGACCAAGAACTTCAAATTTCTCAAAGAGAACCCCTTGGTGTTTTCCAAATGATCCATCAATCTACCAGGCGTTGCAATGATGACGTGCGGTTTACGCATCAACTCTCTGGCTTGGTCCATCATATTCATCCCACCAACAATACAAACCGAACGTAACCCCATGTTGCTGCCCAAAGAGTCAAAAGTCTCTTTGATTTGCTGAGCCAACTCTCTTGTTGGAGACATGATACATGCATAGTAAGGCTGCTTGTCGTACCACAACCTGTTCAAAATCGGAATAGCAAATGCAGCAGTCTTACCACTACCTGTCTGGGCTAGACCGATGATGTCACTTCCAGCCAAGGCTGGCGGTATCGACTTGCACTGAATAGGTGTAGGTTTTGTGTAGTTCAACTCTTTACAAGCCTCAATCAATTCGGGAACCAAGTCCAGCTCAGAGAAGGAAGTAAAAGAAGCTTCTTCTTCTTCTTCTTCTTCTCCATCGCCTTGGTCAGCTTGGCCGTGACTGCCTTGCAAGGCAGTACCATTTTCTTCACCTTGCTCCTTTTCCTCTTCAGAAACCCTGTCTTGCTGTTGCTTTTTAGCATTTTCCAAAGCTCTAAGCTTGATTTTCTCTGCCAAAGACATCAGCGAAGAGTCTGACTTCCCATTTCCACTGCTTTTGCTCGCTTTCTTAACAACCTTATCTTTAGTGTTGGCCATGCTTTCAGTATCTAGATGTTCTTAGTCGTGCAAAGTTCTTTTGTTGAACGCTTAACCCGAGGCTTCTTTTCAGTTCAAAACAGCATTCATAAATTTTTGCTCATCAATACATTAAAACAGGAGCTTTAGATTATCTGATGTTCCTAACATTTCTTTTTTTCCCACCTAGGCTAGATGGCATTTTTTGCGCGATGCCGAAATTTCTTTTTGTCTTTTGTTAAGTTCGGGAGGTAAGCCTGTGGAGATAAAGTGAAGTTTCAGCTTGATCACCTTACAACTGAACATAATAAGCGTATCTACATCTTGGTGTGTAAGTCCCCTGGTGTTTCAATTTTAATCAAAACTGCGAAAAACCAAGACTGTGAAGAGAACGCAAACACGAAAATGGCCAAAAGAAGAACCAAGAAAAGAACTCACGCTAAACCAGATCAAGATGAAGTGGACAGTATTCCAAAGTCCATGGTCATCAGACTTGGAGCCACGTCCATGGGAAACCACTCTTTGAACCAATTGGTGAAAGATTTTAGAAACGTCATGCAGCCACACACAGCCATCAAGTTGAGGGAAAGAAAGTCAAACAAATTGAAAGATTTTGTGGTAATGTGTGGGCCTTTGAAAGTGTCTCACTTGTTTGTATTCACGCAGTCTGAAAAAACAGGTAACGTCTCTTTGAAGATTGCCAAACATCCTAACGGGCCTACGGTGACGTATCAGGTTTTGAAATACAGTTTAAACAAAGACATTAAGCATTTTTTGAAAAAACCGAAAAGTTTGAGCAATGAAGACTTGATGAATCCACCATTATTAGTTTTGAATGGATTCAGCACAAAGACAATCACTACAGACGCCGATGGGAACAAGATTGAGCAAGAGAATCCTCAGGAAAAAGTGGTTATCTCCATGTTTCAAAACATGTTCCCAGCTTTGAACCCTGCAAACACTAGATTGAACTCTATCAAAAGGGTTTTGATGATCAACAAAGATCCTGAAACCAACACTTTGGAGTTGAGACATTACCAAATCACTGTAAAGGAAGTTGATATAAACAAAAATTTGAAAAAACTTTACAAATCAAGTTCAAATCTACACAAAAACCTACCAAATTTATCAAACAAAAAGGATATAAGTAGTTTACTACTAGATCATGATGTGGGAGCATTTACGTCTGAAAGTGAAATGGATATCGATGAAGACGCCATTGTGAAAATAAGAGAAGAAAAAAGTATAAGGGCACACAAAACAAATGGAAAACACAAGAACGTGAAAAAACCAGAACAAGAATCCCAGCAGCAAGTGCAACCTGAGCAAGATGTGGAACTGGAACAGAAACCTATTATTGACGAAGAAGAAAAGGAAATTCAAAGTAGAAAGAAGGCTATCAAGTTGACCGAATGTGGTCCAAGAATGACTTTAAAATTGGTTAAAATCGAAGACGGCATTTGTTCTGGTAAGATCTTGCATCATGAATTTGTTAAGAAAACGGATTCTGAGATCAGAGCTCTTGAAAAGAAACATGCTGAGAAGCAAAGATTGAAAGAAGCAAGAAAGAAAGAACAAGAATCAAACATTGCGAAGAAGAAGGCTGTCAAAGATGCCAAAAAGGAAAGAAAAATGGAAAGAAGAAGATTGAGAAAAGAGCAGCTAGAGAAAGAAGGCGGTGAGGCTGTTGACGAGGACGGCAACCCAATTTCCAAAGATGTGGTCAGTAGCTCCAGCGATGAAGACAGCAGCAGTAGTGATGGTGAGCACGCATACTCGGATGTTCCAGAAGATTTGGACAGCGACTTGTTTAGTGAAGTTGAGGAAAACGAAGAATGAGGCAATGTTCTCAAGTACAATGTTATGAGAAGAATATTTTTTTTGTTAGCTTTCTGCTCCTAATCATTTTTTTTTTAACTTGGCACTATATATGTAGATAAATCATTATATAGTCTCGATCTCAAAAATCGTATATATCGTCAAACAAAAATGCAGTTTCTGTACATTACATTTTCATTGACCTCACATTCATTTTTTTTTGTCTTTTACATGCTCACTGAAGGCAGCCATATCGTCAACTCAAAGCATCGTGGAAGGGACACCAATTTTTCGAAGCATCCTTGTTTTGTGATCTTTTTTTGGCAAACCACTCTTTGATGCAGTGATAATGATACACACATATGCATTCCAACCTTCCAACCTTTTGCCCAGGCAGCATCTCTTCAAAACAAATTGGGCATTCGGGGTACTCTTCACCTTGCTCATCATCAAAACTCCTGTCTTCCGTTACGACAAAAGTGTTTGTGCTATTACTCCTAGGCTTTACCGTGTACACGAGCATCCTGTTGTAATGTGCTGACTCTTTGTTTCCTGTATTTTGTAAAGTATGCTGATAATTGAACTCTGCCCTTTGCAAGCATTCGTTAATGTGATCCTCCGAGCTTTTCTGGCTCAAAGCCTTCAAATCATGGTTGCAAATAGGACACCTCAAATACTCGTTCGCAGCGCTGCTATGGCGTGATTTTTTTGGAGCTTTCAATGGTGCTTTCATGTGTGCACTATTAGTTGAGTTTTTGGTACCAGACGTGATGTCTTGTAAGCTCGTATGGCCCGCTCTTTCTAGATCAGATTCTTCTCCACGTTGTTGTTCCCTTGAGTCTAAATTTTCACACCTACCAGATACAGCTGGCTGAGGTGTGGTGGAGCTGGCTAACGATTCTTGTTCCTCTTCGGTGGCTTCTTCCTCCAAAACAACACTTCCATTTTTTTGATCACTATCATGATCCTTTTTGTCATGCTTAGTTGTTTGAACCTTGCTTAAAAAGCCTCTGTTGCAATATTGGCTATAAGAGAGTAGCAGTTTACTTCTTCTCAAATCAGTATAACAAGAAACACACGTCCTGTATGGGGGAAGGGCCATTCGATTAACTGCATTTTCTTCCACAGAGTAACTCAAAGGATTTGCTAAAAATATGTTTTTGTGACGAGGTGTATACTCCACTACTTTCACTTTATCTTCATTGTACCACAGAAAGTAGTCGCTGCAGTTGCTGCAGAAAATGCCTCCGCAGCAGCGGCAATGATGCTTTCGGTTTATAAAAGTGAACCTCGTGTTGCAATTCAAGCAATGTGTTGCCAGATCGTCGGCGGTCCACACAGCAAAATCGTTAATGTATTGTGATGGTTCTGCCAACTCAGTGCTTCTTTGGGTGAGATTCTGTGAAAGCTGTGATTCGCTCGTCTCCATCGTGGCCATATTCGCTATTGTATTGCTTTTTTCTTTTTGTTGTCGTTCTTTGGGTGATTTTTTTTTGAGAGATGTCGTGACTGTGCTCTATTACTCTCCTCAAACTCCTTGTTCTTTCAAAAACTATGATTCACACTTGCAAAAAATCAAGTTAAATCTTCTTTCAAAGAGGTCATCTCAGCTGCTACACTTTCAAGGCTGAGTAATGCCATCGTCACTGATAAGAAACTCTGTGTAAGTTTGTTTTTTTGCCCGTTTTGATCGCACAGTTTTGTTTTTTTTTTAGTTTCACACCTGACCCGTGATTTGGACGGAGAGCCGTAATAAATTATCGCAATTCTATAAAAGACATAATTGATTAAATATTTGCTAAAATTGAAGTTTTAAATACACTTATTTACTCATATGCCACCATGCTTCAATACAAAAACGTACTTTGAAAGTACAAATGCGAGAAAAAATTTTAGGAAGTTATTTGTATCTCCAAAGACCTCACTCAAAGCTCTGTTCCACTCTTTTCTGTACTTGCAACTTCTTCAACAACCAATACCACTCATTCAAGTAATGCAGCTCGATTTCGCGTTGCTGCAAAACAAGTAATTGTTGGTGGTGCTTTTCCGAAAGCATGATGTGATTTTTTAAAGGAACAGCATAACCAGGCCTTTTCTTGAAATCAAATCCAGTCACAACCTCAATGTACTGCAGTTTCTTGTTGAAGTCCGACTGTCTGCTGTTATGCTTTCTGATTAGCTTGACGTTATCCACAACAAAGCTGTTAGGGTAGGTAGTTAGCTTACGCACGACTTCGAACTCTGTGGGTTTGATTTGCTGAATGTTAAAGATTTTGATATCTCCAAACTGGTTTTTGTAGTGATCAATGGATGGCAAATTGGGTAACCGAGGCGTTGGAGAAGTTTGATCAAATGTGTACAAGTCCACGACTTCGAGTTCATTTGTTTGTGTGTAAAGTTTTCTTTTTTTCACCCCATTGTTCATACAGTTCAGTGATTTTTTGTATGTGCTTCTAGAGTAACTGGCTTGCGCTTTGTCATTTAAAGACCGACCAAGAATAAGCCAATGGTACTCAGACCTCAATCTGTGCAGGTCTTTTTTCAGATAAACAGTTATGCTATTTTTGTGTGTATTGCCAAAATTTACTGGTTTACCTTTGATTATTTCCAAGTTTTTCCTTACGAAAAGGTCACCAACAAAATTTGGATTGGTCTTCAAAGCGTAAAGAGTTTTGGGCATCTCCATGTTTTGCAAGCTCATTCGTTGCAAATCTTGTAGCTCTTGTGAATCCCAAACATCAACAAAGTTACATGCGTAATTTCCTTTCTTTTTCAACGCATTTTTGTATACGCAAAAACTTCTCCAGTCCTTGTTTTTGTCAATGTTTATCAAACAGGGTTCCACGCGATACATAATGTTATTCAAGTATCTTGGAGACAAGTCCATTATCTCAAACTTTTCATTGACGCCGACGACGTAATAGTGTGTTTGAATATCAAGTCCTGATTTAGAGCAGTTTTTCTGGAAATGCGGCTGGTACTCATTAATCTTAACTCTTTGAACAATAGAATCTCTATCAAGCTCCACCACAGGATCAATGGTGTAGATGTAGTTGTTTGTTTTGTATTCGATCCAGTAGTAGGGACTGAAAAGGTCAGAGTCTGAAATGTTGGGACACTTGTGATCAAGCCTCGTGATGGTTTCTACGCTTTGCATAGCCAAGCACTGCACCCTTTTGTAGTCATGCACGGGTAAAGAGTACACAATTCGAAGCTCATCATCCTTGTCACTCAAATCCAACAGTGCAAGCAGTATGATGTAAAAAACAAACACAAGTTGGTCCCGATTGGCTTTTTTCGTTTTGATTGCAAGACGAAAATCGGAAGCGGTTGGTGATTTACGCCCATAGTACATTTCAGTGTTTGTCTCTGCCAGAGTTGCTTTCTTGGTTTTAGCTGCCAAATTGGCGTACTGCTTGTTAAATATAAGGTTTCGTAGTCGATAAGGTGTTTGCCTAACTCCGTTGCCGTTAATCTTGTAAGTAGATCTAAACCACATGCAAGCACCTAACAACAAGGTTCGGCATTTGTTGTCTTTTATGGAAGATCCCCGAGGCAACTTGTGCCAATCTGAAAACTTTTTCTTAATAAGCTTTGGGATCACTTTCTTTTTGATCAAAGTATAATTTCGATAGTCTCCAACCCAAGTAATACACTGTTTTTGAAATATGCTCAAAAATAGTGGAATTTCTTGTATGTGGCAAAAAAAGGCATTGTTCAGCCACTTGTGTTTGAAATCAAGAGAGCGTTTTCTTTTCTCAATTGAAACTTGTTTTTTAGTCTTTGTGTGTTTAACTTCAAATTTGAAAGAATCTAATGGAACGTCTTCCCATTCAAAGTTGTCTTCATTTTCCGAATCGTCTTCGTCAAACCCATCATTCTGTTCAATGGCGTTGGAACTCTGGCTCCAGATTTCGTTGTCTTTTTCATTGTTTTCATGCATTACAGGCTCATAAAAGTCACTAGGATGTGTATCATTTTCACCACCACTCATCTAATGTTGGCGTGTCTTTTGCATATATACTGGAAGAACTTTTTCTTTAGGCGTTACCTTATAGGCACTTGCGATCCTAAGGCGAAAGACCCGTGTTTTCGTTTTGTTGTTGGATTATTTTATTTTTTTTTTTTTTTTTCGTGTAGGTTGGAAATGTCTTTACTGTTCTTCAACAAAGGTGGCAAGTAAAAACGTTAAAAAACCAAACAAAATCGGAATGCAGTACTCTCAATGGCACCAAAATTTGAACGCTTTTTGATCAAAGACGTGTTTTCACTTTCAAAAGTTTCCGTCTTCAATAATGGCTTTGGACAAAAATCACTTTTCTTGACGGAAGCTCACTCCGTTGGTTCAGCTTCAGCAAATCAGTACAAACCTGGAGACCATTTGCTCTTCTTCAATCCATCATCCAAACAATGCAAACAAGACTTGGATGGATATTTTAGTTATCTTTCACCAGTCAAGCTTTTAAAGGAAGAGTCCGCGGAGCACCCACATTTTTTCAAAAGAAGAATGTGGACACAAGGCTCTTTAGAGTTTTTGAGTCCACTTGAAGAACTAAAACATTACAATTGCTATGAAAAGATCAAATATGTGAAGAATATTGGCTCAAAGACTTTTGTAAATATAGAAAGGGTTGTCCGCGAATCTGGGGATTTCATAGGGAAGAAACATGATTTGAAAGAAGCCGATTTTTCAGTATTACAAGAGCAAGAAGAGAGTCCTGGTAAAATCAATATCAAAGAAAATAGAATGTTAATGTACACAAACGAGATATTTGAGCCTTTTTTTAGTGAAAAGGAGAACTTTGTGGTTACCAACACAACTATGCCCTCAGTAAGCAATGCATCATTTGTGTTGACTCAAAAAGATATCGAGCTCTACAGCAAACTAACTGAAAATCCGCATAAAATCCATCTGGATTCAAAATACTGCCGAGAAGTTGAAGGCTTCCAGAATGTTATTGTTCAGGGGCCACTTTCTGTACAACTCTTGTTGAATGCGCTTTATTCATTTTACAAGTCAGAAAAAAAGAAAGAAATCAGTACATTCAAGTACAAAAATAGAGCCCCCATACTTGCTGGAACAAAACTGAAAATTCTCATAGCAGAAGAATGTCAACAAATTAAACTGGTGAACGCGGAAAACAATTGTGTTTTAGTAGATGCCTCGTTCAGCTTATCAAAGTATGTTTGAGAGCCATGTGTTGCTGGCTTTCCCCCATATTGACTTTTTCAGCAGTATTGCAAAGCTCTTCATATTTCTCTTTCCATTTGTCTAATTTGATCTGTTTATAATCAATATCGACAATATACTCTTTAATTTCGCCACTTTTGGAAAACTCGATGAAGCAGGTGACATCCCGCAGTAACATGAGCTTTGAATCAAAAAATTGCATAAAAAAAGAGTCGTCTTCGTCACGGTAAGCACCATTTTTCAAGAGACTCTTGAAAACAACATACTGGGCTTGAAAAACTTTTTTTACAACGCTGTCACTTGAAATAAAATAGTTGAGAATCTTTTTGTGCAAACTTTGTTCAACGTTGCTTTCATCAAGACATTGTTGCAAAACTGAAACATCTCGAAACTCGCATGTCTGTGAATAGCATATTTTTCCAGCTTTACGTGAGCCTTGCCTTACAAAATTCAAACAGCAGTTCCTACAAAACCACGAGCTTTCAGGTCGAGCCTGGTTGTAATACCCCCATTTGGGCTTACACTCCCAAATCATTTCGATGTCTCCACCAGCCCCTGTGCTGAAATCATGTAGCTTCGAAAAATGATCTATCTTGATGGTTTTTCCTGTACAAGTTTCAAAAGGCAACAAGTTGGGCATACGAAACCCCCATATTTGGTGTTGGTCAAAAAAGGGCACATACTTTTTCAGTAATTTTTTACTGTGGGCATCGATATCATCGAGTGAAATGGGCACTAGCTCATAATCGAGCAAATACTGATTTATTGGCTGAAGGTTATTATCTTTTGGCAGCTCCTCTTTTAGATAAGGATAATTGATTTTACGCGTATAATCGTTGTTTTTCGATAGGTATTCAAATTTTTGACAAACTCGCCATAATCGTTTTTCCCAGTAAGAGACTTCATTTGTCAATGCCAAAGTAGGAGAGCAATTTTCATGACTCACTTCAACTTGAAACACCAAGTTGGCATTTCCTTTGTGCAGTACTTTCAAGTGCAATTTGGGCATCGTTTACGATGGCGTTGTAGCACATTGTGCATTGCTCTCATTTTCAAGTGTTGAATTCATTTTTTAGGAACCATTCATGCTTTAAAGTCAATTGCATCGAGCCTTTTGTACAAGTCCGGGGGGGAAAGGGCTCTCTTTTTCTGGTTTTTTGATGATACCGAACTTCGGGTTTTAACAAATGCGCATAGCAAACACATGAAGCACTTTGTTGTAAATAAACAAAAAAAGGCCATCCGATGACTAACGATACCAATTGGATATCATATAATCAATTCACAATGGCTTGCAAATTGTACAAGTTGAGTAACGGTTGGATTGTAAATTCAGATATTTGTTGATTGGAAGAAAAGCTTACGGTACTAAATTGCTTGAGAGTTTTATGGGTAGGTGTACACTGAGCTGACGCTTTTAGCAGAAGATATTTTTTAAGTTCTTTTTTGCTAATCCAACAACATGATACGGAACGAGAACTGAAAACTGAATGATTACAAGCCCAGTTTTTTTTTAAAAGAAGTTAAAAAAAAAAACAAAAAAAAAAAAGAGGGAGCTTTCAAAAACCATTGCATTTTTTTGCAAATAATATTTCACTTTATCCCTCCCCTTTAACTAAATTAAGTTTTGCCCTTTTTTTTTGGACAAAGATCAATTCACAAGCGCAAGCAGAGGTTTCTGACATAGGTAGGTAACTATTAGCCATTGCTTGAACAACAGCCTCAGAAGTGACCAAGTACAATACAGCACGAGAAAAAATATTCAAGGTTCTCGTCAAAAACAAAAATTTTAGAGCTTCCTCATGCGCACATTTGATCAAAAATGAATGAATAAATAAAGAGGGGCAAACCACAAACGGTGTTGGTTTGCTTGCTTAGTTGAAGAGAAAGGATCTGAAACCTCTATTGTCCATTAGTTTGTTTAACAGATTTTCAGTCAGGCTGCGAACTTTCTTGGTCTTGCGAATATAGACTATCAGAGTTTAAAAATTTCAAGCTTTTTTGAATGTAAATGGGCCCCGAATTTAAGAGTTGGAATACTCTGAATTTATTTTTGGAGATGAGATGCAGGTCTCAACAATAACTCTATTGTTTAATTTTCGGAAGCAAAAATTATTTATCTTATTTTTCCGAGATCGTTTCTTTTTTTTTTTTTTTTGTTCCGCACGGTCTGCAGCCAAAAGATCTTGAACAAAAACCGTATCTCCTGAAAGGCTTTAAATTTTTTTCAGTTTGGAAAATTTTTGAATAAAGGTTCATTGTTACAGCTGGTTTATGCGTTTTTCAGGTAAACATTGAATGCCATTGGACGATCTTCTTAAATAAAACTATTGTTGTCATTTGGGGTGCCATCAATTGTCCTTTTCAAGCTATTGGAGGTTGATGATAGATGTGCTTTCCTTAAAGACAAATTCTATTAACATATATAACAGGACAACAAGTCACCAAAAAAAAAAAAAAAACCTAAGCTTAGGATATTCCAATTTTTTTCCAAAGTTGCTTATATATCTTGCCAAAAATGAGTCCTGCAGAAACACAAAAAAATAACCAAGAATTACAAAACAACGAAGACACAATGTCCTCTTCTTTAAATGATGTTTTACCAGATATGCTGAAAGAAGCCGTTTTGATGGAATCTGAACTTCCTGAAAACTCCACTATCATCAAGGGGGTCGACTACTCCAAGGCCAATGCCACCAACATGAATGCCGTTGATTTGGTTGAAGCAATGAAAACCATGGGGTTTCAAGCTTCCAACTTGGGTAAAGCTTGTGAAATCATTGACAAAATGAGATCTTGGAGAGGGAAACACATCAGCGAGTTGGATGAAACTGAAAGAAAGGGTAAATTTGATGACGATGGGTACCAAAAAGCCACTATTTTCTTGGGTTACACCTCTAACTTGGTTTCTTCAGGTATTAGAGAAACTTTGGTTTACTTGGCCAAAAACAAAATGGTTGACGCTTTTGTTGCCACCGCTGGTGGTGTTGAAGAAGATTTGATCAAATGTTTGGCTCCAACTTATATGGGTGAGTTCCATTGGAAAGGTAAAGAATTGAGAAGCAAAGGTTTGAACAGAATTGGTAACATGATTGTTCCTAACGACAACTACTGTTTGTTTGAAGATTGGATCATTCCTGTTTTGGACAAAATGTTGGACGAACAAGAAGCACATGTTGCCAAAAACGGGGTTGAAGCATGCTTGGATGCCACTGAAGACCCAGACACCCCAATCTGGACTCCTTCCAAATTGTGCAGAAGATTCGGGAAAGAGATCAACAACGAATCCTCTTTGTTGTACCAATGTTACAAAAACGACATTCCAATTTTCTGTCCTGCTATCACCGATGGTTCCATTGGTGACATGTTGTTTTTCCACACTTTCAAAGCTTCTCCAAAACAATTGAGAGTTGATTTGGTTAGCGACATCAGAAAAATCAACACAATGTCCATGGAAGCCACAAAAGCAGGTATGATCATTCTGGGTGGTGGTTTGATCAAGCACCACATTTGTAACGCTTGTTTGATGAGAAATGGGGCTGATTGGGCTGTTTACATCAACACTGCTCAAGAATTTGATGGTTCTGACGCAGGTGCCAGACCAGATGAAGCCATTTCCTGGGGTAAAATCAAAGCTGACGCAGAAAATGTCAAATTGTACGCTGAAGTCACTTTGGTATTCCCACTAATCGTGGCTGCCACTTTTGCTAGTGGTAAAAAAATTGAAAACCAAAAAAAAGAATAACACCAAACTATAATCATATGAACGAAGAATGAAACAAGAAGGAAGCTACAAAAGCATGGCTTATGAAATCGTCCATGTTATTTGAAAGTTTTCTTTGTATATTAATGAATTTATAAATTATATATAAGGTTTGTGTATTATTTTTTTTTTTAATTTTTTTTTCGATTTTTTTGCTAAACTGAAATGGGGGTTTTGTTTCAAGAGGTGACGTTCTTTAAAAAAAAAAATAAAAGAGTATTCATGAGTTGCAAAATTTATAAACAAGTATTTTGTTTTGTTTATTTTTTATAGTTGCAGCTAACTGTTTTGCATGTCCAACCTTATTGTTTCAAGCTAAAAATCTTTAACACCAAAAATAAACAAAAAAAAAAAAAATGCTAGTTTTAGTGTTGTTGCTTTGGTTAAAGAAAACTTTAGCAGTGCATACGCGTTACACTACCACAAGCTTTTATAACCCATTTCTTTAATTTTAGTGACAATGAAGAAATAATTTTTCAAATCAGATCTGGCACCAAAGCGTCTTATCATTTGTGAATAGTACCTGATTGTTCAATAGTCACGTGTGACCAAAACAGTCATTAGTTCAATATTTTTCTGAACTCAGCATGATGCAAGACGCAAATCTGAATAATTCATGGTGATACGCACAACTTAGTTCAGAAGATCTTAGTCTTTGCAAGGTTAATAGGGCAACTAAAAAAAAAAAAAAAAATTTTTTTTTGTACAAGAACGCAACACAACGAACTACAGATTGAGTTAACAGGTATGCTGAAAGTGATACACCCAGTCTTGCGGGCTGGACTTTTGCACAGGAGATTGGGAGCTGTTTCAGTCAACACTCTTGTTGCATCGCAGAGCCAACTTCTCCATTTGAGAGGATTACATCAATGTCGAGGACTTTTGCAGAAAAGAAGTAGAGGAGGCGAGGTGATACCAAAGTCTGATGCTCAAAGAGCAGCCGAAGCCAAAGCTCTCTTGGAAAAACAGATGAATTCTTCCAATAAGATTGTTAGGTGGGGAGCCATTGCGAGAAGCGAAAAATTCCAAAAGGGTTTGACCAAATGGTTGGTCGGAGCTTACGGACTGTTCATTCTTTATGGTGGGTATCTTATGAAAAACTTGTACAGTCGAGAAAAAGAGTTGGAAGACTTGAAGAAAAGAGCAGATGAGCTGAATGAGTTTGAAAAACTAAGATCTAAAGAACTGGATAAAAACGTTGTTCTCAGAACAAGAGAGGAATACAAACTAAAAGTGTATCAGTTGCTTAAAGATGAATACGGTGTTAGTGATTTTAGTAATATTACTATTCGAGATTATGAACCTGCAAAGGACGTTGTTGAAAGGGTGACTGGCCGTAGTTTACCCGATGATGACGAGATTTTACTCAAGTTTAACAAACAAAATCCACTGCCAAACATTTTGCCACCTATTGATACCACGGGATTTTATGAATCCAAGGCAACTGAATACGATAGTGATATCGGAATGGAAGAGAAAGCAGTGTTTATGGGGTCTAAGAGAAAGTGGTTAATGAAACACTGTTCTGGTGATGTTTTGGAGGTTTCGTGTGGGACTGGTAGAAACATCCCCTACACCGATATGGGGAAACTAAATTCCATTACCTTTTTGGATTCTTCAAGGAAAATGTTGGACGTTACAAACGAAAAATTTAGAAAAGAGTATCCTCATTTCAAAAAAGTTGCATTTGTTGAAGGGAAAGCAGAAGATCTGTTAGCTTTGAATTCAGACAGCGGTGTAAAGTACGACACCATTGTTGAGGCTTTTGGGTTATGCTCTCACCAAGATCCAATTCAGTCTCTGCAGAATTTTGCTAAAATGTTGAAACCTAATGGAAGAATTATTCTGCTAGAGCACGGAAGATCAGATTATAAAATGGTAAACAGGTTTTTAGATGAAAGAGCTTCAAAGCGTTTGGACACTTGGGGATGTAGATGGAATCTAGACATTGGAGAGATTTTGGATGACTCCGGTCTTGAAATCGTTGAAGAGTCAAGACATCATTTTGGTACTACCTGGTGCTTCGTTTGCAAAGTTAAAGGTAGCTCTAAATTGCAAGAAGAAATTGGTTTTGTAGAGAAATATATCAGTTCCTCTTTCAAAAATAGAGCCAGTGCGTTTATTGAAGATGAGAAGGCAAAGCAAACAGAAAAAACTAATAAGCCACCTTCTTCACACCCACAGAGCTCTGACAAAATTTGATTGGAAAGAGCGTTTAGAGAAAAAATAATAAACTTTTGGCCTTTCATTACTGTGAATTCGGCGTTAATATATATATATATATATATTGAACCTGTAAATATGAACTTAATTCAACCTCTCATTTTTTCCGCATTTATCACGTCTTGACCTAGGGATTCCATAGTTTCGGTTTCAATTAGGGTCCCCAGATTTGGATATGCCATACTTGCTTCATAACCTTGGATCACTCTTTGCTCTGTTATACCAATCTGGCAGTGCGCCAAGCTTTTCACAACATTAGAGTACCTAACAATCGTTTGTCTGATGGAATTGGGTATGTTGTCGTTCTTGTCTGAGTAAATTTCCCAAGATGACTCTTCTTCCAATCTTGTGATTCCCGGCTGATAATCTTTTTCGTTCGCGCGTAAATAGTTTAGAGTTGCCGCTGTGGAGGCCGAAGCGCTCACATTGTTCAAGCCAGCACCGTTGTTATTGGTGCCTGATGTTCCAGGAACGGTGGTTTTTCTTATCCAAACGTATCCGTTGACACCCAAAATAACTGTGATGTTCCCCGGCAAATCGTGGGTGTGGTCTTTTGATCTCACAATTAGCGAGCTTGGAACTTGCACAAATAACCCGTTTCTTAATTTCCCATATTTCAAAGATCTAGTATGTAAAGATGCCGCGCCATCAGAAAACAAAGATTGCACTTCTGCGTTTAGCAAATCCCCTTCTTTTAGGAAAGATCTCATTTGCAACTCATCCGATTCAGACTTTCTTCTCAAAACACCACCTGGCAAATTCACCGAACCCAACATCAAAATCGCATGTTGCTTGGCACCAATGTCCACTTTCCACCTTTTGTTACCGACATCAACAATTCTACCGATAACGTGATCACCAGTTTCTGGTTGGTATCTTCCGTTCAAAGGCTTGACTGAGAGTAGTTTGTTGACTTTGGAAATGGTCCCACAGACCGAAGAGTAAGTGTTGTTCGCCAATGAGTACGTTCCATGACCTCTCATCCAAATGGAGTCGTCGGTAATCAATTTCCCTGGAGTAATAATGCCTGCTGTGTCGGCGTCATTGTCGTGCGCTTCGCTCTCTTCCTCAGACATAGGTTCATCTCCGTCGCCATTTTCAAGTACATCGGTGCCTGTTTTGGAGTCTTTATAGTAGTAAGGCGTGTCATCGTCTATCAATGATCCCGTTGATTTCTTGACAACAGATATAACAGACATGTTTCGTTTCTAGGTTTTTTGCTGATAAAAAAAACTTTCTTTTTTCTTTGCTGAGTAAGACCGACCTTGATGTGGTGAAAGCCCCAGTTGATATACTCTTTATGTTGAAAGTTTTTTCACTTTCTCTAGCCAAAGACTTTTATGACCTTAACATACCTCTTCTTACACTCAGCATCGAGTATCATTATATTTCCAGGAAAAAGAAATTGTTTGGTATGATTGACGTTTCAGGCGACAACTGTCTGACGCATTTGTTTTGTTTTTTTTTTTTTTTTTTTTTTTTTTTTTTTTTTTTTCATTTGCGTCACAAACGCTCATCTGATCTTGCGACGGGCCAAAAAATAAATAAATAAATAAAAACAAAAAAAGAAACGCAAGATCGTTTTGATGACACTGGACCTAGCACTTTTTGGAAAGATCCAGGAACTTGTTGAGTGTGATTCTGTAAAACTTCAACGGTCTATGCGTGCCATTGGCACTTTTACTTTGAGAGTTGCAGATACATGGTATACCATTAGTTGGATGTTTGCAAAGGTTTCCAGAAAGAACAGAGCCAAAACCAGCATACTTTATAAAGGTTTGTCAAACATAACAGGGATTTACCATTTTCCAGCAAAAAGTTTTAGCACAACGATGAAACAGCAAGCTTTGAAAAAATTTCATTTTGATTTACCATCCAACAGAAACTATGGATTGATTAAGGTCGACAACTCTGGATCGGTAAATTCTGCCAAAAATAATAACGACTTTTACACTTTTGATAAGAATCAGTTTTCAGTAAAAATACCTTTGGTGGCAGTGATCTTTCCAGATCCTAAAAACATTAGCTATTTTTGCAAAAACTATAGGCAAGACGTTTTCAATTGTGAAAGACTAACCAACATTGTGAAGCTTTGCACGAATAAAGAGGACTCTGAAAAGAAACAAATCTTGAAAGGTGTTTTGCTGAAAGAAGAAATTGATGATGTTTCGAAAGCAGAGGCACTTTTGAGTCCTGAAACGTATAAGTTTTTACAAGAAAACAATTGCACTTTCAAACCATATGAATACCACCTGGATTACGATTTCTGGAAAGTAGAAGAGGTTTTGTGCAAGTTGTTACCTCCAGGCTTGAACAGTGCTGAAAGCATTCCATCTTCATATACGTCCACTGGTCACATCGCGCATGTGAATTTGAGATCAGAATATAAACCTTATGGGGAAGTGATAGGACAGGTTATTCTGGACAAGAACCAACCAAAAGTTCAACTTGTGGTTGACAAATTGGACAGCATTAATAGCAAGTTTAGAACATTTGACATGAAAATACTGGCTTGTACGGCAGACATGGATAAACAAATTTCCAATGATTTAAACTCAATTTTTGAGGTCACTCATAAAGAAAGCAACTGTTTTTTCAAGTTTGATTTCAGTAAAGTATATTGGAACAGTAGATTGCACACCGAGCATGAAAGACTGATCGAACAAGCTTTCCAAAAGGGAGAACTTGTTGGGGACGTTTTTGCCGGTGTTGGTCCGTTCAGCGTTCCTGCTGGGAAGAAACAAGTGTTTGTCATGAGTAACGATCTGAATCCATACAGTTTCAAATATATGCAAGAAAATATCACTGTCAACAAAGTCTCTGATTTTGTTAAACCTTTGAACTTGGATGGTGTTGAGTTTATCCAGAATTGCATACCGATTTTGAACGATTATAGAAAATCCCACACCGATGCAAGAATCAAAATTTTGAAGAAAATACCAAACAACAAAAAAAAGGACACTAACAATGCCGGGAAAAAAGCCAACGTTGTTGAAGAACTCATTGACATTCCAAAATTTTACCACCATTTTGTCATGAATTTGCCAGATACGGCAATCACTTTTCTTCATAATTTCATTGGCATTTATACTAAGCATTTTGATCCGGACAACTTGCCAGAAAATTTCCAGCTACCTTATGTGCATGTCCATTGCTTCGAAAAATACTTGCCCGAGGAAGCAGCAACGATCACTGACCATGAGGTGCACTCAAGAATCCATCAAAGAGTATTGCAAGAACTAGACCTGATCAACGACAAACAGCACGTTTTGCCTTTGGATAAGCTTAAATTTCATTTGGTGAGAAAAGTTGCCCCTACAAAACCTATGTACTGTGTATCTTTCCAGTTGCCTCAAAAAGTGGTTTTTGGCTGATCCTTTTCCACTAGACTTTTCTTTCACTTATAGTGCTTTTAAAAATTCATGTGTAGCTGTTTAATACAATCTTATTTTATAGATTTCTTTGTTAGTATTGCTTTGCCTTTGATTACCTGCGTTTTCTTGATATTGTTGTCACGCGAAACGTCACTAATGGCTTAATGACCCAAATCCCTCGGCTATTGACACAAAAAAAAAAAAAAAACAAAAAAAAAAAAAAAAAAAAAAAATATTATGACTCAAAAAAAAAGATCTGAATGTGTTTTTATTTTTTCTCTCTCTTTTTTTCTCTCTCCCTTCTTGTTTGCTCCCCACAAAATGCATCGATAGCGTGTAGTTTCAAAGAAAAGAAACTCTAACCTTTTGATTATTTCGCATGGCTTGATTATTTTGATTATTTTGATGATTTTGAGCATTTGTGAAAGTTTATACGGCACACTCTACCAGTATAAGTGTTACTTCTGGCAAGAGCACTCCGAAGAAGCCACCAAGCATACAGGCCACATCTTATCTTCTGCTAAAATCTCAAAGGACAAACACACTCAGCAGAATAACAAAGCCACTTCCTGTAATACGAAAGTTGAACAAGCACTTGAATAGAAAAAACGTGCTGCTTTTTTTGAAAGACGAAAGCATCTCAGGCATCAATAACAAACATTACTCTAATTATATTTTTGAAATAGGCAACTTACAAGAAAAAAAAACTTGAAAAAATGGTTTTCGTTGCTGTCTTGTAAGACAGTGTAATAACTTTTTTTTTTTATTTGAACAAAAACAGGCTTAAAGAAACTAAAAATAACATACTGCGGCTCTTCCCCCGTATTTTAGCTAAACCATAGGAGCGTACAACAAGTTAAACGAAATGCAAACTAATAGTATTGAAAACACAAAAACGCATGGAACAAGTGTCAAAAGCACGACTTTTGAAAGCAAAACTGGCATGATTCCTAGCCCCGCTCATGATCTATCTGGTATTGATAACACGAGAAACGAACCAATAACCACCACACTACCCAGTTTGAAACATAAACCGAAAAGCTACAGATCCACAACCGCACACCCAACTCCTGTACACACAATCAACACCAAGAGTATTGACATTAGTAAATCCAACTCTCAAATTGACGTGGAATGTGGTTTCCAGCAATCAGCGAAAATTGATCATAATGTTGATGAACCAGCTTCGAAGCCAGTATCACTCTTAAATAAAAATGATTCTGCACATGTCGCAGCAACCCCTGCTTCCAGCAGTAATGCCACAAATATAATGATTTTGAAAATTTCCAAAGTATTGTTGAAAACCGATTTGCCTCATAAAAGACGTGCTTTCCAACATTATGCTACTTTTTTACATGACGTTTTGAAAAGAAGTAAAACTACAAAAACATGTCTTATTCTAGCCACCTATTATTATGACCTTTTGATTAATGAAACTAAAACTCCAAAACAAACATCAAATGAAGTGGAATCTTTAGAGTATTGTGCGAAAAGGAGATTTTACGGATGCTTGATTTTGGCTCACAAGTATATCAACGACAAGACCTACAACATGGAATCGTGGTCCATTATCAGTGGGAAAGGTGGATTGAGCAAATTGGATATAAGTAAGATAGAAAAATGGTGTTTAGCGAAATTGAACTATGAGCTTTATGTAAAAGATTTGAGTGTTTTACAAAAATGGTGTTTGGATAAGTTACTGAATGTATAATAATAACTCTTTTTTCTGAGTGGTAAAAATAAAATATGAAAAATATGTAATGAAGTTTGGCAACAGTAGAAGCTGCGAATGTACCACTGTGCCAAGAACATCACAAAATTAATGTCATTTTTAAAAAAAAACGAAAAAATTACAAAAATAAAAGCACTCACGCTGGGGGTCGAACCCAGAATCTTCTGATTAGAAGTCAGACGCGTTGCCATTACGCCACGCGAGCTCCAATTATGCTTATGTGAAAAACTTAGTCTTTCTAGTGGAAACAACAAGTTTAAATAACTTTATAACAACACACAGCAAACTTGAACTTATTTGAGGTTGAGGTTGAGCTTTGTACGTCACACACTCTTATATCTAAGAGTCGCAATCCAGTAATGTATTCTACTCAACACACCTTGCTTCCTCTTCTTTTGTCATTTTTTTGACTAACCATAAAACTAACAAAAGGAACAACGTTGTTAAATTTCTTCCGGTTCAATAAATAAAGCAAAACAAACAGTTTAGCAAAACGCAAAAAGGTTACTACGGACGTGCATGTCCCGGTGTCTAGCAAGATAGGGCAGTCAGGTTTTCTTGATGCCTCTCTGGGTCACTGCACGTGACAGTCTTTTTGACGCCCTTTGTACCATAATGCTTGATTGTGGTTTTCCCTCTATACTTAAACAAGCTAATACGTTTATCTTTACTATGTTTATCATTATTATTGTTTTTTTATTACCATACTTCCTCATTTGTTTATTTGATTCCATTTTCGTTAGTGGCGGGACCCACTAGAACTGTTTTGCGATTCAACCCCTTTTTGTGGTTATAGCACCGATATCCATTGCATTTTTATCAATTCATTGTGCGTGTGAAGATGAAAAAAATATTGATTCCAACGGTCCACAAAAATTTGAAAGAGTTTGGTGATACCCGTAACTTTACTAAAAAAGAATGGAAGGGTCCAATTGGGTTCCGTCACTTTATTTTTTTGCCATGTGAATACTTCAAAGCGGCGGCACATGATGATTACACAAGCTTGTAAGATCAATTCATTTCCTCTACGTAGATTGACCTCATTTAACAGCTTGTTGTGAGCAACAGGCCGAGAACAATCGAACCCTTGGTATTGTATCTTCTTATGAATTGCACAATCACGTGAAGACATGTGCGGGGGGTGGGGCGTGATATTTCCATTTTTTTTGTTTTTGACTTCTTGTTTTTGGATATTTCTGACTT
>ERZ794936.411-NODE-411-length-21297-cov-32.012287_pt1 | contig 21297 bp, 10 predicted proteins | sample MGYA00511083_ERZ794936 | MGnify/ENA primary metagenome ERZ794936 (study PRJEB30137, sample SAMN04331409) | food metagenome | isolation source: Y2 must sample point D1 replicate A | place: Australia: South Australia | collected 2014 ... | reverse complement strand
GTGGTTGCTTCCGTTCAGTTGTATCACCACAATTTTTATGATCTCTTTCTTTGCACTATATCCACCGATTCCCCATTGCCAAACATCTGTTCCTGAATGGGGAGATTTTTGCACCCGAGGATCCCATTCCGCATTCATTCCGTCACCAGTTCCTTTCATCCAGCAAAAATGTTATGTCCGTGGAAATAACAAAGTGGCGGAAAATAAATAAAAAATGGCTACCCGACACAACAGCTCAACGGCGTGCAGATACCCGTTTTGCTTTATTGACCCCTTTGCAAAGTTCATCATTCATTTGTTGAGAGCTTTACAAAAAGTGCGTCTGTGTGTCATTTTCGCGTGGAAAAAAGGCCGTTGTAGTGGGAACTGTTATGTGATGTGGGGGGCAGTCTGTATTGGGCTGCGAATAACTCGTTACGTACCAATGTTGGGTCTCGTTGTGCTGGGGTCTGACAGGAAGAAGATGTTATTAAGTAAACCGGTAGGGTAAAAGCACACACTCTCCACAACTTAGAGTTATAATCTGGAGTAACAAAGGGATACGGTGTGTCGATATTTTTATATTCATTACTTTCACCACCACTAATACTACTACTGCTACTACGAATTTAGACATTTCATTTTTATAAACGACACAAACGTTTCGCGTTCGATTGATCAAAGACCTTTGTTTGTCATACTGCAGACTTGTTAAAATATCAACAAGTAAATTGAGGCCGCCCTTTATTCAAGTCTCTATTTTCTTTCCGTCCTGTGATATATTTCATTTTTCCACACCCTGATATAAAATGTCTTGGGAAAAGCTCTTTTGGCGTTTTTTCACCACCTCCTACCACGATTTTGTGGAATCATACTATCGAATTTTCAATAAAACCAAAAACTTCAACAAGACATTACAACATTTAAGTGCAGTATTTCTTTGCACATATATTTTTGGACCAAGTATAAGCAAAATGTTTTTGTTGAAAATCAACTCAAATAACGAAAATGCCGACCAAAACAACAACAAAAGAACCAACAGACCTGACAAATACACTCCCGGATTGTTCAATAACAGAAATGACTGTTTTGCCAACTCCACCATCCAAGCCTTGTCTTCACTGCAATTTCTATCGAAATACTTGAACTCCGTGAATGAAGTTGTAAGGAAAATTGCCGAGTTGAAACAAGAAGAAGAAGAAGAAGAGAACGAAGAAGAAGAGCAGAAACGAGAGCAGAAACGAGAGCAGAAACGAGAGCCAAAAGTACAAATCAATGAATCTCCACAACTGAAAGAAGCGTCGCCTTTCGTGGCTTCCAAGCTTAAAGATTTGAAACAAGACGCAAATATTCGTAGCTTGCCGTCGAACGCCACTATTACGTTAGACTACTCGATGAGTGAGTTCACAAAAGACTCGATCTGCACCCAAAACAAAAACCCTTCATCTTTGCAAAAACTAAAAACCGTGCAGAATTTGGTTCCTCTTCATATAGCCCTTGGAAAAATCCTATATGAGTTGCAACAACCCTACTACCATATGGAAACTTTGAGTTTGCAACCGTTTTTGAAAACAATGGAGCTTATTTTTAACGCAAGAATTTCTTCAGGACAAAACGACGCTCACGAGTTTCAACAAGTGATCCTTGACAAGTTGCAACAGGAACACGAAGAATTGGAAAAACATTTGCTTGCGATCAAAGAACACATTTCTGCTTGCTCCGTGCTTGCTCTTCCTGATTTTCCAACAAAAGGGAAACTTTGTGTGCAGTTGGTGTGCACCAAGTGTGGGCAGTCTTCCAAGTTGAACGCTTGCGATTTCAATATACTGACATTGCCCCTACCACAGCAGTCCGAGTGTGACTTGGAGAGCTTGATTGCAAACAACCAAATGGAAACTATTGAAGGATACTACTGTGTTGTGTGCAACTTGAAAAATCTTGTTGCGAATTTATCAACCCATGATTTCAAGCATTTAGAGTCATTTTCATCAATGCAAGAATGGGAAGCTCTTTGCCAAAGGGTTCGAGATTTTGACATCTACATCAACGAGGATATAAAACCGGAATTAGAAAGTTTTTTGAAAGCCAAAAGTCAATTGCATTCAACAATCGTGAAAAGAACAGTCATTGTAGAAGCACCCCAAATATTGATTGTTCATCTCTCAAGATCCATATTCAACGGCATGACATCGCAAAGAAACGATTGTCTTTTGAATTTTCATGAATCGTTAAGTTTACAAGAACAGCATGTTTTTCAAACCAGTAATGATAAACTGATGAAAAGCAACATTTCCGTTAAAATGAAACCACATATGTACAAAATCCAAAGTATTATCAGACATTCGGGAACCCATCATTTTGGACACTATGAATGTTACAAGAGAAAACCTGTGTTTTACAAAGATTTGACAAATGGAGGGTACATTGACAAAAGCATCAAAGTGATCAATACTGTACTTGATGAGGAAGTTTGTTCGCCTACTGATAAATCATTTTCATCATTTACCAAGAGTTTTATGAACACCCAAAGCACTTTGGATAACAATCAAAGCAGTGAATCCTTGCAGAACGGTAACAACAACATTGAAATCAATACCAAAAACGTTGGAGACACCACAATGGCAGCGAGTGAGGGCACCGTTTTGCAGCCCTCTGTAGGAAGCGAAATGGACACCACCACTGTTGAACCGGACCTTGACAGCGCTAGTAGCAACACCTCAGCGGTATCTCCGGAAGAGAAAAGCGATGTTGAATTGCTGGAATCAGAATTGAGCACTCACTCCATGAGCGCAAGATCTGCGTCTATATCTTCAATTTCTTCTTCTGCCTCAAATTTTTCTTTGTCCAGGACAAACACTGCTACCTCGCAAAAAAAAAGAGCCAGTGTTTCTGGCAGCACAACTTTGGTTAAGCAAGATTCTAATCAAAGTTCAAGAAGAAGACCCTCTATTGTGTCCAAAATGAGTGGGTTTCTTTCAAGAAGAGCATCTGTTTTCAGCGTCGAATCTGATGAGCCGCCGCTTACAGATAATATGAAACTTGCGGAATTACCAAATGGATCTCTATCAAACGCGCTGGAAGCTTTACCTACAAAAAACCCAAGTGCTTCTAAACCGAAATCTTCACTTAAGAAGTTGAAAAGCTGCGTTGAGTACCCGTTTTGGAGAATAAGCGACCACAAAGTGTCAGAATCGTCCAGTATGGGTGTGTTAAAAAACGAGAGAAAGTACTGCTACATGTTGTACTACGAGCTTGATTTGTGAGTATCCTTAATGGTGGTGGTGGTGGTCTCATTATTGGTAGCATCAAGTAAACTCAATTGATTTTATATAGTAAGTAAGAACCCATCACCGATACAATTCTTTGTTTTTTTTATTTCTCATTCAAACTCCTGACAATAATTTCTTGATTGCTAGTATAAATGACAAATTTTTTTTATCGTGGAAAAAGTGACACTAAACATTTAACCTCAACACTTGCAGGAACGCTCAGAAAAACGCCCTGCGAAAACGAATGTTATTTTATTTTTATTTATTTATTTTTTTTTTTTTTTGATCAACAAGTGAAACATCGAAATGAGGAAAGGAAACAAAAGACAGAAGAGCAAAAGCAGGAAAAAAAAAAAAACACAAAAACACAGAAAAACCTCACTCCTTCCCCCAACTGGATTGTTAAGATTATCAACTTTTGGCTCAGATTACTCATCTCAATAGTTCCAATTACAAACATATATGAAAATTTTATACTGAATTAATAAAAATAAAAAAAGAAAAAAAAAAAAGAGAGAGTCAAAAGAAATCGTTAATTTAAAGAAAAGCGCGTCATATATTTTAGGAACCGCAAGTTGTAACCCCCCTGCATCACCAGTTTTTGAGATTTTCCATTTGAGTTAATATAATTCCTTTTAATTAACTAAACTAAACACTTACCAACACCCCGCTTTATCATATCCAAATAGAAAAAAACTTGCCCGAGAAACACAAGGCCAAACACAACAATCAAAAAAAAAAAGCCATGCTGAAAAATTTCAAGTTAAAGAAAGACCACAAGCGAAACATAACCGTTGCTGACATATCTGGCCCCACAACGTCTTTGAACGACGCCCAGCTAAAGGGCATGAACACAGTGCCTATCAGAAATGCTTCAAACTCCACCACGAAGCAGTACCCGCTAAGCTCCCTTTCCTCCGGGGCCACTGACTCAAAGCCGTCAAGAGCCTCCTCTTCTACAAACACCGAAATGCACAGCACGAAAACAAACCCTTCTCTTCAAGCCGCAGACACGGCTATGAACAATTTGCCAAGTCTCTATGCCATTGTTTTGTATGATTTCCAAGCGGAAAAATCAGACGAGTTGACGTGCCACACGGGAGAGAACTTGTTTGTATGCGCCCACCACAACTTTGAGTGGTTTATCGCGAAACCCATTGGGAGATTGGGTGGTCCGGGCTTGGTTCCAATATCTTTTGTTTCTATCATCGACATAAACACAGGGTATGCGACAGGAAACGACACACAATATGATATTAGTTCCAGTGGATTGCCGACCGTTCAAGAATGGAAACAAAGTGTTGTAAAGTACAAAGCCTCAAATATCAACTTGGGTTCTGTTGAGTCGTCATACCAAGAAGAATCACATTTGTCCCAACCGGATTCTTCATTATATGCGCAACACCGCGTTCAAGAAATTTCGGAACAGCGTGAGCGTAAACCTTCTCGGATATCTTTCACCTCTCTCCAAGAAAACCCGATGGATGAAGTTATGGAACAGTTTATACTGGACGCTGCAGTAGAAAACTACACATTAGAAGACCATAAATATTGGTTTCACTTGACCTGTATTACCTCAAACGGTCTAATCAGAAGTTTAAGAAGATCTTATGAAGATTTTTACGATATGCAAGTAAGAATATTGGAAGCTTTCCCTCGTGAGGCTGGAAAAATCATGGATAAGAAAACGGGGAGAATGTCGGAGCGGATTGTCCCCTATATTCCTGGGCCGGTGCCATACGTTACTGACACAATTACAAAGCAAAGGAAAGACGATTTAAATTTATACGTCAAAGAATTGACCAATTTGCCAATTCGTATCTCAAGATGCTCTTTGGTTTTGCAGCTTTTTGAAATCAGGGAAAACAAGTTTGACAAAGAGTTTCTGGATACCGATAACGCAATGACTTTGAATAACATAAAAGCAAGAAACAACTCTTCTTCAAATGTTTTGAATCAGCACTACAAAAACAGTGTTTCTCAGATAAGCCAAAAAGAGGTGGCTAGATCAAATAGCAAGGAGGAACAGAGACAGGAGAGTGATCGCAGCTCGCGTTTGAGAAGCCACCAATCGTCCACGTCGTCTCTGCACCATCCCTATCATCAGCAATTGAATATTTCCAATCAATCTTCTCCTAACAGATCCATCAACCGTAGTACCAGTAATAACTCTTTCACAGGATATTTGAGGAATAGCTCTCACAAGAGTCTTTCTAAAAACACTAGCTCTGAAATGCTGAACAAATACAATAACAACAACTTTGCACCCAGCAATGCAAACGAGGAAGACTCAACGCTGACGAACACCGATATCAATCAATTCCAAAATTTGAGCATCAACAATTCGCAAACAGGGAAAAATGCCAATGGAACCTCGAGTACTACCGAAACAAAAGCACAAAAAGTCAAGTTTTATTATAAAGACGACATTTTTGCTCTATTGATCAAACCAACGATCTCATTCAGCGAGTTGGTTGACAAAATTGCTACAAGAGTTGAATCGGACAGGTTTCATCTTTACCTAAAAGTTAACGACGAAAATACCATTTCCGATGATAAAATTACCACTGACGAACAGATCAAGTCGATTGTTCAAAACAAGCAAAAAATTTTCATCCTGGATGTCTGAATGGTGTTGAAGTGATTTTAAGGTGCAAGAAATGATTGTACACCGTTGCCGACATTTTAACTTTAACCTAACATTTATAAATTCTCTTATATACTTTCCGTACTTTCCCACACCCAACAAATTGTAATACTACACCGTTTTTGTTTTTGTTTTTTTTTTTTGTTCGATTTTGGAGCAAAACGTGCAAAAAATAAATCAAACATCTATCATTTCCACATCGTCATCATTTTCATCTTCGATGTTGACTGCATCAACATTTATATTGAAGTCATTAAATACTGCATGAAACGGATTTTTTAAAAGAAACCATTTTTTCCATTGCTCGTACAAGAATTTGCTCATGCAAACATAGGGCACTACCTGCATGTTACTTTCTATTATTTTAGTTCGAATACTCTCAATAACTTTGAAATCCTTTAGCGAACTTCCGTTTTTCACTTTCAACTCAATAAAGTTTTGTAGTTCAGATAATAAATTTTTGGAAATAGCTATTCCGCTGTTTTTGAGTGATTCTTCTGAACTATTGAACTCAGAAGCACTGCTAGTGCCGCTTGAAGAACCTTTTTTAAATATCTTTTTTTTCAACTGATATGGGGATATGGCTAGATTTTCGAAATCTTGTAAAAGCTTTTGCCTTTTATAATTGCGGGCGGACATATACTGAGACTGAGCATACTCCGGAGAGTGTGGTCTTTTCATGTTAAGAATGTTGCTTGTAAAGTTTTTCTGTAATGGAAGTCGCTGATCAAGACTCTGATTTTCGTTCATTGCTGTTAAGGAGTATTAAAAAAAAATTACCGCTTTTTAAACTCGAATATGCACCCCGTGTTTGGAAATGTGATTTGCAAGCACGTTATTCAGTAGCGGGAAAGATATTTTTTAACAAACGGGTTGTTTGCTTTTCACTTTTTTTTTTTTGTGTGTGGTTGGTCCTTGTTTATAAATCAACGTTTGAAGCCTTCTCGTAGGACATCAACCAATCTTGCTTATCAACATGCTTTCATGCAAGGCCACTTCGTTCTAGAAACTTCGGGTTTGTGCCAGACGTGCTTCAAATATCTGCTCACGTGACGCCTCTGAGAAAACCCCCCAGTTTAGTCGATTATTTATTTTTTTTTTTGGTGTACGATCGTTTAGGGAATTTAGTCTCATTTTTGTGAAAAATCCAAAAGTTGAGCCGACAGCGGGGGGGAAGGGGAGTAGAATGTGCAAGGGTATCCAAAGTGAGTGACAAAAATAGATCTTCAAATCGAGTTGGTTGTGCTCAACAAAAAAAAAAAAAAAATATGCATACACAGTAACAAACACACCAACCAAAATTCTTTTCTTCCATTGACTAATTATAGTAGTTTGCGGAGTCTTTCATTTTTTTGCAAGATTACAAGAGTAATCAGAAAGTACAGTAAGTATGACGGAAACTCCTACAAATAATGAAAACCTAAATGACCCAAGTGCTGAGCTTGCCACCAAAATGGCAATCTCTACTAGTACCTCTTCCACTATGAAAACATCATCAATTCGACTGCCCGAAGCTTTAAATATTCTAGTGAGATATTTCATCACAGATTTGAAAGAACCAAAGTACACAAAACCGTTAACAATATGCCAATTGGCATTTTTATTTCAAAAATTTTACTGCGATTTTGAAAAAGCCATTGACTCGTTTCAACAGCAGTTGCGTGCAGGTATCCCCACACTAAACACACAGAAACAGCACGCACGGTCAAGCAGTCTAACAAACATTGGTTCTGGTTTGAGCGGGTTTTTCACTCGCAGCCGAAGTTCGAGTAATGCATCCACCAATCACCCAAATGCCCCAAACTCCAATGTTAACTCCACGAGCTTAGCATCCGCTACCACTAGAGTACCTTTGTCGACGTCAGCTTCCTCTACTTCTGAACTTGCCACTACATCGCTTCAAAATCAAAACAAAAAAAACGGTATTCCCTATGATACAGAAATTGATGACGAAAAGCTTAAAAGCGAGTACATGAAAATATTGGAAAGACAATTGTTTGAAAGGATTTCATCCTCGGGAACAAACGTACCAGATAGTAAAGTTATCGAAAAGTTTAGGTTTGAAAATCTCTTTAAAAACAATCAAGAATACTTGGACTTCAACACTTTGTTCAATTCCAAGTTGAAAAATTTGAATAGTTTAAAGGAAACAGTTGATTGGAAGCAATTTTTAAGTGTTGATAACATCCCTGACCTGGACAAGCTCATCATGGATTTGAAGGTGAAAGAATTGTTTTTGGATTTTACCAGAAACAGTTTGTCGCCTATAGATAAAATGGAAACACTGCTTTTGCTCCAAAACACCATCATTGATCATTTGCCAACGAGCGGTAATGACGATCTTTTGTCAGTATTAATCTATTGTACGATTGAGTTCAGTGTAGAACAACTTTTTTTGACATACAAGTTCATCAAGTTATTTCGCTGCAGGGAGTCCTTGAAAGGCCAAGAGCTTTTCGCAATTACAAACATCGAAGCAGTCATTGCTTTTATAGGAGATCTTGTAGACGTTCCTGGCATGGAATTGTACAACATAAAAATATCAGAGCAGATTTCCATTCCCGAAAATGACGAGGATGACTTGCTTAAAAATGGCAGCTCTCTTGAAGATCAAGAATTGCAATTTGAATCAAAAGATTCTGTTGACGGTTCAATTCCCAATAAGTTTTCCCAACAACAGCAGCAGCAGCAGCAGCAGCCCACATTAAGAAATGCCCTCAATGTGAACAAATCTTTTTCAAGTCTTTCATCCATAAAGTCTGTTTTGGGAAAGCTTTACTATCCTCCGGGGGCAAGTCCAGTTGCAAACACACCAACTGAGCCGTTGTTCTCGTCTTCTCCCGTGGCAAGTCCTGTGCCTGTAAATAGTGAAATAGACCGTAATGTCATGGATGATGATATGCAAACATCAACTTTGTCTTCTTCAACAAGCAAGACGATTAGCGTTGATACGGACTTGTGCCAAGAGTTAAACTGTTACAGAGGAAAACAGTTTGAGGATCTTACAATCAATGAGCTGAAAATGATGTTCAATACCTATCAAAAAATCAGTGATCAGTTGTAAAGGTTTTATATAGATTATAATCATTTAAAAGGTGAGATCATGCATCCTATACACTCGTTAATGACTCTACGACTTTTTGCAACGATTGGGTTTTGATATTTCTACTGTGCAAATATGTTTTTATTACTGTGTTTCCTAGTTCTTGTATCACTTTTTTTGTAGAAGAAAAAATACCAAATTTCTCAAGCAAAGAAAGCATCTCTTTTTTAAGAACGACATCACTAGTTTTTTTGAGTAAAATTTCGTATATCCTCGAGCCATTAGTAGAGTCTTTAAGCTCTTGATGAATACCCAACACAACAGGAAACGAAAATTTTCCTTCTGTTATGTCCTCAGCAAAATCGCCCTTATTGCTGGCCACGGCTGAATCAGATAGTAAATTTAAGTAATCGTCCCTGATCTGGTAGATGATTCCTAGGTAGTCGCATAAACACAAAATACTATCGGTACGCTCTTTTTTAAAAGTTTCTTTTACCGAAAAAGAGCTGTAACAATCCATTAGTCTAATCATCAAACGAAATAAGCCGCCTGTTTTGTTTTTGACCATGTTAATATAGTCTGTAGTGGAAGGAATCGTGGATAAGTCCAGCTTGTCTCTGTAATCCCTCCAGTATATATCCAGGCCTTGTCCTCTGTGTAAATTAAGTAGCTCTTCATTGAATATCTGCGTAACTTCAGCTAGTCTTGCGTGGTTTGTGCCATTTTGCGATGAATCATTTTTTTCAAAATCAATCAACTCTTGTAAGGCCAAAAAATAGGAATAGTTGGCACTATTCAAGCTTCCAGCTACACCATACACCAAATGTGAGGTTTTCATACCTCTTCTCATTGCGGAATTATCCTCAATATCATCAATCACCAAACTTGCATTGTGTAACCGCTCTGCAACTTTTGAAAGCATATCGATTATTGGCTTGTCTAGTTCATAGTATATTTCGTTGAAAGTCTTTATTAGCAAACTTCTGAACTGCTTTCCCTGCTTGCTCCTGCTGATATAGCTGCACGGTTCATCGATTTTATTTTCCAACTTGCTACTCCAATAGTCATTATCCGCCTTGGTAACTTCCGATATGGTGCTCAAGGTGGACCTTACCAACTCATTTGCTTTTTCTTCAGTCATCGTGTATGTTAGTTTGCCTTAGCACAGTTCTGCTTGTGCTGTATGTTATTTTTCGTTTATGAAAGCCTTTCTGGGTCAAGTGCGCCACTTGTTACAGATGCATCATAAAACTGTTCTTCTCGCTTAATAAATATTCTTCCATCTTCTTGACCTGGCGCGAAAATCACAGTAAAAAAATAAAAAAAAAAAAAAAAAAAAAAAAAAAAAAAAAAAAAAAAAAATAAAAAAAAAAAATAAATAAATAAAGATTGACCCTTAGTTAACTTTCTTATAAAAAGGTGACGTGTGGATGATCAAAGATATGACTTGCATTACAACACTGCTTGCCAGCAAGAAGAAAGAAGCAGCTTAGAAGCAGCAACGATGGACAGGTTACTAATGAATTTGGTGGTTGACATACCACCAGTAACACGGTATTGGATCATGGCCACGGTGGTCGTTTCAATCCTCTTGGCCGTTCATCTAATCAATTACGAAGCAACATTATTTTATTCTTATGAGCTTTGCTTCAAGAGAAAGCAGTATCATCGATTGTTTTTCTCGCTGTTCAATTATGGAGAATTTCATTGGTCTACAATTATCAATTTATACATAGTGGTGTCGCATTTGAGTGCATTGGAAAACAGCTTAATGGCAAACAGAAGTAAACTTTTTGTCGTAATGGCTAGCTTGCTTGTCATCATCGTCAGCATGACAAAATACTTTCCAATGATGAATTCCATAGGGATGTTGATGCATGATAATCTCATATATTACAGAAACAAATGTTCGACTTTTCAAGTTGGGGAGGAGGATAACAACGGGGGCTGGTTTTTTATAGACCCTATTTTGCTTACCTTGTTTACAAATCTCATGAGTTATTTCAACTACGGAATGAACTTTGGGACTATTTTGATGACGTTTCTACCAGGCCATATTGTGTTTTTCGTTGAGAAAGTTTTTTTTAGAATATACAAAAAGCCTATAAAAAAGGTAGTGTTAAATTTCAGAAGACTTGTTGGAATTTGAAGAAGCTCTGCTATTGCAGAGTATCGGCAACAGTTTTATCATAAAGATAGTGTCAAGCACAAATTGTTTTCAATTTTTAACCACCCGATGCTACTTTTTTTTCCGTTTGACATTCATCTTTTGTGAAATTGCTTCATGATCTCTGCGAATTTCGTCGTTTGTATACGATGCGCGTTTTGCTATCTCAGTGTTGCTATTTGGAGCTCTCGGAATATTGCGATTTGTGAGCAGGGTGTTTATGTGAGATATGTCTATGTTATTCAAACGAGCAATCGTGGTCACTATGTGTTCTTCATTTAGAGTATTTTCGTCTTTGGTGAGCAATTCATACAAGCCTTGGTCTTGCTCTTTGTCATAATTTTTTAGCTTTGGAGAATCCTCGTGGAACATAAAGTCATTTGCATTTATATCCATCCCATCACTCAGTTGAGAAGGTTTTAATTTATCTTTAATCGTCGCTTGATCGTATTTGTTGTTTGAGAGCAGTTTGTGACGCTGGTTCTCGCAAGGAACAACCACTTCTCTCAAAGTCTTCATGCACTGCATAATGCAGCTGTCCTTTTTGATATTGGTCAAGCTTTCTATATCTTTGATAATATCTTCATATTTACGCTCATCAATTGACTCATCGTGCATGTATTGTTCTTCCATGGTAAAATCTGTGTGTCTTGGCTTTTTAAATACCTTTTTTTCTTTGAATTGCTTGACTTCAGGAAACAAGGATTTTCGCTTGAATACTCTTATAATCTTTCGTTGATCTGCCGTTTTGTGAATTGTAGTTGTCATTTTACCTATTCTGGGCTTAATTACGGGTTCTTTCATCATCTTTCTAGGTGCTGGAGCTTTCTGACTTTTGGGATGTTTTGGAAGAGATTTCGGAAGTTTTGTCAAATTTTTCTTTAAGGATCCATTGACTGCATCTAGAGTTTCATCATTTGCAGTTGAAAGACGTTTTTGACGCACATACTTTCTCTTCTGCCTCTGAGGTTTTGGACTATCTGACTTTGCTTGATCTGTGCTCAACGGAGAAATCGTTTTTTCTTCTGTTACCGTTGCTGAATCTCCGGCATTTCTGGATTCATTCGAAATTTCTTCTTGATGACCCACGTTTTGGCTAGCGTTTAGAGAGCTTGCAGAGTTGGTTTTATCTACAGCTTGTGCAGGTTCGACACTTTTAGTTTCCGTTGTCTCTGCATCCTTTGCTTGAAGTTCCCCTCCCTGTTTGATCAATCTTGCGGATCTTCTTACCATTTCCCTATGAACAAGCCGCTACTACCAGGTCCAGTTATGAAACGCGTGCTACAGTCTAGTTTTCTTTAGAGAGTAGTTCTATGAGACTATGCAAGCAACAACAAACTACTGGTTCGGTTTCTTTCGATTCACAAGACCCTGTTTTGCAGTAACCTACTTGCCCAGCCATTGAAAACTTCCGCTTGTCATCAAAAAGAAACGTTCAGTCTTTGGTGCAGGACCGCCTTTGAACAACAACAAGTGTCTGCTGCTCTCAAAACGAAAAAGAAAACGCTAAATTTTTAAAGATGTTATTTGGATGTATTGGTTTGCTTAGTGCAATGTATTCAATACACACACACTAAAACTGTTTATATACGGTTACGTTTTATACGAAATTATGAAGTTCAAAGCGCTTCAAAATCGCCAGTGCTAATTGCTTTCTTGCAGCAAAAAAGCTAGTGTACAAATTCTATAATGGCCTTTCTTTGAGGAAAAGTGTCAAAAGACAGAGATGAATAGTCTTTGAATTAAAGGAGAAAAAGAAAAACTTCCCAACTGTGATGGAGATTTGAAAAACACAAAAAAAAAAAAACCAAAAACATAAGCACTGCTTCATTCTTTATTCAATAGTTTCCCTAATTTTACCCTCCTAGGCAATATTTTATGTATGAATTTGTAGTTAAAAGCAGCTTTGGAGTTCTCCGCCTCCAAAAGGTTTTTTTTTTTTTTCCGTTCATTCTTCAAAAGGTTGTGAGTTCTTATTTATTTATTTTTCATTATCTTTCATCTCTAGTTGTCATCCAATTTGATTCTGACAGCTTTGACATGGGTGTAAGCTTCCAAAGCTTCAACACCCATTTCTTTACCGTATCCAGATTGTTTGAACCCACCGAATGGAACACCAATATCAAAGTCGTTGTAGGTGTTGATCCAAACGGTCCCCGCTTGCAATTTTTTGGAGACTTTCAAAGCAGTGTTCAAGTCTTTGGTTTGAATACCTGCACCCAATCCGAATTCGGAGTTGTTAACCATGGCAATAACGTCATTGGCAGTGGAGAATTTGGAGATGGAAACAACAGGTCCAAAAATTTCTTCTTTGACAATTCTCATCTCTTCGTTCACGTCGTAAAAGACAGTTGGTTCAACAAAGTAACCTTTGGTTTCTTCGCCCTGAGAAGTTTTGGTCAAAGCTTTACCACCGGTCAAAATTTTAGCACCTTCATCTTTACCAATGTCGATGTAGTTCAAAATAGTGTTGTATTGGGATTTGTTGTTGATAGCACCTTGGTAGTTTTCTTTGTTGAATGGGTTACCGATTTTGATGGTGGATTCAATGTATTTTTTGAATTCGCTCAAAAACAATTCGTAAACTTCGTCTTGAACATAGACTCTGGAACCAGAAGAACAAATTTGACCAGCGTTTTTGAAAATACCGTTACAAATGTTTTCCATTGTGGAGTTGATGTCTTTTGGATCTTTCGATCTGATGGCATCAGCAAAAACAATGTGACCAGATTTCCCACCCAATTCCATGGTGACTTTTTTCAAGTTGGATTCTGTGGCTTTTGTTGCAACACTTTTACCAACACCAGTGGACCCAGTAAAACTCAATTTGTGGATTTTTTCAGAAGTAGACATGGCATCCCCAACAACTCTACCAGAACCTGCCAAAACAGAAACAACACCTTTTGGAATACCAACTTCTTGACAGATTTTACCAAAATATAGAGCACTCAATGGGGTGGTTGAAGCAGGTTTGATGATCATATGGTTCCCTGCAAACAAGGCTGGACACAATTTCCAAACCATAATCAAAAATGGGAAATTAAAAGGAATGATAGCAGCACAAACCCCAACTGGTTCTCTTAGAGTGTAATTCATGTATTTGTCACCGGTTTCAACAACTCTGCCGTTCATAGAGGACATGGAAGAGACGCTTTTGAAATATTGAGCAGCCAATTGGACATCACCTTTGGCCAAAGCAAAAGCTTTACCGTTATCAGCACATTCAATAGAAGCAATCAAGTCAAGGTTTTTTTCGATGTAATCACCAATTTTGTACAAGTATTCGGTTCTGATTCTTGGATCCAAATTTTTCCATTGTTCAGCAGATTCATCAGAAATTGGAGACCCCTTTTCAAACAAGTCGTAAGTAGAAGAAATACAGTTTTCAACATCTTGAGGAGTAGCAGTGTAGATAGTGGCCAAGGCTTCTCCAGTGGCTGGGTTTTCAGTGACCAAGTCAGGTTTGCTGTTTTCTTTCAGTGGTTTAACAAATTCACCATTGATAAACAACCCAATAGGTTGTTCGTATTCCAACCCATTTGGTAAAGTGATTTTAACAGATTCAGCTTTTTCGTAAGACATTTTAGTGTTTGATGGTTTTTTTGTTGAGTAATATTTTAGTGTTTGTGATTTGGTTGTTGTTGTTGATTGTTTTGTTAGTAGTGATAATAATGCTTTGGAACTAGTTCCAAATTTAGAACTATTAGTTCTAAGAGTGTAAGCACTAGTGTTGTTCAAAAATAGTTTAAACATTACTAAACCTGCAAACAAGAAGGTAACAGATTCCTTTGATTTGAGTTATCCAATTGATATCAAAGTGTTTTATTACTTCAATCCAAATCTTTTAATTTTGAAAAAACAAACGGATGCTTTATATACAAGTTTCTTCGTCTTTGTTCTTCTTCTTCTTGTTCTTCTTGTTGTTCTTCTTGTTGTTGTTATTGCTGATGAGATAGGTGTAAGGAATTGATATTGTTAACTGCTTAGTAATTGAGCTATCAAGGATCGAATAAACGGACCAAAGGCTTCCATGTCTGAAAATTATGAACAACAAATATTATTTTTTTTCCCACACAAAAGCATATGCAATTCACCCGCTCCGTTCACCCGCATCAATCATATTTTTGCAAACACCCACGTTTAGTAAGTATATTAATGTAGAATGAAAAATACCTTGAAAACCGGAACACCTAAATTCCAATTGGATAAATCATCCCCTCTTTGATGGAACATAGTGAGTGTGTGTTTCATGCTATCGGACATAAAGTAGATCTTACTGTGACTACCGAACCGTGACACCATCCATTCCACCCCAAAACCGCATTAAACCCTTGTTTTTTTTTCTTAAAAGACCTTTTTTAGTTAATTAGTTAATTGGTTAATTTGTTAATTGAAAACCCAATCACAATGACGCAAAACCCAAATTTCCACATAATAAAATAAAATAAAAAAAAAAAAGAGAGTAACTTTTAGAGAACCACGGGAAAGCCGTAGACAAGCAACCAAACAAAACAAAATAAAAAAAAAAAAAAAAAAAAAAAAAAAAAAAAAAAAAAAAAAGAGTAATATGCGAGCCGGAGATGATGGGCAGGAAAACAAATAGCACTGGAAATCGATGAGCTAGCTGTACGAACCACACTTCTCACAAATTTTTGGGACTAATGACCAGTCGATGATGATACATAACATTGCAATCACCAGCCCCTCTTTCAGTAATAACAACAACACCAAAATTCGAGCAACAAAATTCAAGCAACAAAGTACAAGCAAAAGCATGATAAAAAAAAACATCCGTTTTGATTAGTAAAAGGAAACTTGGAACAAATAAAACAACAAATAGTATATCATTCACGGATCTTACAAAACACTGATTGGCTTGAAAGGTTCCGTGTATTTGGATAAGATAAACCTCGTAGAGAAAAAAAAGGAAAATCCAGTATTTAAAAATTGTTAGTAAATTGTTTGGTTCGGAAACCTTGTGTAAAAAAAACCAAAAACACTTAGAAAGAGAAGAAAGAATGATGGATAGATCAAAATCATGAAAAAAACCAAAAAAAATCAAAAAAAATCAGTATAGTGAATCCATTGTTCTCCATTGCATGAGTAATCAAAACCTTTTTTGAAAAGTACTAAAGCATCAAGCAAAAGACCTGTATATGCTAAATTGCGTCATTCTCGGGTTCCACCCAATAAAGAAAAGCAGTTTTGACCAATTCCATAATTTTCCGCATTTTTCAACAAAAAATTGATTGTAAAATGAAAAAAAAAAAAACGTTGTGCAAATCATTGGTGGACTTTAGCTTCAATCATTGAGAAAAAGGATTCAACAAAAATCGTTTCTTTTTTTGTCTTCTGCCCACCCCCCACTTGATCATATTTCAGTGCAGTCAACGTACCCAACACATTCATTACAGATCTATCAATGTTTTATGAAAAACAGCGTATTGTTCGTATAGTTTTTCCGGATCTCATTCCAATTACAGCAGATCTTTTTTATTTTTTTTTATTTTCCCGGAATTGTTCCTGCTCTTTTTTTCTGTTCTAGCCCCACTTGCATTGAACTTCAAGAAGAGGGTAGCAAAAAAAAAGAAGAAAAGAAAAAAAAAATAAAAAAAAAAAAATCAAAAATCAAAAAGTTTCACCCACATGACCAACAAAATAGTGTGCTGTATTTTCCTTTCAAAGACAAAACAGCTATTTGAGCCGGAACCGGAAGTGAAAAATGATCAAGGCTTTTGACAATGATTGGAGTGATGATGATCTTTTGAGTACCATGTATTGAAGTAATGATCTTTTAAGTATGGTTTATGAGCTGTTGATGTTGAAAAGCATAGTTTTATCGGATGATGTTTTTCTTTATGGATTTCAGGTGTCAAAGTATTTTTCTCTTATCATATGAGCCATTTGAAACATGAATTCAACGCTGATACCAGAAAGTCTTAAGGGGGGGGAGAAAAAAAAAACTTTCATATATCAATAGTAGGTGTTTAAAAGAGCTCCTGGAATTCAAGCAATCGAGAGACCAAAATAAGAGTACAATAACACAAAGGTGAAGCAACTCTTTTCCCGCAATGTCCCAATGGCTTGCAGCCATATATATGTTTGAGCACATAGCAGAAAACATGCTTGAAACAAGTAGGGAGCTGAAAAAAATGTCTCAATTGGTGCAGGGGAAAGTGTGTGTGTGTGTGTGTGTGTGTTTATATCATCAAAATGCAATGGTCAGGTGACTCGTTGACAGCTCTTTTCTGGTATGTTTTATGGGTGCTGACACCATTTGATACTATTTGTGTTAGACAGCTTCACTAATCTCCATCTTTTCCTTATCTCTTTCTATCTTCATAATGTTTTTTTTCTCCTTTCCTGGCGGTTGCTTCAATTGAAGACAATCAATGGAAAATGAACATACCTGTTACTTGGACTTGGTATTCTACTTGGTTGGTTTTCTGCTTCCTTTATTCACTCAAATGATAAAGCAGATTAACAATAAACCGAACAAACGTGAAAAACTTATATACACTAACCTTGAATCAAGAGTACAATCCTTAGAAGTCATCCCAAAAGTAAGGCATCTCAAATGACTCATCTAGGAAAAGCATCATTGCGCCTGACCAAGCTTCAAAAGTCCACAACCATACCAATTGATACAATCAACAACATTGGCGCTTACCAAGAATTGCAAAGATAATGATTCCGTTCATTTTGAGCAAGAGTAATTGTAAAGATTCCCATTATCTCAGTACACACTTTTAAAACTATAAAAAAACGTCAAGTCTTTATATCTCTGTTGCAGCAATCACAATATCTAAAACGAACTGTCATCCGAATTATTTTTTTTTTTCCACTTTGGAGTGTTTTTTTTTTTTGTTTCTTTTTTTCTCGTTTTTTTTTTTTGCCTGACTAATTTTCTTCATTCTTGTTTTTTCCGGTGAGAAAATAAACGTATGGCTGTCGGAAGTGGGTATTCCTGTACCGGGACCGCCGGATAATATTTTTATTTCGCCAAAAGAACAGCTAGTTGAAATTTCAAACAACAAAAAGTGTTGGCCTTGTGGTATTGTACTCTGTGTATATATGTATAGAATTCTATCACTGCATTCGCGCTCTCTCCGCGTTTCTCAAGTTTAAACAATTTTGAACAAGAATTGCCGACTCTCGGCTCTCACATCCGAGGTCCATTACTGACGGTCAGCATGGGAGTAGTTTGTTGGGTGCTGAATCATATTGTAGCCGATGTTGTCTCTTAGTCTTAAAACTCTCAAATATTTCACTCTCTGCACATACAATTTCTTCATGTAATTGATAATGTGATTATTGATGTCGGTGTTGTGGGGTCTCAATGTTGGCAAATATATTGCGCTATTGTGAAGTTTATTCAAATAACAGTGCAATGCAATCACGGGACTCCCGCTGCTGTTACTGGATGCTGGCACAACTTGGTACGAATAGTGCTCCTTGATGTTTTCAAAAGTTTCATAAACGGACACGCTGAATGCGACTCTGTGGTCTGTGTCAAAGTCAAGGTAGATCAGATCACTAGTTGCCATTAAACTTTCCCCATTGTATTGGTGCAACACACTTGGTTTGTTTGTGTCATTTTCACCAAACCTTTTTTTAGACTTGTCGGAAATGCAAAATAACGGTTTGTGTATATTAATTCCAAACAAAGCTTCCAAAGTGGAATCCTTTGTTCTATGGACCAATTGTGTCAAGAGGATCATGATCAAGATCTCCACAGAGGTCCCATTCAATGCCCATTTCAACTGGACCATCCCGCTGCCTTGAAACGCATAGTGGGAAAGAGTTTTTTCAGGGCAAACTTGATGCAAGTTGATATCGGGCAAATGTTCAAGCAACAAGTTTGTCACTATATTTTCATTGATGAAAATGCAATTTTCCAACTCCAAATTTTCTAAATTCTTCAAATCAGCCAATTTGGCAAAAATGTCATTTGTTGTAACTTTTTTGATCTTTGGGTTACCCTCGATGTTCAAAGTGTGATAGCTTGTATCGCTAAAATACACCACTTCTTTTCCTGAATTTGGACCCAAATCATCTATTTCAACTTTGTCCAAATCTTCTTGTTTTTTGTTGTTTCTCCTTATTTTCAAATCTTTTCTTTCAACTCCACCGTTAGAACAAGCAAGTCCTCTGTTTGAAGCATAATTTCTATCAAACACAAAGGCGACTTTTCTTTGTTGAGTAAACCCATTTTTTGCTTTCGTGCTTTGTGTGGAATTTTGTTTTTGAGATTTTCCTTTGAAAGTGGTGTTAGAAATAATAAAATCTTCACTCAAAGATAAAGAGTTGAGTTTCAAAATTCTTAAATTGCTCGAGCAGTACTCTATCAAATGCAACAATTGGCCAATTGGAACGTCTTTGTTCATGCAGTATTTTGATAAAAACTTGTTGCTCAAGGGGTGTTGTATGCGTGGGATCGGATCATTGTCTTTTGATACAGTGGAAGACGTGTTATTTTGTGCAAGATTGTTTTTTATAGGTGTGGTGGTTTGCAAATGGCCATTGGGTTTATTAATGGATTTACTCATGGATTTCGACCGTTTGTTTTTTGAATGGCATATTTTTTTTTTGGAACCATCATTTTTTGAATTTTTTGATAAAGATGACATTTTAAAAATTAGCAAAGATTTCAATAAAATATTGTTATTATGATTTGTTTTCCATTTTTTGTTTTTATTCTGAGCGTTTTGAGTTGTTGTGGGCAAACTTATAGAGTTTCTTTTATTTCTTGTTGTTCCAGTTATTGCACCCGGTGTGCTACTATTGCGTGTGATCCGTGGTCTTTTTTCTGTAGTACTCAAAGACAGACTTGAACACGACATTGTTCTTTGTCTTTTTAATCTTGTTGCACTGTACAACAAGTCGTTTCTAAATCTCCAATCTCTCCAACTAGCAAACATTTCCTCCTGTGTAGACACATCTTCTTGAAGTTGTTCGAGATATTCTGTGTTTTCAACATTCAGGTTGATATTGATATTAGAATTACCATTTTTTTTCGTTAAATTTTTCATTTTGTTTTCATTTGCCATTTTCATGAAAATCATATATTCTTGATACAATTCCATCCCACTTTTCAATTGAGACAAATCTATATATTCCACATATCTTCTCAAATATGAGTTTTCTTGTAATGTAGTAACCAATTGAGCCAACCTATAGGTCGAATACAACGTGATTTCTTTGTATAAAACAATTTTGCAACTTTTGTTGAATTGTTTGTTCACATATAACCCACGCAACAACGCTCTACGATCATCTACTAGATAGTCATAAATTCTTGTAAGCAACTCCTGGGGCAACCCGTCAATAGTCTTGTATGGAGCAGTGGATCTGCAAAAAAACAACGGATGGACATTATTGTTGTTGCTGGTCAAACTTTGGATACTGATGTTGGAATGCAAAAGAGTTGAACTTCTGGACAGATCAAGCTTGTTTTTCAAATACTCTTTTGCCCTGTTTTTCAACGATTTATTATTAGTTTCGTGTATCACACCGTTGAGATCCCTTTTTTTTAAACATTTGATATGCTCAATTGGAGTATTGATCGTGTATGTCATGGGACTGGTCAAGGACCGATATGTGTACTGGTACATGCTTGTCATTTTGCTATCTTCTTTGGTTGCGTTCAATACATTGGCATCATTTATTCCTTCAATGATATTTGGCTCTGTTTTAATGTTGGTTTGTTCTTCTGTAATTAGATCATCACAATAAACGCTTTCCTTTTTGTTTTTGGAAGGATTGTGTTTTTTCAACTTTTCATATATGGATGTGTAATATTTGTTGTAATTAGTATTTAGAATTCGCACATCATCTATGTGGTGCGATCTGTGTGTTGTTGTCATTTTAAATTCAACCCTCTCTACCAATTGTGTGTGTGTTTGTGTGTGTGTTTGTTTGTTTTTTTTGTTTCAATTTAAAATAATTGTTGTTGCGAAATCAAACTTGCTTGAAATAAACCCCTATGTATATATATATGTATGTATGTATGTATGTATGTATGTATGTATATGTATGTGAACAACCTTAACGTATCACCAATACCCGATAATTACAATTTCCCCCTTGTGTTTTCTTATCCTATGTGTTTTTTGTTTTCTGTTTTCTGTTTTCTGTTTTTTTTTTTTTGGTGAGTTTTTAAAGTATAAATGTATATATCAAGACCATTTAA
>ERZ794936.409-NODE-409-length-21413-cov-33.630630_pt1 | contig 21413 bp, 11 predicted proteins | sample MGYA00511083_ERZ794936 | MGnify/ENA primary metagenome ERZ794936 (study PRJEB30137, sample SAMN04331409) | food metagenome | isolation source: Y2 must sample point D1 replicate A | place: Australia: South Australia | collected 2014 ... | reverse complement strand
AAAAAAAAAAAAAAAAAAAAAAAAAAAAAAAAAAAAAAAAAAAAAAAAAAAATAAAAAAAAAAAGAAACAAAAGAAATTAAAAATCAAAAGAAACCTGTTTTTGAAAGTGCGGAACCGGAACAATTGTTCAGCGTGAAAAAAGGTTTGATATAGGAAAACATTGTTTAAAACATTTCTTCGGTAACGGAGGACATGGTTTTTCCGGTTTTGTGAGAGTTCAATTGGTATATATATATATATTTTAATTGGGTGTATCTGCGTTTGAGCGATGTGCTGGATTTTCCTTCTAAGCATGCTGTGAGGGTGCACACAGTGAGTTGCCAACGAAAATAATAAACAATTTTCGAAATGAAAGCCTTACTTCTATCTATATCAAGCAGTTAATCCATTAACAAAAAAATAATAAACTTTCAAAGCATTAATTATATAATATACAAATCAAAATTAGTAGTAAAAAGTGATCCACTTCACCCAACAACATCGTCCAAATTTTGAACGTCTTCATCTTTTTCAAAAGCTCTGTTGTAAATTTGCGATTGCACAACATGCAATTTTTCTGGGTTTTCTTCTTGCCATTGGTATAGTTTTTGGGATTGACCTGTCAAATCCCAGTAAATGCCTCTGAAAGTGTAGTAGATGTCTTCTCTCCCCTCGTAAATAGGCCCAATGATCACAACAAACCCAGTAATAAACATAAAGATAAACATCACACAAACCCAACCAGTAAAAAATTGCTTGCTCCAAACATATCCTGTACCGTACATTGGCATTGGCCACAAAACACAAAAAATGATTGCTGCAGCCCATGCAATGTAGGTGGCCCATTTTTTGTATTTGGTCAAAGCAATTTCTTCCAAGTGTCTCATGTCGTCTATCTCAGTTTGTGGAACTTCAAAAGCTGCGCTGGCAACTGAAACAACGGGTTTCAATTTCTCAATATCTTGTTGATGATTCGATGACGAAGAGCTTGATTCAGCAGGCCCTTCTTTGGCATCGGCTTTGATAACATCTTGAGCAACATTACCGTCTTGGTCCACTTCTCCGTCTTGTGCTTCAATTTCTTCAATTTCACTGACTCTTGTGATGGCGTTTTTCAAAATGTCCCAGTCGAAATTTTGTTTACCAAAGCATAATTGGAAAATTGGAATGAAAACCAGTGGGGATAACAAAGCAACAACATTACCAACCAACATTGGGTTATCGGCAAAAGTGGTGTCAACACTGATGACATGGTTGTATTCAGCACTGGTGCAAGCCAACCACGACATGATGGCCAACCCAGTCCCAATGATTGGTGTGAAAATGACAGCTTGTTTGTTCATGTCTTTCCAAAAAATTGTGGCAGTTGCTGGAATAACAGCACTAGAAATAATAACACCCATCAATTCGTAAATGTAACCCATCCCAACGTTGGCGTAATGCAAACCAATACCAAACCCAATCAAACATCCAGCAAAAATCACACATGACAAATGAGTAACTCTGATCAATTGCTTACCAGTGGCCTTTGGATTGATGTAACCTTGGTAGATATCGTAAGAACTGATACTAGAAACGGCAACCAATTCCCCAGAAAAGGCAGAACAAAAAGCACTAATGTATAAAATCAATGCTGCATAAGCACCACTTTTGCCTAGTAAAGTTTGGGCAGCAAATGGAACAACAAACCCGGCAGCAACTTGATCCGAGGACATTCTGTTTGGGTATGTAGGAAATGCTGGGGTATTTTCTAGAGCTCTGCATGCTGCACCCAAAGCGGTGGAAATAGACAATGGAATGAAAAACCAGCAAACACCACCAATAATGTAGCACCAAAAAACAGAACCGTCAATGGCTTTTGTGGAAATGGCTTTGTTCCAGTACGAGTTATCCAAAAAAACCGTACCGAAATTTCCGGCAATGTTGATAACAAAAAACATACCAGCTGATCTAGATTTGAAAGTTAAAAATGCACCTTCTGCGTTACCTGCAATTGGGTATTTCTCAGTAGATTCTTTCAACAAATCATAAACTTTTCCTGGAGATCCTAATAATGGAGATGTACAATAAACTTTGAACAAAAATGTCAAAATAATAATGACAACGGCAATGGTATGTGTGTAATCACCCATGAAGGTGGATTTCAACCCACCAAACATTGTGTAGATGATGACCCCTAACGTCAACAAGAACCCCAACCCAACAGTGTTTGCACCAGTCAAAGCATTGAAAGAGTCGATGGCCCCCGTGATCAACATCACGGTAACCAAAATGTTTGTAGCCAATGCGAAAAACATGTAAACTTTGTGGGCAGTTGGTCCGTATCTGACTTTAATGATTTCCAAATAAGTGTGGCACGATGGAGCTTTTAATTTAACGGTAACGGCAACCAAACAGAAAACAAAAAGTTGCAATGCTGCACCCCCTGCATATGTGTATGCGTTGAAAATCCCGTTTTGGTATGTCAATGAACTACTAGTGGATAAAGTGGACAACCAGGTCCATGACGAAATGATACTGGTGACCCCAAGAAACGTTCTGATTCTTCTTCCGGCAGTACTAAACTCTTCAGAGGTCATGATTTCTTTTGAGTATCTTTTCAAACAGTAACTGATCAAAATCATGGAAACTGCAAAAAGGGCAGTAAACCCAACAACAATGGCGTACCCATCATTTGGCGTTAAAATTCTGTTGATATCACTTGAACTACTCATGTTTGTGTTTGTTCTTTGTGCTTTTGTGGAGTTTTTTTTTTGTTTTTTTTTTGTTTTTTTGTTTTTATTTTTAACTTGATGAGTTTAATATTTGTAAATCCAAAATTTATTATCTTTTTTTCTCAAGAGTATCAAGTGTTTATATACAAAATTGTTCAACCTTTGTTTGATTTTTTCTTTTTCTTTAATCTAAAAGAAAATTAATCTATGCATTGAGTTAATCATCTTTAAACGCTTATTAATGATAATGACGCTTTTTGTGATATCTTTAGTATTGAACGCCGTTAAGTACTGCAGGGTACTACATAAAATAGCTTTTATCTTGAAACGCGTCAATCAATCAGGATAAACTTTAAAGCTCATCACTTTTGCGTGTGTATGCTCTCCTCTTTTTCCTCCTCCTCCTCCTCCTCCTCCTCTCCCCTTTTTTCTTTTTGCGCAATATCAGTTCCATTCCGATTAAGATTTCGATGATTATTCAATATTTAATATTCTTCCGTGACTGTTCCATTGACCTGATTGACCTGATTAAAACGATAACAAAAGTGTTTTTTTTTATCTGATTTGGTTCGAGTATTACTCATTTTGATGATTACATTGTGTTTTGCGCGAGACCTGAATGTTTTTATGTTTTTCAATCATTTTCTTAGCATTTTGTTCTGCTGCTTGGCCCCGTCAAATTTTGATCTGCAGCTTAACTCCATTAGATTATTCCACTGCATTATTCCTTTATGTTATTTTACTGCACCATTCCACTGCATTGTTCCGTTGTTTTATTTATTTGCGATATTCTTTCCTTGTGCATTAAATCTTCCATGTTTTATTCAAGAATTTGATAAGAAAAAGTTTCTTTTATCGAAAGTAACCTTTCCACAGATTTGTAACACATACCACTTTTTTGATAATCATATAGAGATAATGATACCACGCCTTAATACTAGTTCTCTAGCTAGCCTTTTTCTTGGAACAAACTCATTTATTCTTGTGAATCTTTTGTGTTTTCTTTCTTGCCTCAGGGATATCTTTCTTATCTTATTAGATGCCTTCGATGATTTAAGACTTTACGTTTTGTTTTGTTTTTTTTTTTTTTTGCCAAAGTATTAGGAGTAGTCGTTTTTGTGCCAGTGTTTGTGACAAAATGAAAAAAAATAAAAATAAAAAAAAAAGATCTACCGAAAAAAAGACTGTCTTGGTTTGATGTATTTTATTTTCCTTTTGTTCATTGGTTTTCATTGTGAAATACCGATTTTGTCCAAAAATTCTTGCGTCAATAGACTTGAAATGGCAATACAGAAGTAAATAAACTCAAGTGCTAAGAAAGGAATACAAGGAAGAAAAAAACGATGAGCTCGATGTGAACATGATGAGCTCGGTGTACACTCGGCAAGCACATCGCCCAGCAAAACTTTTTCCACCTTTCTTATAATGTTGTTGGATTACCAGTCAGTACAAGGGAGTAGGCATGCTGCCTCACTAGGATCCGAAAGACAACCAAGTTTAAGTTGTCTGGTAAAAAGTAGTGGTAAATCTTCAATTGGTGGTCACGTTACTCTCTAGAACGTCAATCCCCTTTCGCGCTGAGACCATTTGCATAATGAATGTGTGAGCATCTCGGTATTGATTTCCGGTCATTGCTACTTCAAGCACGAGACTTCTTAATGTTCTTTTTCTTCTTCATTTAGTCTCCATTGTGTTTTTTACAGGAACATTTGCGGCACACACACACACACACACACACACACTCACACACACACAAAGTCCCACTGCCGTGCAAAATTTGTAATATCACACGCACGCTGCGCAACGCATTTTTTATCCGAAAAAAAAACCTGTCGTTTTTCTATTTTGCGTTACAAACTAAATTTTTTTTTGGTATTTTTGGTGTGTGGATGGATGATTTGTATGATTTTTTTGCATGCTGACGTTTTATCACAAAACACCTGACCCGCGGTTTCCCTTATGAATATATATATATGTCACGTGTGTTTACAAATAATATCACTGAAAGGTTGATTCAACTTGAAGGATGTTAAAGTCTGCTCCATTGGTGAGCAAGGTTAGACTTGAAAAGCTAACAGCACAGAAATCGATGTGCCACAAAGTAGTGTCTAACTATGACAGGTGTAACTGTTATTTTTGAAAGTTAGTAATGCAGCGTGAGTGAAGCAGCGTGGGTTGAGCATCGTAGGTTGAGCACATCCATCAAATTGTATAGGTGTTCAGAATATTTTCAACCACCTTTTAGTCTGCAAATGAGTAGCAAAATGGAGACTACAGTATTTGAATTAATTTTTACTGGGTGCGTATCGTGAAAAAAGTGCTTTTGAATATGCAACCTTCATTTAGAGCTGCCCACTTTTTAGTTAGTAGTTCTATCTTTATTAAGTCTAGCTAAAAAAGCTTTATCACGTGATGGTATTTACCTCTTATTATCTTGTTGATTTTTTTCATCATCTGAAATTTTCTATTTAACATAACAAACTTTTCCCAGGTCGAATATGTTCAATGAACACACAAAAATATTGAGAGCACGGTTAAACATGCAATTTGACGTAAGGTCTAAAGTTTGAAGAGTTTTGAAAAAAAATTTTAAACAGCAACGTATTTTGAACAAAGAGCGAGCAGTCCCTGAGAAAAAAAAAAAAAAAAAAAATAAAAGACAAGGAGAAACAACAAGTTTGAAACAGCCCTAAAAATCATCAGTAATGTCTAATACACCAGAACACGTTTCCACAAAAGACCAAAATTCAAATCAGCCTGAATCCACTTCTTCCATGCCGGAATCTCAGAGTAACAAGCCTTTGGTGGAAAAGAAAAAAAAATTAAGAAAAAGAAGAAGAAATTACGACGATCTAGACAATGAAGTGTTGAATCAGGGGAAAAAGACACATAAAGAAGCGAGTGAATCAAGCATTGCGACTCCTACTACTAATACAACAACAACAACTACTACTAATACTACCACTGATAACGGAAAAAACACAGCTGCTGGTCTGAATCAAAACACCAACACTGAAAACAAGATAAACCATAACAGTGAAGAAGACGATTCAGACGAGTATGACGATGAGCAGTTGGACCACATGATCAGATTGGAAGGTGAAGAGGATGATGATTTGGATGAAATCGATATGAGTATTTTGTCTGACAACGAAAACGACAACGGTGGGTCTTCAAGAAGAGGTGGAAGAAGAACAAGGGGGAAAATAATAGATTACAGCAAGACTGCTGAACTCTTGGACCAAGAACAAAAAAGGGAAAAGCAAAAAAATGGGAATTCTAATGGCTTAACTGAAGAAAACAACAATGATGACAACGACGATGACGACGATGAAGAAGATGATGAAGATTTTGTTCCAGATCCATAAAAACAACTACATTATGTGCAGTCAAGGCATAGTATTTCTCTATTTGAATGTTGTTTTTTTTTGTTTTTTTTTAATACTTTATAGATTTATGTAAAATACACTAATGATGACGCTACTTTTCAAAAGAAAAAATACATACTTTCTCGTGAATTTCCCAACATTTCAAAGTCTCAATCCATTAACAACAGTTACTGGATGAAGATTTCTTGGTTTTTTGGTCTTTCAAAGACACTGTGTTTAGGCTTTTCCCATTTGGATTTATACCAGCACCGTTGGTATTGCTATTAGATTGCGAATCTTGTCCTATATCGATATTCGCTTGATGTTTTTTATAAATGTTGTAAATTGCTGTGATCAACTCTTCAAAAGCTTTTTCCACATTGTCATTTTCTAATGCACTGGTTTCAGTGAACAGCAATTGGTTTTCTTTGGCAAAATTTCTGGCTTCTTCTGTTGGAACACTTCTGTTGTGGGCCAAATCGGATTTGTTCCCAATCAACCCAATCACTATGTTGCTATCAGCGTTTTCTTTCAACTCCTTCAACCAATCAGAACAGTTTTCATAAGATTTGCTCTTTGTGATGTCATAAACGATCAACGCACCCATGGCCCCTCTGTAGTAAGCACTGGTAATGGCTCTGTATCTTTCTTGTCCAGCAGTATCCCAGATTTGAGCCTTGATCTTTTTGCCCTCAATTTGAACTATTCTATTGGCAAACTCAACCCCAATGGTCGACTTGGAGTCGATGTTGAACTCGTTGGCAGTGAATCTTGTCAACAAGTTGGATTTCCCAACACCAGAGTCCCCAATCAACACCAATTTGAACAAGATGTCATATTCAAAACCATAATCCTGGTTGTCCTTCGTGGCTCCATTATTGCCACTGTCTGCTGCAGTACCTGATGTGCTCATGTTGTAGTAGTAATAGTGTTTTGGGGGTTTTTTTTCCTTTACTTATCAGATCAATGTATATGCTAAAGTGAAACCAAGTTTTTGTACGACCCTTTTTCCCTTTTCTATCTGGTTTTGTTCGAACCAATAAAAGTTTGATAGCACACTGTGCCTTGAGCGCATATTGCAGAAAGACAACCTACCAAGCATTATTAAGAACAGACTGATAAAGATGTGAAATTCCTACATCAAAAAATCATGATCAAAATTAAACTTTTTGATATAGAACAATTCAAATAGGTTGACAGTTATTGATCACAACCCATATTTCAAAATTCAGTACTTCTACAACGACTACAATTACAGGCCGTTCAGGCCCAAAAAAAACCGACACAAACCCAAACAAATCAAGATCCTTTTTCTTTGATTTTTTGAAACAAACAAAAAAAAAAAAATTGAGCAAAAAGTTATAGTCGGGTATGATTTTGCTCTAAAATTAGAATTTTGCAACAGTAGCTGGGTAATGGATGAAGTTGTGTTTTGAAAGTAGTGCTTGTATGGAACTTATACACTGCAAATGTTGCTGGCAAATGTCGCTGGCAAATGTCGCTGGCGAAAGCCTTAGCTTACTGCTTTTCTTTTGATAAGTTTAAAAAAAACAAAAATAGAGTGCCAGAACCCAAACTAAACAAAATAACAAGTGTTTGATCAACGTCTGATCATCGTTACTCATCACCATTTATTCTTAGCTCGTTTTTTTTTTTTTTTTCACAAGATCTCTTTTTTGGCAAATGTAAAGATGTTTGACTAAGTTATATATTTGTTAAGCTTTCAATATTGAGCATTCAGTAGTCTTGCTTTGATCTGTCTGGTTCAAGACACTAGGTTACTAAACTTTCCTGTATGACATTTAGATCACATGACTAAACTTTTGTAGTATGTATCCCAGTTAGGACATACACGTAAACACAAACCTGGCGCTGACTCAACAAAAAATCAAACAAAAGGAACAATGACAGATGAGCTGCACATGCATAAACGCTGGGTGAAAAGTGATTGGTATTTTATGTTATAATGATCAAAAGTTTTTCCAAATAAACCTGAACAATTAAAAAAAAAAAAAAAAACAACAATAACCAACAAACAAAACTGTTAAAACAACAGTTTGATACAAGTCATGGAGCACAAAGCGGTTAAATTTAACCGCTATAAAAACAATGACAAAGATAACAATAACAGTTTGATAGATCAAAACCAACCACAAGAACATGAAAAAGTCATAATTGACATGTGTAGCAAACGCATGCTAGATTACGAAAGTCCTATCAAAAAGTCCTTATTCTCTAGTCAGACAAAACGAACTGTGTTGAACAGTAACAAAATTCAGCAAGATGGCGAGAGTTTACTTCCCTCTAATAATAATGTTTCAAAAAACAAAAAAGTGCGAAGATCTTTTCAGCTTTTTTTGGCTGATGTCATTAAAGCTCGGGAGGCAACCCAAGAAAATGTGAATCAATTGTACATCACCGAAGATTGTGACTTTAATCAATTGCAAACACGCATACCTTTACGCGTTGAGCTGCCTCCTAAACTGTTTGTGGAAGACTCAACATCAAATGGTTTGTCTTTGCATAGTTTACAGCAGCACGATGCAAAAAGGCAATCACTCATATTTGACGGGACCAAATATACAAACTTAGACTCTCGGAACTTTGATGATAAAACAGATGAATCCGAAACTAGCAGTTCAAGAAACGAGCCAAGTGACTCTGGGTTATTGAGTGACTTGAACATATCTATTGCTTCAGCTTGTAATGAGTTTTCATTTGAAGAAAAAGATTTATTAAAAAACAAAGATTTTTTGGGGATCGATGATCAAGCCAACGTGAACTTAAAACAGCAGTGCAGAAACATGTTATCCAAAAACTATCAGAAAAAAAGGCAATGTCAATCATTGCAAGAAACAGAGAATTTAGCTAAAAACCACAAAAAACATAATTCTGCTGAATTAATACCAAGCAACAATCACGAACTTGTTACAATCCCGAGTATAACTGACAACTCAACTACCAGCATGATGCATGGGACTTTTAAAAGTAACTCTTTTGAACAGTTAATAAACTCTTTTCAAAATGAATACGACATGCTTAACCAAGCAAAAAGCAATAATGACTACCCTACCTCTATCACACCAAAAACAAAGTCTAATACAGAACCTCAGCAAAGCATAAAACCAGAAAGTGCTGCTGATGTAATGAGCAGTAACTTTCAATTTCCTGCTAGCAATTGCAACTCCAAAAAGCTTGAGCAACCGTCAACACCAAACAACAAAAGGTACTCACATAATAGAACAAAGTCAGTTGTTTCCCTAGATTTGCTCAATGTGCCGCTAAATGCTATTTCAACGCCTCCTTCTCCTTTGTTCACTAAAAAGCGTTTTGATGATTTAAAGGAAGAAACACCCTTTCAAAACAACAACAAGCAAATAACTCCACCAAAGAGATCGCCTTTGAGAAAAAGTTTCAGCTTTGAGCAAGAAACGGATACAACCAAAACCTGTCCTTTCTTAAGCCCTGAGCAAAAGTGTACCGATCAAGATGATAGTTTTGACAGCTCAATGAAATATATTCCGGAGCAAAGCTGCGTAATTTTGGATGCAAACACCTTGCCTTACAAGCCGATGACAAACTATTCTTCATTCAACACAACCCCTAGTAAACAACCTGCAAACCAAATCAATAAAGTCAATTTTCTGTCTCCGTCAAGGCAACTTAGCAATAATGGATATACTGAAACGGCTTATGAAAAACAACACCCTGCTTCAACCCACGGTGTTATGAGTCAAACTAAGATTCAACACATTTGTGAAAAGGGGGATGATTATGAGAGCTCATATTATGATAGTGTGATGAGCAGCACCAGTTTGGCAGATAACCAACTCAAAGGTTACGTCATGCCATATAATTTAATGCAGCAAGATCATTTAACACCTAATACTCAACCAAGTAGTGTGTCCTCCTATGTGCCGCAAATAGTCAGTCCTGAAAATGTTGCAAGGGAGTCACGGAATGGTGAGCTTATTGGTTCCAAAAGCAAAATTTACCCACAGATACCTACAAGCAACGACTTCCTGCAGGGCATCGAAGACTTTCTACAGAAATGTGATTCAACTAAGGAGGTTATTGTAATTGACAGTGATGATGAGGATGACGGTGATGTTCAATTTGTCTCTGAAAAAATTGGGCCAACACGTTTTTCACTCGAAACAGGAACTCGCTCTGGCGAGCTATTTACAGATGATACTTTGAGTCATGCTTCACCAAACCTCAAGAAAAAAAAAAGAATGAGTAAAAGTCATAATATCTTTCAGTTATGTGACGAAACAGCTCTGCAAGCAAAAATACTGGCAATGGAGCTTTCAAATGACTAATTCTCAAAACTTTATGATTAACATCAGAACTATTTTTTTTCGCCAAAAAGCATAGTTTGCCGTCTATAAACAAATCAGAGTGAGGCTTTTTGATATATAGGTGATATATACTAACTTCAATTTTAACTTCAACTTTCCTTTTTTTATTAAAGATTAACTATTTAAGCAAATGGCTTTTTCAAAAACACTCTTGGGGATGTTTCAACAGAGCTCAATCCTTCTTGGATGGGGCTCAATGAGTTGGCTTCAGAAAATTTGGATGGAGTTTGAAACATCGAGTAGGAGTCTTTTTCAAAACTTTCAGTAGTGCTCTTTGCCAAATCTGTTCCAGGAAGATCAGTTTTGTCAGTTTTTTCATGTTTATCATTCTTCTTCTTGATGTCGGCACTGTCTAGCAAAGTCTCCGACTGGTGCCTGGCCAAGTTAGGTTTTTTCACAACTATAATGCCTGGGTCTGAGCTTGACCTTTGCAACTGCTGATTATTGATGTGAAAGAATGTCACAGTTTTATTTTGCTTTTTTAATTCGACTTTTGAAGAAATCGGTTTGTTTGATTTAATCATGCTTGTTGGTTTCTCAAAAAAACTGTGCGAACCTTTATAGCTCTTTCTTCTTGAAAAATCAGACATTTTTCTGAGATAATTGTTGTTTGTTTGCATTGGGTATAAGTTCGATCCTGTTGCGTTTTGTGTCACTGAGTCTGCATTCGATTCAAAATCAAAGTCTTCTGGAACTTTATTTATTTCGTCCAAATACAAGTCGTCCTCGTTGACGTTGTGTTCCTCTTCCACTTCATCAATGAAAAACAGGTCGCCCATTGTCCGAGGCACAAATCCTGAATCCAAATTGCTGTTCAAATCGTGGTATTTGAGAATGCTGTTTGGTGGTAACCTATTCACAGGAGACCTAGGCGTTTTGGGAGACAGTGCCAGAGCGGCAAGACCTAAAGGATCGTTGCTGGACTTTTCCAACTTTGACTTTCCAAATAACGGTGAAAAGGTTAAATTTTTGCCTAGAGGTGAAGCAGGCGTAGAGATTAGCACCGGCGTAGAAAAATTGTGCAACTCATTTTCACTGTTTTTGGACCTTGAAGGTTTGCGCGGAGTGAAATCTGAAGAGTTTGAATAAGATCTGAGTGATTCTATTTCGAAATCGTAAAAAGACGCATAGTCATCGTCTGCGTCATCATTCAATTCATCAAATTCAGCTTCAGCTTTTCCTGTTTCTTCTTCTTCTTCTTCTTCATCGTCACTCAATGCAAAAAGATCATTAAATTTTTTAACTGTTTGAGGCTTCACCATTTTGCTTGTAGAGTTTTTGACAAAATCGACATTTTCCGTATATTTTGTGTCACCACCATTGGCTTCAAGACCATTCATATCTGATTCCTGATTATTATCATCAAAATCATCAGTGCTGTAGCTTTCTTCATCGTAATTATTGATGTCTTTATCGAGCTTCTCATCTTGAACTTCATCCTCTTCATCACTTAATTGATACAAATCATTGAAGCCAGTTATTGCCTTTTCTTTCTTTGCTTGCATTGAAAGCGGCGGCTCCTGGAAAAATGTTGAATCTATTTTTACAGAGTCTCTGTCATCCGACTCGCTGCTGTCGTGATAATCGTTTGTATTGTTTGCATGCTCTTCTTGAAAAGAGCAAGTTTTGGAAGTGTTGTGCAAGCTATCAACCTCATCATCAGTGAGAGCTGTGATGTCATTAAATCTGAAAGATGATGCTTTGTTGTTCATTCCAGGACTTTCTTCTTCTTCTTCTGCGTGGGTCCCAGCACCATAAATCATACTATAATCATTATGCTCATCAAAATCTCCAAAGTCATCACATTCATCAACATTCATATCCTCGTCCAAATCTTCATCTTCAAACAATTCGTCAAAGTACACGCCAGAGTCTTCGTTGCCTTCTTTACTGTAATACTTTACAGACGCTTTTCTTCCATTACTACTATTAAACTCAAACGAAAATTTTGAACCATCTGAAGACTCGTTGGAAGAAGTGGTGCTTGATCTTCTAAAACTATTTTCTTTGTCCATTACGTGATTTTCTGTTTCCCGATCTTCAGCTGGCCAAGAAATTGCGTCTAAATTCATATGCTGCGGAGTGGAAGCTGATGAAAACCCATATCTTTCCGTATCATCGGTTGTATTTTCGGTACTAGATACTGCCTTTAATTTGTCAATCAAATGCTTGTCCTCCTCATTCTCAAGAGAAAGATTCAAAAAATCTTGGTTCGAAAAAATTCGTGCAAGCCTGTTCGATTTTCTCCTTGAGTCTGATTTTCTGTAATCATCCTGCCGTTCAATACTTTCAAACACAACTTTTTTTTCTGCCTTAGCAATGCTGGATTTTTTGTCCAAAATAATCGGCGACCCAGGCCTAATCACCCTTGGAGATCCCCATTCGTGTGCGATTGTTCCTTGTATAGCAGGCAAATAGTCATCAGGAGAACTGAGGCTGGAACTGCTATACTTTGTCTTGCTTTTTCGCTGATATCTATAGGCAGTCTGCAGATTCAATGGTTTTTTACTGTTCGAAATACTATCGCTGTCCTGGCTATGTCGTGGTGAACTTGCGGAATCAGAGTTATGTGATGCGTGTGGCAACGTAAACAGAGAAGATCCAGTGGAAGCGCCCAGGGATGCCAGGGCTGATTTCTGTATGTGCACAGTACCCGCTTGATTGGATTCGGCGTTTACCTGAGGTGACGTTGATTTGAAGGTAGTGGAGCTTTTCTTAGTTAGTCGTTGGAAAAAATTAGTTTTAGCATGCTTCGTTATAGTTGCGGATTCAATCGTTGGTGATATCTTGCAGTCAACTTGAGAAGAATGAGACCCTGACGGCTGTGAAGAGTTTGATGACCTTATAGAAGAAAAACTATGTCTCTCGTGCCCCGCTTGTTCAATATCTGACTTTGGCGAGGATATGTCATTTTCACTTGGTGCCGAGTGCCTTTTCGCCTTGATAAATGATCGCATACACAAACTTTGGTTCGTTCAAAGATGACTAACTTTCAGCTGCCCAAATATAGCTTTAAAAAAACCTTTATTGGCAAACCTCAAGCTTACTCAATGCTGATATTCCTGAGTTTGCTCTGTAGATTTTTGTCAAGTAGCTGAAAAAGATTAAAAGTGTACGAAGCTGTTGATAAACAGTTCGGTTTTTCAAAACGCTAAGATCAATGAAAACATTAACAAAAACGGGAACGCGTACATGAATAAAGCACGTGATTGGGCATGACTTCAAACGCGATGGAGTAAAGCGACGCGACAATCAAAGTAAAGAACCATTGGCTCTAAACTCTGGCAATTCGTTGTTAAACAATAGATATCTACAAACACATCATTACCCCAAACCATCCAATAAATATTATTTTCAAAAAATAAGAGGAAAACTTTTAAAACGACAACTTTTCCAAGTCTCTAACGACTTTGGCTGCTCCATCCGTGGAGGTGTCCAAGTCCAACTGCACTTTAGCTCTGTTGGCAGCCAACCCTTCCAAAAGCGTACAAGCTTTGCAAATTTTATTACTGGACAAATAGCCACATCTTTCGCATCTATTCCCATCTTTGAAATTCAAAGATACAGTTCCATCCGTTCTTACTTCCAGTTCTTGTTCTTGTGTATTTAATTCCGTTTTCTTGACGTTTTTAGATTTGACTGTTTGTTTTTTTTGCTTTTTAGGTTTTAACACCAAATTCTCTCCCGAATGAATGATATCAATTATACAACTTGGTCTAATTGCCTCAAGGTTCTTCATCAACTCTCTAGCTGTTCCTCTGAAGGCCTCTGGTGCATACGTGCACTCTGTTGAAAAGTAATCTAGCTTTTTGTAATGCGCATAGAGCACAATTTCCTTTTGATACGAGTATTTGAAGGGCTTTGATCTTTTAACAGGCGAACCTGCGCTTATTGTCATTATTGCTGTGGATTTTTCTAGTCTGGCAACGTCCCCTCTCAATATGTTCATTAGCACTGTTTCAGCCATGTCGTCGGCATTGTGACCCGTCACAACATGTGCAATATTCAGTTTGTTTGCACCTCTATCAAGCGCCTGTCTTCTGAATACACCACAGTATGTACACGAGTTTCTCACACCGGCACAGGCCACAATCTCGTCCATGGTCCAGTTGTACAAGTCCCTGTAAGACACAATTTCCAATGGTAGCTCGTATTGCTTTTGATTTCTTTTCACCGTTGCTAACGAGTCATCTCTATATCCCACAATCCCTTCATCAATAGAAAGAAGCACAATTTCAATGCCGTACTGGTGTCTTTCATTTAAAAGCTTCAAAACATATGCCAAAACAGTAGAGTCTTTCCCACCTGATGCACCAACGGCCACACGCTCACCCTTGTAAAACAAATTGTTCGAAACAATAGTGTTGTGTATCTCTGTCTCAAAAACGTAATAAAAACATTCTTTGCAAATTTTCATCAGGTTCTTGGGTCTTTTGATAACAGCTTTTCTGGAGTGACATAACTCACACAGCTGTGACGTTTTCAAATGTTTCGCTTTATTCACAGGGTCAGAAGGTGGTTGATACATATTATTATTATTATTATTATTATTATGATTATTATTATTATTTCTCAGTTCGTATTTGGATTTTGCTTTTTCTAGTCTTGCACAATTTGCTGGGTGGCTCGTGTGATTCTATTGAAGGCTGTTTTAGGTTATCCTGATGGCATCGTTTTTGCAAGCTGGCAAATTGAGATATCGGACTGTGACGTAAAAAAAAAAATCAACCGTTCTCACTTCAACAAGAAAAAAAGAAATGTCGCTTACCCAGACGTCCCACCGCAAGATACGTGAGTGCGCGTGCGTCAGCCGGTGATAATAATTTAAAAGTTTAGCTAGATGTATCAAAGTTAAGAATTATCTACCGAAACCGTACCTTAATTTTTGTGGACTTTGTTATGTTTCGTTGTTGTATTTCTTGGCCCTTCTACTCGCACCACTTAGCTTGGAAGACGTGTTCGAGACGTCGTTGCTCAACAGATCTACCAATTCGTTTTGCGACTGCAGCTCTTGGTTGATCATCAAACCAAGATTCTTTTGATTCAAGATAATTTTGTGCAAATCTTCCAAACCTTGTTCCTGGGCTTTCAAAACCTGTCGTTGGCTTTGATACTCTTCACGGTTTGTTCCAAGCAGTCTACCTGGATGGATTATTGATGGATCTTTATCTTGAGTGTTACTTTCTGGTTCAGCCCCGTAGTCAAAACTTGTTGATGAAAATGGCAGAGTCGGCTGATCCATTTGGGACCCCGTAAGTCTTTGCAAATTACTGCTGAAATCTTGGCTTTTGTTGTTTTTATCGAGATCAAGTGACCTTTCCGTCATATGCTTTCGTAATGCATTGAGAAACTTGGTTTTTTTACTTTTGCGAGAAGAGTTCTTTTCATCGCTTTCTAAAAGCTCCTCGAGTTTTCGAAGTTTGAGTCTCGCTCTCATTATATCAGAAACATTGCATGTTTCAGACTCCAATATCTCTTTGCCACTGCGATATATGTTCCACCACTCATCTTTATCTTCAGAATTTGTGTTGAGGTCCTTATAAAACGATGAGTTTCCTCGCAATTTTGTTTGAAGTGGCTTTTCTACGTTTTTCAAATCACTCATTTTGATTTCCAAAAAATCTAAAGTGAGTTTACTGTATTTCCATTTCGTGTCAAATGAATCGTGTAACATGTCGTTCAAAAAATCTTCTAGCATACGTTTCCTATAACCAACAACCTGCGGGTCTGTGCTTCTATTGCCTTTATAAAAATTCACAACGTTCAGCCAGCTGCTGCTGCTGCTGCCCCTGTTTGCAGAACTGCTTGTTGCATCCACGTCCAAAGCGTTGATCTTGCCTGGAAAATCGTACGGTATCTCCATTTTGTACTGTTTTTCCAACTCGGTTTTGAAAGTGTAAAAATCATTGAATCTTTTCATCACCGTGTGTTTTTTATTTATTGCTTTAGAGGATGCCTCTTTACCATTATTTTCTTCTATCACGAGGACATGGTAAAGTGTGAAATTTCCTCTTGGACTAAGTGATGTTTCTGTTATCTTGCAATGTACTCCCATTGAAGTGAATTATCTTTTTAACAGAAGCAGAGTAGCAACAAAAAAAAAAAAAAAAAAAGGTTATAGACTGCAGCGTTTAGATGCTATTTTTTACTCTTCAAATTGTGTTTGTTTTGAAGTTAATCGCAGTTGTTTGACCTATCCTAAGAGGTTGTTTTGGTACCCTTTAGTTTAGTTTAGGCAAACAAGCACTAGTTTCAGTTATCATGATTTATTTCAAGAACTCGTGCAAAATTGAAGGTTCGGGTAATGGTGTGGTGTTTTGAAAGTTCACGTGCTGCTCAATCTATTTCCACTTAGTATGAGAATGAATCAACTCACACCAACGTGAACAACTCCCACTTACTAAAACCACAAAGAGTTCAAAAAAAGAAACAAACTCAAGAGCAAGTCAAAGTTCTATCACGCAATCACCTACTGAAAAATAATGAGCAAGTTGTTTATTCCTACTGTCAATGTTGGTTTGGCTCATGAAGCTGATATCTACTGCTTGGAGTTGTCACAGCCTTTTACTATAACTGCTGGTGGGGACGGGGTTTTGAAACTGTGGAAAAATAAAATCTTAGAGGGACAATTGCCTAAAGAGCACGTTTACACTTTGAACGTGAATCAAGTTGGGATCCACCATGCGCATTATTTGCATTACATTGAGCCTGTGGACCAAAAAGAGATTTTTTTGGTTGCGTGTGTAGGGTTCAATGGCTCGTTACATTTGTACGAGTTTGATTTAACTGAAAAGAAATTTCACAATTTGTCTGAAAGCGTGAAATTTTCTGGCGCAAAAGATGAAGCGGGCAGTCAACTAGGTATTGATTTTAACGAATCTTTTTGGTCTGTTAAATTTGTTCCAAAAGATTTGATTAATGGAATCGAAACGCATAAATTGGTCTTGGCTACAGTTGAAGGGTCTTTGATTAGCTACAACTTTGAATATCTTTCTGGTGAACAATCTTTTTCTAAAGATGAGGTAACCCATTCTGAGTTCAGTTTCAAAAACAAGCAAAAAATAAACACTTTAACAAAAATTAATAAAAGTGACGGGTTCCCTTTAGCGCTCGACTGCAATAACGTTCGGAAAATTATCACAATGGGCTACAGCAACGGGGAAGTGTTAATACTGGAGTTGCAGACTTTGAGAACGCTTTTCAACATTTCTTTATCTCCCTATCCTGTACGTAACTTGAAGGTGTCGCATGATGGGAAATTGTTGAGTATTGCTCATGACATGGGGTCTTACGGGAGAATGAGCTTGGTGGATACTGACTACGGTGAACACTTGGGTGATTACACTGTTGCTACACACTCAGCAACTGCTGCTGGTTCCGCAACAACAAACGAATCTTTGATTGGCTTTGCACACAACAAATGGGTGCTGCAGAATGATTTCAACGAGTCTGATGAATTTTGCATAAGCGGTGGTTTGGACGGGAAACTTAGAGTTTGGAATACCATCAAGAGAGAGCGTGTAAGTACGCTTAATATGAGTAACCTAGACATAGAAGACGAAACCAAAATTTTGACTCATGACGAGCATAATAACAATTTGGACAACCCAGGAATTTTGGGCTGCAAATACATTCCAAAAAACTACAGAGGGGGCATGGGTTCCGACTCAAACGAAGGATTGGTTGTCGTGTGTTTGGACAGAAGTGTCAGATGGTACAGAGAAGCAGGTGGTATTTGAACTATATACGTTAAGTCGAAATATTTATGTAGAATGTATAGGATCTTTAACGCCTCAGATGACAATCATCGAATACATTCTCAAGATTAGGCACAGGCACATCTTGACCGTTTAGATAATAAAAAAAATGGTTTAAAAATATATAAATTAGAATAAAATAAAAATTAAAAAAAACTTTTGTTAGAGAGAAAAAAAAAAAAAAAAAAAAAAAAAAAAAAAAAAAATTTAAAAAATAAAAAAAAAAAAAAAAAAAAAAAAAAAAAAAAAATTTTTTTAAAAAAAAAAAAAAAAAAAAAAAAAAAAAAAAAAAAGAAAGAGAAAGATATCTAGAAGTCATAGAACCCTGATATGTCATCAGAGGTACCATGAAATGTTTAAATCCATCCCAAAAAAAAAAAGGCAAGGTTTTTTGATCACAAAGTTGCTTTTACAGAGCACTCAAAACTTCTCTTAAGGAAAAGAAAGTAATGGATGTTGATAGAAACCTTGTTGTTGTGGGTGAAATTGTTGTTGTGTGTTATGCAAAGGCATTTGCATTTGTAGATGTGGTTGCATTTGCATCTGCATTTGCATTTGGTTTTGCAGTTGCATGTCAACCGGCATAGGCCCACTCATGTAGTTTTGTGGGTGAGCGTAGTAGTTGGAAGAAACACCCATGTTGGCACTTGGTTGGGAATATTGGTTGTTGTAGTAATTTGAAGGAGATGAGAAATCATTGTACGGTTTTGCTGGTTGTGGTTGAAATTGTTGTGGTTGAACCATGAACGATTGAGATTCTGGTGCCATAGGGGATGAAAAAAAGTAGTTGTTGGAACTGTTGTTCAGCATGGAGGGCAAAGTAATTGGTGTTTCAGGCCCGTTGGATGAACCTGGTGTGGCAGCAGAATGGTACAAATCACTGTGGCCATGAGTAGAGTATTGTGGTGCTTGCACACTTGGGTTTGCTCCATAGTTGTAGTTCAACAATGGTGAGGATTCCACATAATCGTAAGATGGTTGTTGTTGTTGTTGTTGTTGTTGGGTGTAAAGATTTAAAGGTTGGCTTGGTGCTGCAGATGGAACACTTGACTGTTTTGAAGCTTCTCTTTTACAACTCATCGCGTTTGAATAGATCTCAAAAGATTTAGCGTATTCAGAGTACAATTTTGTTTCAAAGATGACATCGTTTAAGTTCCAGTTAAAAAGGTTCAGCAATTCTCTTTCCATTCTGTTAATGGTTTGCAAATCCATACCTGTTGCTTCGGACCATGATTTGTTGGTGAAAGTTTTATCATCGTTGAATTTGTTTGCCAAAACTAGTGCAATGACCAAGTATTGATAAATGACATTTTCACTAACATCGGCAAAAATAGATGATTTGGATTCGGTTGAAGAGTGTTGTTTTTTCAATTTGTTTACACTTTTGTGCAAATAGTTCAAAGCCAAGTAAATGGTTGATTCAGGTAATCTGATGGATTTCAAAACAAAAGTGACACCATTGGTGAAAATTTCCACAACATCGCTGTTTTCCAGTGTTTTGTCATCGAAATCAGCAATGATTTCTTTGTCAAAAGTCAAGTATGCGTTTTGAATGACAAACTCAGTCATCATTTTGAAATCGTAATCAACAGTTTCACAAACACCTCCTGCTGAAGGTTGATCTTGTGGTTGTTGAGGTTGAGGTTGGAACTGTTGAGGAGCATATCCTTGAGGCATGTAAGATGCATTTTGAGGATAGTATTGGGCACCTGGAAACATTTGATTGTTCACGTTGTTGTGGTAACCGTAGGGAGCACTAGCATGTGCCTGTGCTTGGTTTTGGGTTTGATAAACTAAAGACATTTTTCTTGGTAAGTCTGTTGTAGTTTATTTTGTGTGTTTTTTTTTTTTTTGAGTAGTTTTAGTTTTGAGTAATTTTGAAAAAATAAAATTGAGCGAAAAAAAATTAGCAGCAATAAATTACCTCCTGTTTTCTGTAATGAGTAGATGATTCGATTTGATAATGTGAAATAGACAAATTAACTTAATAACTATCTATAGTGATTTCTGGCTTTCTGGTGAAAAGTGTTTTGTTTGGTTTTTTTTTTCAATAACTAGTGGTGAAATCTTTTTTTGCAAAATAAATTGGGTATATGATCAGTTTTTAGTATTTAATTAAAATAATTTGTAGTTTTTTTTTGTTTTTTTAATTAATAAGTATTTTTTTTTTTTTTTAGGATTTGTATGTTTGTTTTTTTTGGTAGTTTTTGAATTGTTTTTTTTGGTATAGGTTTAAACTTAAATACTAAAACTTGGACTGATGATTGATCAAATTAAATTAGATGATTCAAATAGTTTTGAAAAATAGAGAAAACTTGGAAAGCTGAGATCAGAAATCTATTAAAAGCGTATGAATCTCTTGTTCTTCCTTTCTTTTTTGAAAAGGTGAAAACTAGGTTGTAAAGTGATTTTTGGTGTAGGGAATTTCCTGTTGTTAATGATAACTCTTGTGCCTCGTCCTGTTTTGGATAACGTGCAAAGTGTTTCGTTCTTAATGATTTGAGAAGTAATGAAACGAAAGAGAAAGAAAAAATGGACTAATCCTTGGACTTTTTCCTTATTTTTTTTTATTCTGCTTCTTGATGTATTCAATACTCTTTTGTTGTAACTCTTGAAGTGAGCACGAGAAAAGAAACTAATCAATAAGATGACAATGAAATCTCTTGAAAAAAAAAATAAAAGGTTAAAAAAGAAAAATGAGGTGGAAAGTGTAGGGAAATAAATATATTCGTTGAATATGTATTTATTAAACTTGATGTCCGCCTTTCTTTTTAGGAAACGTTTAGTGTTGTTTTTGGGAGGGTGGTGGGGTTGTTGTTGATGTGTGGTCAAACAATGAAGTAGGTGAAGTTATTGCTTGGTTTTTTCGTCCCTTTTATTAACTAAAACAAGGTTTAATAGAATTTGAAGGTGCAAGATAAAAACTTTTGAAGTAAAGAGCGAACATAGCACGTAAGATATCTTATTCAAATAAAGACATCCCTGAGTAAACTATTTTCGACAAAGCTTAAGGACCTATTCAAAACTTTCAAATCTCAAAAACTAGTCACCTCTTCTCCCAAAAAATATACAACGTGTCATCTACACTCTTGTCGTTCCAGAAAGAGATCAAGAAATCATTTGTCAACAGAAAATTTTCCACTTTTCCCAACTTTTTCTCCGTGGCCTTTTTGCGTCGTTTTCTTTTTTTTTTTTTTTTTTTTTTTTTTTTTTTTTTTTTTTTTTTTTTTTTT
>ERZ794936.408-NODE-408-length-21554-cov-7.499186_pt1 | contig 21554 bp, 13 predicted proteins | sample MGYA00511083_ERZ794936 | MGnify/ENA primary metagenome ERZ794936 (study PRJEB30137, sample SAMN04331409) | food metagenome | isolation source: Y2 must sample point D1 replicate A | place: Australia: South Australia | collected 2014 ... | reverse complement strand
CTCATGAGTATTTGCACCTGTTGTGTATTCCAGTTTCCAGAGCAGGATGGCCTGAACATTCCTCGCTAGATCTTTTGGGTAACTTTTTTCATTTTTATTCGTTTTTGATTATCAGCGCGTAATCAACTTTTCCATCGAATCGATATTTATATGTCAGAGACAACATCTTGCAGATAAAGACTTCGCTCTGCTGACTCCAAATCACTTCAGCTAGATCAGATGTCTGACAGTAAAAAGCTCCCGCCAATAAGACATAACGAAGATGCTTCCTACCACAAGCTTCAATCCCCCGAAAGAACCCATTCATGTGAATGGGACTAATTTCTCACTTGAGTGTTGCATACCTTGCATGACAACGATGGAGGATCTTGTGGTCCCTATCAGATTGCAGGTATGATTTTCAAATCAAGTTATGAAATCTGTCGACACCTCCTTCATAGCTGTCCTTGATAATTTGGCTTATCTTTTGCGGATCAGATGTGATCTTAGTAAAGTTTTCATAACCATCATCGGTAACGAGTAAATCGTCCTCAATACGCACTCCCCCAACATACCAGTACATATTGAGAACCGTCTCATTTATGAATTCCATTTTTTTAGCGTCGTTCAATACATCATGGAGTAGGAAAGGCGAAAAGTAAACTCCGGGCTCATTAGTAATTACCATGCCTTTTCTTAGTTCTCTTCTAAGTCTCAAATACCTCAACTTCTGATTGGTGTCGTCGTAATTAGGGCGACCCCCCACATCATGGGTGTCTAGCCCCAATAAGTGACCAAGGCCGTGCGGAAAAAAGCGTGTCGTGATATCAGACTCGAAGATCGCTTCCTCATTGACGTTTTTAAAGATCCCGAGTCTGATAAACTCCTTGATCAAAACCCTGTGTGCCGTCAAATGAATATCATCCCACAATGCCCCTGGCTTGATCATCTCCATTGTCACTTGCTGCATTTTCAAAACAATACTGTATATTTGTAGATGCTCCTTTGTCCAATCCCCATTGATCGGGAAGCACCTAGTCACATCAGACGCGTAGCATTTCCATTCGGCACCTGCATCAATGAGAACAGACTTTTTATCTTGACCTATCTCATCATCGTTCTTGACGTAATGTAAAGTGGAGCAATTAGGCCCTGCGCAACATATTGGGTCATACAGCTGATACTTCGAGCCTTGTCTGAGAGCATGATACATAAATTCTGCATGAATGTGTGTTTCATTCGACTCAATGGGAGTGGCTGACATGACAGCAAGATGACACTTGTCAGTTATTGATGCAGCTTTTTTCATGAGAGATATCTCGAATGAATCCTTGATCAATCTAGATTCATCTAAAGCGTACATCACGTCACTTTCGCTCTCGATCAATCTTTTTGCGTAAGGGGTACTCCATTTGTTCAAATTCAAGGTAAGAACTGGAATTTGCTTCTTTGAAAGATCTGCTAATACTTCATCGATACGTACCGCGTACTCAACGGAATCGACGTCAAACCTTTCCATAGCTTCTTTGCGCAGAATTGGTGGCCCACTCCACATGATATCTTCCTTGTCGACATTCGGTAAAAATAATGTCAACTTTTCAATGCCTGCTTCATAGAGAATATGGCAACCTGGAATTTCACAGCCACTCAAATAATAGAAATATCTGTTCTGGCGAAAGGCTTTTGTTTGGTCGCTATATGGGTGAAGCTCAAGGCTCTCCCCGCTCAAAAAAATTCCCACATTTGTCTTAGACTTCGAAGCTTTTAAAAACTCATAAGTTTTTTTAGCATGAGCCTTCGCGGGATATTTCAAGTGCATTAAATCGCAGCTTTCTTGTGTCATGACTTAATAGTGTGGATTCGTTCTGGCAAGTTTATCGCTTCCTTGTCGGGTGATATGGAGCGCAAAAATCGTATTTCACACGTCCCCAAGGTGTAAAACGCAAAATTGAATGCAAAACCGGTGGTTGTAGCACGACCATCAATTTCAAATCGGATTATGGACACTACTGGATTTTTTTTCTTGTGAAAAGAGGATAAGGGTTAGAAATGTGGGCATGAGCGTAAAGGTCGTTTTTTCAGAGGTTCTGACAATTTGTGTCATGATCCGTCAAGCTTCTTTTGGTAGTGATTAAGTCGTTTAAGTGCTTTTTTTAAAAAAATATGTGTCATGGTTCGGTACGAAATGTTGACCTATTGAAAGAATTGAAAGAAGTCATCAAAATTTATAAAATAAAGGCTTGAATCACAATATTAATATCAAAGATAATAAAACTGGAGAATGACCCGGCACTTTTTATCGGACATTACTGTAGTCGGGTTCGAAGTGCGCGGCCCAACTTACTGTGAGCTCGCCACTGATATTGAGATAGCGTGCCCAAAACTAACAACACACGCATAAATGGAAAGATTACAAAGACTACTCGGCGGTAGCAACGGGCCTACAGGGAGCGGAGGACCTCAGCTGTCTGATGCAGCAGTGATTGATGATGCAGAAACCGTTTACATTTCGTCTTTAGCGTTATTGAAAATGCTTAAACACGGTAGAGCCGGTGTGCCCATGGAAGTAATGGGCTTGATGCTCGGAGAATTCGTTGATGATTTTACCATTCACGTCAAAGACGTATTTGCTATGCCTCAATCCGGAACCGGCGTTTCTGTTGAGGCTGTCGACGATGTATTTCAGACCAAAATGATGGACATGTTGAGACAGACAGGGCGTGATCAGATGGTCGTTGGCTGGTACCATTCGCATCCAGGTTTTGGATGTTGGCTCTCCTCTGTCGACGTCAATACGCAACAAAGCTTTGAGCAGTTAAACAAGAGAGCTGTTGCTGTTGTCATCGACCCCATCCAATCCGTCAAGGGAAAAGTGGTTATCGACGCTTTTCGGACTATTGATGCCAGCACATTGATGCGAGGCCAAGAGCCTCGTCAGTCAACATCAAACGTTGGACACTTGAACAAGCCATCGATACAGGCCTTGATACATGGGCTAAACAGACAATACTACCTGTTGAATATTGACTACCACAAAACCCTGTATGAAACAAACATGCTTTTGAATCTTCACAAAAAGTCTTGGCAAAGTGGTTTGAAGATGGCTGATTACGCCCATGCAGAGCATGAAAATTTGTCTGATATTCAAAGTCTCGTGAAAATTGCAAAATCGTACAACGAGAGAGTTACAGAGGAAAAGGAGTTGCTGGTAGAGAAATTGAAAACCAGGTACGTGGGTAAGCAAGATCCCAAAAAGCATCTCTCTGACAGATCTGAAATTATCATAGAGAATAACGTCACATCTTTGTTGACGAGCAGTGTCAACTCAGTGGCAATTCAATAAATTGTTGATTATTAAGTATCTGAAATTTTAGAATTCATCTAAAAACCTTTCACTGTAAACCAAAGCTTCATTAAAATTCTCTCCACGTGTCAAAAGAGTTCGATTCCTATTATTGAGGACATGATTCAAAGATATCACGAAGGACACAAATTTGATCTCGAGAATATCTCTCGCATCAGAATTGTTACCGATACTCAAAAAGGATAAAAGCATGGGTATGGATTTTTCGAACTCATCAAATTTGTGCTTGCACGTTTCGTGAAAAGCCTCTTCAATTTGGTGTTCTCCAAACATCATCGGGTGAACAATATCAAGAACCTGTGAGGAGTTCGTCAAAAGATTAGGGTGTCTGGCCGCAAATGAACTCCAAGACCTCATATCACTTGATCTTTTCGAGTCGAGAATCTTCTGAGTTAAAGTATATTTTTCAAACCGCGGATCATTGTGAAACAAGTCTCCAAATCCTTCTGGAGTCGTTCGAAGGTTAGGTCCCATTGCAAGCATCATCCATAAATCACCAAGACTATCCAAAAATTCGCTTAATACGGTCTCCAAAGACGTGAATGCAATATTAGAATTCGGGTCCAAAAGCTCGACTCGCAAGTCATCGTTCAGATAAGCACTGCTCTTACCATTCGAAATAAGAAGCATTGGAAGCTCATTGTTGGAAGATGCCATGTACGACATAGGCATGAGTCTGTAAGCCGAGCCGTCGCTTGTAGTTTGGCCTGGTAAAGAAAGATTATGTTTACGACATAACGCCAAGGCTGCGATCAAGCCGGATGGGTCTGTTGGCATGCAAAAAAGCTTTCCGGAACCTAATGTGATCCAGCGTACATTGTGAACTCCCAAGGTAATTTGCTCATTAACACATTCAGCCTTGGACTTTCGACCAAAGTAATATGCCTCACTCACAAATGAGAGCGGCTCCGCTTCGTTTTCATATGTTTTTAGGGGAAACCTATCAAAAAGTAGACGAATCGTTGATGGTATCTTCATTCTGCTGGTGTTCAAGGATGTGTGATCTTCGCGGCTTTCATTTGAGAAGTGATCGCCGAAGTACGCGACAGACCTGAACGCTTTGATCGACCTCCTGAGCTAAAAATTGAGGTTACAGATCGCAATATAGGACAAGCACATTATCAACCGATTAAATAGATGGCCTGCGTCCGATAGTAAAAGTTCGCATGGCGCACAGGTCCTAAATGACGCACTTATACAGTGAGTTCGAATTTACAAAAAGCGAAGCTTTCAAGGGAAATGTACATATATGTATTCCAACACTTATTCATCCTGTGACACCAAGTCAATGCTCAAATCATACCAATTCTGCCCGGCGAAATTGCACAGACTCTCTCCGTGGTTCACAAAGCCAATTTTCTCGTAAAATGGCACGAGTTCTTTGTGAGCGATGATCACGACTCTGCTGCCTAAATCTTGATTTGACAATTTCTGAATGTAGTCGTGCATCAACAATGTGCCCAAATTCTTTCCCTGCCACTCTGGGTCGATCACTAAGCCGTGAACACCAATGGATCTAGATTGCTCTACATGGCCTTTGGTTTTATCATCAGAAGAGGGGAGCTCCATCGAGGCATTCGTGATCTTGTCAGAGTAGATCTTTGTGGCAATCACATGGCCTATCAAAGTTTCCTTGATAACTGACAGCTTGATCGGTAATTTTTCGGTCTTCAACTCGACGCTGTCGGAGTCAGAGTCATCAGACTTTTCTTGCTCCTCTTTATCCAATCTCTTGGCAACCTCTGGTAAGTTGATCGCGTTGTGCTTGTAGCCATATTCTCTAACAAACAATCCGGAGCAAAGCTCTGGGCAAACCGTCAATCTATACTTGAGTTTCTCCTTTGTACATCTTTCTGACTCAGGAAATCCTTTGGCTTCCAAATCTAAGCACAGCTCCAAATCCTCTATAGTCAAAGGACGAATTGATAAATTGGGTGGAAAATCTGTCATGTTGCTCGATATATGCTACTAGCCCATGGGCGGCCGACTCAAAAAGTTACGATTTAGGAGTCGTGCGCGCTCCTTGAATGCGGTAAACGCCGGGTCTGAGGCCAAGATTTAATCACCATCACCGTTTTCACTGCAGTTAGACATCATTTGCAGCCTATTATATTGCAGTTCCTTTGCGAGTGGCCGAAACATATCTCAACAACTATGTCGCGACCAGTCTTTTTATATGGTTCTCATTTGAGTGGCGTTAACTGTCACTAAATGTAGCAAGTTGTTTCTAGAAGACTTATGAACAAGAGCATCCTACATTATTTTGCTGCATTTAGATAGCCCTTTGTTCTTAAAGTTGGCAAACGAATGAGATGTGGCTTCCTCGCAATGCTCCTCGGCGAAATTGCAAGTGGTAAAACGGAGGCACTTTATTTTATGTAAGCGACGCCTGCCATTCAAAATCTTAAACTGGCGGGACGAAAACTAATACTTCTTCTGTGGTCTATTCGTGTAACCAACATATCCTCTACATGACTGCATTACTCTAAGATGGGTATCTGAGAATCAGTGTTATCGCCCTTTACCAAAGAACTGCTCACTTTCCACAAGTGAAGTATGTTGTCATCTGCTGTAGAGGCGAGCGTCCAATCTTGAACTGGACACCAACTTAAGTCAGAGACGGCACCAGTATGACCTGCATGCATCATGAAGATCTCGGCTGCCCCATCTTCCGCGTCTTCTTGCGTCTGCTCCTCTCCGATCTTACTCATATCCCAAAGAATGACTCTTCTATCCTGCGATCCAGAAGCTAATATACCGTCTTTGTGTGGAGAAAATTCCATGCATGTGATGCCATCACCATGCCCCATCATTGTATGAAGTGTATTGCATTCGGCAGTTGACAGCGGTATCACTCTCATATCGAAAAAATCAATGTTAGCGTTTTGGTTCCCTACAGCAATCAAGTTTCTCGAAAATGGAGAAAATGCCATGGTGTTGATACCCTCTGACGACGGAATAAAAATTTTCTGAGCCGGCAGGGTAGGGGCCCGCGTGTCAAAGATTAATACATTTCGATCGTCCGACACAGAACCGAAAATATTGGCATCGAAATTGTGCCACTGTGCATCGTTAACAATGTGTGTATGGCTTTCGAATCTTTGGATAAGACCCTGATTTTTCTGTATCCTGTTGACATCCGAGATAGCGGTAGTTTTATCATCCGAAGCAGTAAGTAAAATACCCTCGCGAAAATTGTTCCAAGAAAGACCATAGCCGTTTTCTTTGTGCGGCGAGAACTGGTGCACTTTCAACCCACTTTTCAAGTCGTAGAGCTCGCATCCACCAGTTCCGTTTATCGCCCCTACGATATTAGGATCCTGTGGCATGTATCGAGCTCTGTTTATCTCGCTGGACGACTTAATCTTCTTAGAAATTTTGATAGTAGAGGAGGCCTTCAGACTCTTATCGGTGCTTCCACCAATATTTGAAGGGAGAATTGTTGACGCTAGCTTTAAATAGTCGTCATCATTGCCAGATGTGTGTGTTCCGAGCAAAAGTCTTGCGTTATATGAGCCGCCCTCGAATGTTTGCGGGAGCCATTGGACAGTCAAAGATGGCCATGTCAAGGCAGTTTCACTCACAAAATCATACATAAACCGGCAGTTCTTCCGCCACAATTCGTACTCATCTTTTAACAGTGGTGTCTCTGCTGGCTCAGTCATTGTGTTTGCAATCAATGACGATTATGCTGTGTCTTGGCTCCGGTGTCTTCGCGCTGCCGCGTCAACAAAGAGGGTGGTGCACGGAAGTGTACTTTGACGCAGCTAGCGAGTTGGGGATCAATCCTGTGTTTTTGGTGCGTAAAGTCCAGTTTCGCTGATTACTTTTCCCTCGCAAACTTGTAACCTCGAAACGTTGTTTGGTGTTGCGCTGTGATTTAATTGTACTGATTATACGAAAGCTGCCCTTAGGTGTTTATTCACGCTTCAGCGTGTGTTTTCACGCTTCAGCCTGGCGCGTCTCACTTTAGAGCGCGCTGGGCGCTTGAGTCTGATCTCATCAAGTGGCATCATGAACGTGATATCATGCGCTTCTCAAATCTAATATATTGGAAAAGGAAAAGAAAGCAAACCGAAGTCCAGATTCATTTGGTTATGTACGGTCGGTGAATACGCTGCGCAGAGAGAGAGAGAGAGAGAGAGAGTGCTTCAAAGTCGAGAAAGAATCACTCTCGAAACATATGGCCTTCTTTCGTGTTGTCCGATGCCCCCTATCATCTTTGTAGCATGGTGAGGCTAGTCTCGGATATACGAAGTAGCCGCGTGAACCGAAGTACGCCGCCACAGCATCACACAAATTACACTAGAGCGTTTTCATCAGTGCAGCATCGCTGCTCATAATGATCAATTACCCATAAGGCATCTCGTATGTGCCCAAAGAAAGGTGCATCCAGTAGTACCAGAGAGAGCACTCTGTTAGCATCAGTCCCCTCAATTGATTTCACAAGGGAGCTCCCTTCATCGCTAATCGCATTTGTAAAAGAGGCAGACTCATCAGACAATCCACAAGCTACCACGCATTGGAAGTGCAAATTGAGCATCTTTGTGATCCCGGAATTTTTCAATCTGGCCCGCAAAACTGGACTTCTGCTCACTTTTATAAAAAAAGTTTTGATACCACGACGACTGTAGCTTTGCAAAGAATGTAATAGCAATTGAGCTGCAGAGGAATCAATTGACGACATTCCCTCTAAGTCGAAGAGCATATATTTCGACATGGATAGATCCCGGCTTCTCTTAAGGGCGGGGTGGGCCTTTGCTGAGCCATACATCTCCAACCGTTTGAGTCTGGATCTTAAATCACTCGCATTGGTGAACGTTAAAGGCTCGGGTATTTTGATGATGAGACAGCCCTCAATTTCCTCAAGAGCCTGCAAATTGAGGGGTCTGAGCCCGTCTGTGAACACGTCAAGTTGTGAGTATCGTCTTTTGGAGCTATGTTGCAAGACACTTTCCCAACCTTGTGGGAATTTCTGACTAGCGCTACTTTGAGCGAGATCAGCATTGAGAAAGGTGTTTGTCCCCGGAATCCTCCCAAGAATCTGGATATTGGACTCTGCTGAATTCCTTATTACTCTTAACAACAGATATATTAGCCCAACCGCTATTCCGGCCTCAATCGAGAAGAAAATTGTTGTTATGAACGTAACACAGAATGTGAATAGTTCATCGTAACCCCGAGATTTCCAGTGAAAAATTATTTCTTTTGGCCCTTCGCTCATCAACAGGACACCAATGACAGCTGTTATCACACTCAAGACACATTTCGGGATAAAGTACAAAAGCCTTAATAAGAATCGAGCCGTGAGTAAAGATAAAATACCCATTATTGCTCCAGAGCATGTAGTTTTTGCTGTAATTGCATTGATTTTCGACCTCCCATATCCTCCAAAAGAAGGCAAGCCCCCAAAAACTGAGCATGCCAAATTTATCGCACCAAGAGCCACAAGTTCTCGATTGGATGATATCGGTAAATCGAATCTGGAGCCCAAAGACTTCAGAGCCGTAGTTGATTCAAAAAAGCCAAGCATGGCACAAACAAACCCTGAAGAGCCGAGGATCTTGATCATCTTGAGATGAGTCGAGGTGAATGGATTATAAAGCGGAATCTTTGCAGACGCGTCAGTAACGCTCCCGACAATCTGCAAACCTTGTTCATCCCAATGAAGTTTATTGCACATCACCGTTGTAGTGAAAACAACTATCAAAATCTCCGGAATCAAACTCATATGCTTTAGCCAGCGAGACTGAGACCTCGCAGCCAATTTTTTCGAAAATCGGCAAACCCAAATGCTCACGAAAGAGTACAAGCTGATATTTAAGGAGAGCTTGTGTACTTTGTGAAAATTGCTCACTACGAAGCAGAGTTTGTCAAACGGCGAATGAATATCTTTGTCTTCTTCGTTAATCACATGCTTGAGCAATTCTTCGAGGCCCATCAGGGGTATCGATGCATTGATCAACATTACGGCACCCACGCCAGATATAAAGCCTTTCAATAGCAGTTCACTCAAGACGTTATCTAGGAAGCCAAACCTACCAAGCCCAAAACCGAGTAAAGTAGACCCACTGACGAACGTGATCGCTACAACATACTCAGATGCTGAAAGATTTGCTTTTTTAGCATGATGCATGAGAGGTTCAATTGCCTGTCCCACAATAAGCGACATAGGCGCCTCCGGGCCCGTTATCATCTGAGGGACAGACCCAAAAAGCATATAAATCAAAGGTGCTATACCCAAGGAGTATAAACCACATGTTATTGGAACTTTGGCTAGAGACGTCGAATAAGATATGGCCAACGGTATCTGGAAGGTAGCTAGAGAAAGCCCACTAATTAAATCTCCTAAAAGATACTCGGCACAGTACTCATTAGCCCACGAGAAAACTGGTAGGTAATACGGAAGAAGCGTCAGGAAGGTAAGGCTTCTATTTCCAGGGTGACACCCCGCGGCCGTTGAAAAACTCCTTTGTTGGCACTGTATTGATTCAGACTCATCGCGATCCAGTATTCTCGCTTGTCTCTTGATAAGCAGTGTGAGCTCATTATGACCGCTGCTATCTTCCTCCAACGATATTAAATCTTCAATCTCCATGTTGGAAGCACTAGTATCTGTTGACTTGTATGCACCATCATCGTTTAGTTTTTTTGTCGAGATAGGACGAGCATCAGGATTCATCCTGGCACTCAACCTCCCTCTCTCTAGATTCTGCGATCTTAAATTTGGCATCTTCATATACCTGTTAATATTCTAATGTATCGTGGCTCTGGTCTAATTTGTATAGTTTTGACAAGGTGGCGACATTTTCATGCTTAAGCGTATGACTATGTCGATGACAGGATTGGTTGAGAAATTTTGGAGGTGGTGTGAATCTAGTTTGGTATCAGCCGAGCACCGAAGATAACAGATTTTAGAGTGCAGGAATAAATCGATTTATTTGAATTTGAATTTATTTTCTTGCTTGACCCAGCTCATTGGAGACGGGATAACCAAAGGTAGTTGTCTAGCTCCCCACAAATGTATATCGAGATCCCTATTTAGCGTCGTTATTATATACCTAAGTTGACTTCATGGCGTGGCATCTAACATCGCTGCAAAGGAGTGTGGCCAACGACTTTTGAGTGAATATCGTCACGCCGTCTGAGTTCCTCTTAGGTCTTGCTTCAAAACAAAGATCCTTCGCATACCTGGTATGTATCAAGCAAAGAATAAAATAAAAATAAAAAAAAAATTCTTGCATGGAGAGAGAGTCCACTGTGCAATAATTACACTTGTAATTACAAATTGAGCGCGCTTCGCCATGGAAAAATGCTTTTTGCCATACTTTTTGGAAGGCTTGCACTTGCAAAGCACGATGGAATAATACAGGAAAGGACCATAAAAGCAGTAGTGATGATATGTAGTCAGACCCAACATACTTATGTTATCGAATGACACATCTTACGCCACGTTTACTTCGCAAAGGGAAATAATTCATACCGCAGTGACTGTGCCGCTAGAATTTAGGAATTTAGATATTTCACGTCCTTAGAGAAACAGGGTTTTGTAGACTGTAGACGGTAGCTGGAATTGTGCTTTTTGCCTTGACTCGCCTAAAAATTAACTCTTAAAGAATTGTGCAAATCGGACCGGTTTCGGCTTCATACTGCAGGTAACCATTCACGCGAGACATGTGAGACCTGACTCGGAAGTTCAGGCTCAGGATACTAACCAAAGGGGAACTCATACATGTTGCGTTCATTGACTCACCAGCGGCTGTTCTCGTCGTTTCCGGCGAGATTGAAAACTCTTGCCTTTATCGAGGCGTCAAATGGAAGCATAACGCCTGCGTCTTTGTCGGCTATAAGAGCAGCCCATGCCATCGGCAAGCCAGTCACTGCCCTTTTGGCCGGTACCGAAGGTGAGAAGGCTGCTCACACTGCTAGTCAAATCAAGGGCCTCTCGAAAGTAATGTTGGCCAAAAACAAGATGTTTGATCACTACCTCGCAGAGGACTTGACTCCCTTGGTAAAGCATCTTGTAGAGACTGAGAAATTCACGCATGTTTTCACTCCTGCCAGTGCAGTGGGAAAGTCGTTTTTGCCGAGATTGGGCGCTTTACTTGATGTACAGCCCGTATCCGATGTCATGGAAATCTTGGGTGCTGACACCTTTGTAAGGCCCATTTACGCAGGAAATGCTTTGGCTACTGTTCGAAGCACTGACCTGATAGTCTTAGCATCCATCAGAGCCTCGGCCTTTCAACCCGCAGAGTTCGACACGAGTTCTGTGCCCGTTGAAGAGGTGGGTCAATCATGCGAGTCTCCTTCCCGCACAGAATTTGTTCGTGAGCATTTGATAAGCTCCGAGAGACCAGAATTAGGTTCTGCCACAAGAGTCGTTGCAGGCGGGCGTGGACTCAAGAACAAGGAATCATTTGACTCTATATTAAATCCTTTGGCTTCTAAGTTAAATGCCGCCATAGGTGCTTCTAGAGCTGCGGTTGATGCTGGATTCTGTGATAACTCCTTACAAGTAGGCCAAACTGGAAAGATTGTTGCGCCTGAGTTGTACGTGGCAGTGGGGGTGTCAGGCGCCATCCAACACTTGGCTGGTATGAAGGATTCAAAAACTATTGTTGCAATAAACAAGGACCCTGAGGCCCCAATCTTCAATCTTGCGGACATTGGTTTGGTGGCAGATTTGAATGAGTCCATTCCAGAGCTCTCAAGTAAGTTGTAAGTCGGCGCTCAACTAATCAAACAGAGAATGACTTTTTAAGAGGGGCTTGCCCGCTTTATGCACATTGAATGAATCAGTCGTAAAAATTTGACATTTGCTGTCGTAGCAGTTTCTAAGTATACACAACCCTAAGTGCGGTCCCCGATCGATCAGCGGCTGCTCACATGTTTCATCGGGCACGCGAGTCAACCCCAGTGCGGAAAGTCGACTTGTTGACAGTTTCTCACGTCTCAGCAAACCCATTAAACATTAAACCTCAATCGTACAAAGATCACTTAATTTAGAAGGCAGATCACGATAATCATTCCGAGAAACCTTCAAGCGCGATAATAAAGTAGCTGGATGCTCTCAAACCGAAGAAAGTCTGCAATCTCATAGAAGCGTGAACAAAATGTTAGAAGGCGGGCAGCTTAACGTCGACAAGAATCGGGTGACGGTCTTACTTTTGATAAACTCAATTCTCATAAAGAAAGCACATGAAATTTTTGTCACGATTTTAAGCAATCGGGCTGCTATTCAACAGTTGTCGCCCCAGTCTCGGAATGGCGTACTAGAGCAATACAACAATATCAGTCGGCGACTACAATGCAACTTGAGTGTTCTTGCGTATTTGGAAGATTCTCATGGCAACAAAGCGCCAAATCAGCCCTCAAATAGAGCCGAGTTTCCCGTCATCTTGTCGCCACCTCCTGAGATGCCTGAATTAAGACTGTTGTATAAAAGACTCCAAGACTTGTATCCCGAGGCTATAGAGTTTTTAAAGATGAAGATTCATCAGATGAAACAGCAGCAAGAGTCCCAAATGAGCCCGTCAAACATGCCTCACGCTGCGCATAATGTTCAAGGGCCTCTGGTAGCTCATGTACCTCTGGGACCTCCCCGACCACCAAGGTTTAATCAACAGGGTCATCAGTTTCAGCAGCCCCAGCGGCAAGAATTGCACCAGCAAGTCCAATTCACTCACCCTCCATTCTCCCAATACAATTCGGGCCAAAGCGACACCCCTCAGCTGTTTCCGACCCCTCAAGCAACCCAGGCAAGAGGAACTGAATCGAACGCGAATGCTTCCAAAATTCCTGTACAACATCATCTCCCTCAACATCACTCAAAACGTTTAGATGTATCATACATGGGGGGTATATCCCCGCAAATGATGTCAAAAGAGGCCGATGGTATAGCGTATAATGAAACGTCCAATATCATTAGTTCTCAGGGAGGCATGAACAAAGGCGTCCTCAATATGCTGTCGATTTCTCCGCAACAGATCCTTCAACAGCAGATGCCACTGAACGATTTGTCGATGGAGTTTTTATGAATGAAAATACGATTTTCGACACCTTTTCCATAGAGGAAAATATGCTAATTTTCAATTGAGTTTATTTCAAAGATCACGTTCACAAACTAAAAACTATCCTGATGGAACTCCAGGTTTATAATGTCGCTATACGCTCCAACAATGTTGCTCATGGAATAGCTCTGGTTGTACGTAGTTTCTTTCTGGCCTGACGCGTGAAAGTTTAGATTGCCATTATGCATGTGATCTTTTTGATCCATTGCCATTGGATTGGTTGCTGTGATCCCAGAGGGCTGCAACCATCCTGCGTCGTTGGTTATCTCGTTCCACATTTTTTGCTCTTCGTCAAGGTATGTGACACCTTCGATACCCGCCAAGTCCGAGTTTGGATAGAAGTCGCCGGAGATATTAGAACCATCATTTCGCCCAAATGACCTTTCATTTGTGAGGTTTTCGGAGGCAGCTATCGTTGGTGTGTGCCGGTTGGATGTTGGCCTCGTTGCTGATGGAACTGGTCCATTAAACTGGATAAAGTCTAGATCAGAATGAAGGGGCTCGGGAACAATTGGCGGACGTGCGTATTCGGGGCTTGGCTGCCGGAGCATTGATTCCGATACGTTGTGGGGAAAATTCTCTCCATATTCCATTTTCGTATCACCAATGGAAGAAAAATTAGAACCATCATCATGCTTCTGCAAAAGATCGTACATGACTCCATTGAAGTCAAGAACTCTGATCAATTTGAGTAGTTGCGCCCGTCTGAGGGCAGCAGGATAATTTCCCAACTTTTTCATTCGCGTGAATATAGTCAAGGCGTGATCTAAATGATCTCTGGTGGCATCGTGTACTCCAAAAGATGCATTAAATAAGATCAACGTGGACGCTGATGTGAATAAATACTCGCGATCCATCCAACCAAACAAAGCGACCATGTTCTGCGGCAATAAGGCCCAGATACATTTGATTGTGTTGATGGAAGCTTGAAACGAGGCATTCAATAAAGTCAACACGTTCTTAGAGTATTTCGAAAGGTCAATGAATTTCGGCTCTTGATTGACCGACTGAAGTTCTTTCAATTTCTTTGTGGCGAAGTGAAACAACAAAGGCCTAACAGCCAAATTCATACCCTGAAAATATTCTGTCATAAGGTTCACATTCAAGCGAGTAATATTAGGATGATTCACAGAAAAGTCAACTTTCAAAAAATCTGGGAGCGAATTCTTCCACTTGAACAAACGTTGCACCAAGTCAGAAACGACAGGTAGGATATTTGCCGTCGGTTGCTTGGTATAAAGAGATGACAAGATGATTGCATTGATTTGGGTGATGGTCACACAGTTGTTGATATACTCCGAGGAAGGAAAGATGTAAGAGCTTCTTACGTCGTTTTCATCCTTCGGGTTATTTGTCAAATCGATGTTAAAGTCGAATGGCAACTCTGTTGATACACTGTCATCAGCGAAGCTTAGTGGTAGACCAGCCTTAGATGAAAGCATTCTTTCATACATGTAGACTGTCCACCAAATCCTTCTTCGGTGCTCTAACTCGAACCTGTTCAAATTCTCCTTGTCGGCATCTACATGCCATCCCAAAATTAAGGTGGATCGTAAGGCCAAACCGAAATAGAAGTAAGATGCTATGGTGCAATCCGCCACTTGAAGATAAAATGCATAGAGCAACATTACCTCAATCCCACCGTCTTTTGTGATATTATCGATAGCGCCGGATGCAAAAAGGCCAGTGAACAACTCAGACGCTTGATAGAAAAAACCGGATCCCGGCAAAGTGTTTCTGTCTCCTTCAACCTTTCTTTTGCTTCTTTTTTTGGCAAACGCGTTGATGGTATCTAGTTTCAGATTCTTAATGTGTGTGTCAGATTCTGTGCCTAGGTACATTTCCCCGATGGCAAAAATCAATAGGATTTTGCAGAACCAAATTGTTTCAAGAATGGTGTCATCATCTGTGTCCTTCTTTATCAGGTTTTCATCATCGGAAGGATTAATCTTTGCCGAGATGTTTCGTTTGATGATCTTTTTGTTCTCCTCATTATTCCCTGAATATAAATTCATGAGATATTTTTTCACCAACCCCTCATTGAAAAAGTAAAAGCAGCCATCATTGTAATTGATGAACGTATCCACGAGCAAAATGGCATAGGAATATGAGGGAAGTGTGAAGTTCACGGAGAGGCCCGGGCGAGTGTTGGTTTTTGCCAAGGTAATATTGTAGGCATTGCCTTCTTTCTCCAAAATCCTCGTTTCACGCTTTGTATCAGTATACCCAAGATTCGCTTGGGACGGAGGCCCTGTGTTCATGTGATTGGGAACATCGTTTGGAGATGGTACAGTAGAATTGAGATGAAGCAAATCAGAAGAGGGGAGCGCGGGTGCCATGTTTTGGATTTCGAGGCCGAAGAGGGTCATGGAGGAAGAACCCACATACACTCTCTCACCAGTCCTCGATTGAATCAATCTGCCATACTTGTCAAGGGAAGGGTGTATAATCTCATTGGTCGCATCGAAACCTTCTGAATTGAGCTCTTCAAACTCTGGGTTTGAGCCCACGGAGGGAAATGGTGACTCTTCAAATAAGTCTGTTCTTCTACCAGCTGTTGGCAATGCCTCTGCCAGAGGATGACTCATTTGAGAATGAGTGCTCTTGATCTGCCCTTCCTTGAGGCGATTTCGTAAGCAAGCATTTTCCTTCTTAAGCTTGGCAATGTCCTCCTGAAGTTTGTAGATATACTTGCGAGATACAACTAGTCGCTTTTCATACTCGACGTATTCACATTTTGTCTTTGCCATTTGGCACTTCAGGCAAGGTTGCCCGCCTGGACAGCGTGTATGTCTGAATCGACACCTGATGCACGCACGAGCAGTTTTCTTGATCTGCCCGAGAGGTAGCAGTTGTGACCCCATTGATTCATCTGCAATCCTCTCATCGTCTAGGGCCATGCTTCCAGACTCTTCCTTATTGTCCTCTAGATTAGCGGATAAAAATGAGAGAGATGGTTCCATAAATTCTGAATTTACAGAAGTGCAATCGATATGTTCTTCACGACTCATAATCTCATTGAAGAAGGCTTTCTTGGATTTGAATACGTCACAAGATCTCCCTGTGTGACAAGGCAATTACTCACTATCGTAGTGTGCAGTGTGCCTCGCGAGAGAGGCCGAGGGAGACAGTAGGCGCGACACGCAGGATGGTTTAGAAGCTACAATAGCGATAAGTCAATATCAAATACACCATACCCAGTATTTTGTCATATTTAGGCCTAAATATTGCTTAGTTTGCCGAAAGATTTTGCGGCCCTTCTCCGCCGAAATTTCCAGCAGGATCATACGAGCAAATTACATACAACCCTCCACCGCATGACTTGTACGCACAGCCTAATGCAGTAGTGCTTTTCCAAATAACCTGGGTAAAATGGTCGAATACATTAGCAGCACTGTAATCGTAATTATCGCCCTCTGAGTACCAAGCTTCGAGCGCAGCCACTCCACTCGAGTATCCAGAAGCCAAATTCTCACCATATTTACCCCCACTATGCACTAAGGACGCGCCACACGCGTAAGAGTCGGCGTAATTTTGAGCATAGCTGAATAGAGTGGACGACCACGATAAGTTTGGGGCTGAATGGGCTTTTCTCTTCGTGTTATGTGCATCCAAAATCGCCTTGGCAAAACTTGCATCCACTCCAGAAGATGAGATTTCACTGTAGATTCCCGAGTCGGACTCTGAAGATGGGGCAGAAGTGGCCGACGAAGAGCTTTCAGGAGCTGTCTGGTCAGCAGCCGTATTTGTACTCGTCGTGCTCTCATTCCCGGTAGCTTCAGACCTTATTTGGCTAGTCGCCTCGACAGTTGGCTCACTAACGGAAACGACTGATTCATCATCGGTTTTGAATTCCATAAGAGAAGCTGACGATGTTCTAATGGTCGTCAAGGTGGTGGCCTCTGAGGATTTTTCTTTCTTGTCGGAACCTAAGATACGGGCGCCATTGGTAGCTTGCGCAGCTCCGGAGAGCACAATATTTGAGGCAATTACTTCTCCGTTGCCATCCACTGTCACATAGTGGTATCTTGTCACATATTCCGTCTTAGCGATCACGGAAGAGGCGAGAGTCAAAGCTCCAAAGAGGGTGTGAAGCTTCATTTCGAAAGGAATGTATGAGTTAACTATTTGATTGGAAGGTTGGCGAAAAATATTGTTTTCAAACGTTTGCTTGTACCAGGTTCTTTATAAGTGTCTGACTCGCTTGTTGTTTCGAACAAAAATGGACGTTTTCGGCAAAATGCACATGAAAGCATTCTGGGCCTTGGTTAGGAGCAAGTGCATATTTGTCTTGACTTTGTTTTGGTGTGAAATGAAGAATCGCGCCTCCTCATGCATCGAAGCCAAAACATGATAACAGTGTGAAACGCGTATTCGTGAACGAAAGATCGACCATCCAATTCTCTCCTCATAAATTCAGAGGTGCCAAAAGACTCAATATCTGCGCGGTAAAGTTTTTGCGGTTAACACATTGCAAGGGCATCTATTTAAGCATGTTGTGATGTTTGCCAAAAAGGATTCAGTCTCGCACAACGCGTTGTCGCGATTCGGCATGAGGGTGCCTGCGATGCGCGGTAAGGGGGAAGTGGAGTACATGCATGCATTCGCGCTCACCTGTTTTGGACAAGAATTTGCAATAATTGCATGCACGAAATGCCTCCGACGTAAAGCCATTTGTGATCACAATGGATCGTGGCCAAATTGGGGTTTCAAGTCGCAACATCTCGTCAAAGTGCTAGACGAGAACTGAGTGATGAGTAATACATTTTTTGGCCTGTCAATGACTTTAGTCATAAGCGATTTCATGCATATCACAGAAAAATAATTAGTCTTAGACTCTTCCTCTCCCAAATCAACCCGAGAAACAATCTCACTCACTCAGTTGCCACTTCCTGAGAGATTGGCGCACATTACGAATACACAGAAGCAAACAGGTAGAATGGACGTGTAATTATGGCCGCAGAATACATATCTAACACGAGGGATTATTTTGCGAGTGTGGGTCCAGTCTGAAGCAAGGAGGTAAAGCACGGATGTGTTTTCTATTACTATATACTCAAAGAGGATCAACTAAAAAAATGTGCCCCTTCATTTCATTCTGGCCAAGATGGAAACAGGAAAACACTTGTTCACCGGGGGCACTCACACTTCTACCACCCGTATATTACTTTGCTTATCGCAGGACATTCCTAAAGCACTTGCAGATTTGATCAGGCCCATCTAGTAGCAAGTTCGGTGTCGAGAGCAATCATGTCATTGAAAGCAATACACCTGCTTAGTTTCATTTGCTCGCTCAAAAAAGCTCAGTTGCACTCAGGTAAGTATATCTGAGACTTGAGACTTACATATCTAGAATTGCACGATGCTCGCCACGATTGAGCTCATATCAGACGCAGCACAAGTTCAAGAGAGAAGAAGCGCAATGATTCACATCACGCAGTGCGTTGATTGTAAGCGAGCGTAAAGGATCACCGCATCTGATACAAACATCAAAAGTCTGTAATATTTGGATATCTCACTTCGAAACTTTCGTCTGCATGACTAGCCCAGTTTTTGAGATAGGGCACGTTGCTTTCGGAAAGCAATTCCATGTCTCCAATGATGCAGAGATGTCTTTTTGGGCGAGTCATTGCAACGTTGAGTCTTCTCGAGTCAGACAAAAAACCGATCTCCTTTCGATCGTTCAGCCGTACCAAAGAGACAATAATAGCTTCTTTCTCTCTCCCTTGAAAACCGTCAATTGTCGATACCTCTACTTTACCATCAAAATCTTTCGCCAACAACTTTTTGACTGCAGCCACTTGTGCGCTATATGGGGATATCACGCCGATCATTTCTGGAGCAAGCCCCGCCGACGTCAACTTTCTGATATGGTCACGTACCACGAGAGCCTCCATGTCATTATACTTTGAGCCGCCTAAGGCACTTGTTGAGCTTAAGTGAGTGTCATTCTCAACAAGTCTCTCCGGGTAATCCCCACCCTGAGTATCATACCATACACATGGAGTGTTTGTATCATCGGTAGAATCAACGCCATCTAGATCAGAAAGCAAGATCGACTGAACGGCATCTCCCGCAGTAAGTAGTCCTCCATATAGCTCCCGAGAGGGGAAGTCCATGATATCCTTATTCATTCGATACTGCACATTGAGTAACTTTTTGTAATCCTCTCCATTGTGTCGGGAGACGAGTCGATCAAAAAGTGTTTGCTCCAAATCAGCTATGAGCTCACCCTTCTCCATGAGAGCGCGAGCTCGCTTGCTTGAATCCACTGTCGGGGGTAATTGCAAATTGTCCCCTGCAATCACCAATCTTTTACAGCCCAAATGATTGATCAAAGGAATCCAACATTGTGGCTCCATAGACTGAGATACCTCATCGATTATGATGGTGTCAAACAAGGGCGTCTCGACTGAATAATCGTGTGTTTTGTAGAGGTTGTAAAGTTCATTTGAGCCTGCTCCATGGAGTGTAGAGAGAACAACATCCGCATTGGTTATGAGAAGCTGAGTTATTTTCCTCTCCCTTTCTCTTAACTCTCGCCTCAAATGTTTTAACTCGGCCCAGAGAGCTCTTCGCTCGGCATATCTTTTGCACTTCTTGATTGACGAAAGCGTGTCTTTGATATCGTTGCTAATATCTTTCAAGACTGACATGTTATCGTTGCTTTCGGTAGTGGCTCCTGTTTTCGAAAGGATGTCGAGGGAATGTCGAAGACAGCTCGGAAGAAGTCGGGCAGGATGCCCTATTCGAATGAGTTGTTCGGGTGAAGCACGGCTAGAACTACCGAGTTTTCTCCTAGATTTCTTTTGAGTCAGATTTCCTGGAGAGGGGTCGAAAGATGGGGACAATCTCTCTAGTATATTGTCCACTGACATATTAGACGCGCCACACACAAGGATCTTTTCGCCATATGTGAATTTGAGCTGCTTGATAAGTTCAATCAATGTGTATGTCTTCCCGGTGCCCGGTGGGCCATGTATGATCGTAATTGGTGAACTGAAGATGGAAAATTCAATAGCGTGCTTCTGAGAATCGTTTAATTTGTCATTCCAAAATTTTAGTTTCGGATGATCATTCTGTCGAGGGTGTAGCATTTTTTCGCCCAAAAGTATTTGTAAAATTTCCGTTTTCTCGTTATCCTTCAACAGCTTAAGCTTCACCATCGCTTGAAGCATTCTTTTGTATACAACAGAATTTGCGAGTTTGACAATCCACATCCGGTTCATATCATTGGCAGTATTGTTATACAAGCTAAGGAGATAGTCATCGCTAGTATCTTCGTCAACCGAAACTGCAATATACGAACTATTCAAACGCGTTACTACCGCCTCCACAAATTCATCTTGTGTGGTATTCGTGACCCCCATACGCTGCAACTTCACGATATCTCCCACTTTGAAAGAGCCCACTTGAATATCATCCCCCGGTTGACAAAAAGCTGAATCGAGCGAAAGCTCCACGGATGTCTTACCTCCCAAAGTACTCTTGATGTTCGTGATGGAGAGGTTTAAAATAGCGAGACCCGATGCCGCCAAACGCTTTGGGCTATAAGACAGGAGGTAATGCGCAGTATTTGTAGACTCACATTCCTGCTCTAGCTCTAGAGCGGTACTGAAGGCATCTGATAAGTAGTTCTGTAGAGACATTTTTGCCTGGACAGAAAGATGTAGTTCTCTTGCGCGAGAGTGGAAAGTGGCCGCCGCAGCGCTCAGTGCATCATATCACTCCACATCCACTTCAACAATTAACGATGCAGAGTTACAATCTCAGTTCGATGAAAGCAGCGAATCTTGGATAACGCATCAAATCGTGTCGCTCGACGTTCACGTGAAGATCCGAGATGAATTTAGCTCAAAAACAATAGATTCTACAATGCACCATGTGCCTGTCTCCGATGTGATCATGAGTACAACGCCACCGCAACAATTCACAAAATACATTACACTAGCGGGAAGGAAATCTGTTGTATTAATTGCATTGAGAATAGAGCGGGAAACTGAGCTGTCTGCTGATCATAAAGAGCTTTGTTGGGATTGTTTACCGAAAGGCTCACTTTTATCCTCCAGCCCTGTGTGGTTGTGGTGAACAAAGTCCGAAACCCTTAATAAAGATACGAAATTTTCGTAGCATGCTTC
>ERZ794936.406-NODE-406-length-21613-cov-35.206977_pt1 | contig 21613 bp, 8 predicted proteins | sample MGYA00511083_ERZ794936 | MGnify/ENA primary metagenome ERZ794936 (study PRJEB30137, sample SAMN04331409) | food metagenome | isolation source: Y2 must sample point D1 replicate A | place: Australia: South Australia | collected 2014 ... | reverse complement strand
ATATTAATAATAATATTAATAATAATATTAATGATAATAATAGTAATAACAACACTGAAAAAAGTCGCTTTGATGATACTCAATTTGCAAATATAAATGCATTGGACGAGTTTAAAAATGAGTTTGGAGAATACGGATATGACGCATATGTGGACTACGACGACGACGACGAATACTACAGTGACCAAGACTCTCAAGATGACAGAAACACAACAACCAGTGGGGAGAAACCGGAAAGAAGAGACAGTGGGTTGTACAGACTAAACAGTTTGAAAATTAATAAACATTCTCAAAGGGCTTCTTCCAATAGCACAATGATTGTACCTACAAAGAGCTCCACCATTTCCTCTTCTACAACAAATAAAAATCAACATCATCACACACAAGAAGATATGAAATCAACCATTTCTTCTTTGTCTTCCTCGTCCTATATCATGCCGGTGATTCCGTTTGATTCCAAATATGCTTCTGGATCGACAATTATTGGTGAAGATATTAACACCACCACCAATATTGGTTCTGGTACTTCTACTACTGATCCCACAGCAGTCAACAACAACGGTTCAGTAAATGCCATGCATGTTTCAAGTGTTGCGTCCAGCTCCATTGCTGAAAATTTTGCAAACAAGGCGTTTATTATCCCGGTTTTTGGGCCATTGAAGGATTTGTTTTATTTGAAAGCTCCAGAGGGATACAAAAAAATGTTGGTTGTTGAAAACGACATTACAAAAGTGGAAATACCAATTATTATCTATTCAAAAAATATGGATTTGGAGAGTGGAAATGACACCAAAAGGGAAACCAATGGAAATAATAAAACATTGAACAAAAAACCAAAATCCAAACGTAATTTTTTGAAAAAATGGTATGGGAAACAACAACCAAAAATCAACAAAGGTGAACATGTGTGTACTTCAAATGAGAGTGAAATGAACGAAAAAGAGGAAACAACTTTTAAAACCCCAAGCAACTGTGACAAAGAAAACATCAATTATCTACTTGGAAAATTCAATGAACTAATGCTAGTTCCAATCATTGATAGTACCTCGTACTCTTTGGACAAATCCTCAACAAATCAGGTAAGAGGCCAGTATGAAGAATATTTGAAATTTTTGGAACCCTTCTACTTGAACGAGAATTTGAAAATATTGCACCAGCCAGTGGACATCACCAACAATCACGAAGTTTTCAAGTTGTGCAGAACGTTGTACAAGTTGAAAACAGAATTCCAGCACCAGAAGGTGTCAATAAGCCAAAGCGATAGGGAAACTGCAGATGCAAACTTGACAGATAAAAAAAACGAATCAGCTGCAAATATGGAACAAGAAAAAGGGGTTGCAAACTTGGGAAACACAGGCGAGTTAAAAGTCATTGCTGATTCCAACACCAGATATCAATTGTACAAAATCAAAAAAATGATTTATGGATACCACAACATTGGCCAACCAAAAACACAGCAAAACAACAACAACAATGATGATGAATTGTTGAACTACGGTCTAGGTGACGAAAACGGCATCAACATCAACAACGGGGAAGAAGAAAACGAAGAAGAAGGTTTAGACAAAACCACACTATGGATCATATCTGTAGGATTAGGCCTAGGGTTAAGCATCACCCTGTACTACTTCAACATAAACCCATTAAAAGCGGCGATTGACTTTTTCCGTCCAGAAGACTCTTGTGTTGCTTCTTCAACAATAACGTTTGTGCCGGCATCAGTGTCTTCATTCAGCTGTGGTGGGGGAGAAAGCAGCGGACAATCGCCAGTCAGCCTGTTTGCTCCAAAGCGACACATCACCAACGTTTATTGCTACTACACTGACAACGTGCCAAGCATCATCACAGTGCAGTTGTCCAAACTGTCCAAATGGCTGCAAGATGCGGATGCATCACAAGCAGTTAGAAACGTTTCATTGGCCACATACTCGTACGTTAAAACATCAGGCGTTGTTTTGGTGGAATACACCGATCATGTGCTGAACTCTTTGTCTCGGTATTACGCAGAGCTGTTTGACTGGCTCAAAAAATTGATTGTTGAGAATTCTCCAAGTACCCTACCTGTGCAAAGCAGTAGTGGCTCCTTGTCTAATGCGGTCTCTTCATTGACCAAAACAACAACCACGCTAACAAGATCAATAGCAGAAAAAACAAGTACAGCAGTCCAGCTGAATTGTTCTGACACAAGCACTGCACTAAGCACTACAAGAAGCATGGATCTTTCTCCAGTATACACCAAATTGAACGATTTTACACAGTGGGTTCCAAAAGTTTACGGTAGCATGCAAAGCCAAGTAGCGCAGCATGCCCACATTCTTGCCCAAAACCCTGTTATCAGAGACATGTCTATCATTGCAAAACACCTATGGGCATTTTTTCAAACTAAGTTGCACGACTGGGCGTACCAGATCCAGCAACAAGACTGCACCAGCAACAAGGTTTTCGAAACGTTGTCTGGAACTACAACAGAGGTATGGAGAAACGTCTCCGACAGCTACCGCAACATGAACCACGTCTACCACCAGCATGACCAGTACAGTCACATTTTCCAATCTATTGACGCATGATTGGGTTTTCCAGTTTAGCTATCAAGTCACCGGTGCTTCTCTCAAAAAACTTTATGGTTAAACTTTTGTTTTTTTTTCTCTTATTTTCTTTGGCAATCTTTTCTTTATTTAGGTATGTGGGCGTACTCAAACTATACGGTTATATATATACATATATATATATATATATACACTAGCTCACATTTAACACATTAGGTTTTTTATATTTTTGAGGTAACACAATTTTTCTTGCAAAGAGTTCTGCTTGCAACGGATAAGCAGTTGCACCTTCAAATTGTGTCTTCAAAGGTGTCACGACGCCAAGTTTACCCAAAAATAATTATTGTCGGGGTGTCTCTCACATTGATGCCTCAGAAAGGTTAGGGACTTTGCGAGGCCAGTGCTTCTTTTTTTTTTTTTTTTTTTTTTTTTTTTTTTTTTTTTTTTTTTTTTCTTGTTTTCGTGTTGCGCATCGGCGAGCTAAAAATACCCGAGTTTCTTTTTGTCTCTTTGTTAGTCATGCTGTTCTCAATGTAAACACGACACATTCTTGTTTTTGCAATTTGATGTGCTGAAATCGTACTCTTGAAAAACTTGAGTTTCAACGATTCCATATATTATTACCCAATTTGAAAGTTTCAAGGCCAAAACTACAAAAAAAAACACACCATTTTTAAACTCCTGCATACCAAATACCTCGTAGAAATACAACTGTGGATATAACTACAGTAAGAAAACTTTCAAAAGACTCCAATGAGAATAAATTTTACCAGAATTCCCCTGCTGCGGCCGCCGCCGTACAGAATCGGGTTGAGACAGCAGTTGATGATTTTGGTTTTGACTGTTGCCTTGCTTTCGTTGATCACTTTGGCTGTCATCACAGGTATTTATTTTACCAGCAGCTACAAGTCATTACGGGCAGACAGATTATACGTGGCAGCGCAGTTAAAGTCGTCTCAGATGGAACAGTCCTTGGACTATTTCCAGTACCAGTGCTCTTATGTTTCACAAAACACGGAATTCGGAGATGCATTAGTGAGAAACAAAGCAGGAAACGACACAGACGAAAACTGGGCTGGCTCTACAAACGCGTTGGATAAGTTTCTTTCCACATCAAACACGTTTACCAACGCAGTCTTGTACGATAGCTCCTTCACGGAAAAACTTTCTGTGTCCAATAACGGTTCGGGTGACATTGTTTCTGATAGCGTTCTTCGACAGTTGCTTCCCCTATCTGGAAGCGAACCACTCCCGTCGTCTGTCAACTCAATCGGGATGTTGACCAATCCAGTTTTGAATAACACAAATTATTTGATGTCTATGTCTTTTCCAATATTCAGCACAGCATCTATCCTGCTCATCAACAACGAGCTTGTTGGGTATATCACCATAGTTATGACAGCCGATAGTATTCGATCAGTTTTCAACGATTCCACGTCTTTGGGCACATCAGAAGTCTCTTTTGTATCTGCAGTGTACACTAATGGGACTTTGAACGGGTACTCTTTTGTGTTCCCGCCTCACGGATACGTTATACCGGTGAACACGACGTTTACTGATTTGAATGACACTTTTATAGGAAACGTGTTTTCTGGAGAGAAACAAAGTGGCTCTATCCGAAAAACCACTTTTTTTTACGATACTTCAGTTGCTTTGGGTTACTCAAAATGTTCGTTTGAGCTAACAAATTGGATTGCAGTGGTTACACAACCTGAAAAGGTATTTTTAGCACCTTCTTCAAAATTAACAAATATCATTACAGGAACAGTTGTCGGTCTTGGAGTCGTAATATCATTACTCACAAGTCCCTTGACCAAATGGGCTGTTCAACCTATCGTGCGGTTGAAACAAGCAACAGAAACAATTGCTGCAGGCAGAGGGTTGAAATCAAACAACCATTCCGCAACGGATTTGACCAGCAACAACGACGGTACCCTATCTTTGGGCCACCGAAAGGCGAGTTCAGGGAGCACAGGAACGTTTATATATGGACATAAAAGGAAATCCACAAGCCACTCCATCATATCGTTTGCCAAAGCTTCTTTCAGATTTGGGGGAAGTTTTTCCCACGGGAGCCACAATAACGATGCTGGAGGTGCTACAGAGTTTGCTGAAAATAAACAAAATGCTCATTCGAGCAAAAACAGTGGTGATTGTAATGACAATAATAATTACAATTGCAACAGTGCCGCGAGTGGCAATGATGAAAAATTTCACGAACTGAACAAAGCGATAGAGCCATCAGACGTTTCTGCTCGTGGAAGTTGCTGTGGGTATCATTCTCAATCTCAAAGAGAAAGGGAGTATTGGAATGAAAAAAACAAAGATTTTTTGGAAAACGAAAATGCTGCAGGAGCAGAAAGTAACCATTCAAAAAAAAGATCGTCACTTAAAGATGTTCACTTATTTTCACCATTTCATCACAAACATAATAATAGCAACAATGACCAGCAAAAGTCTCGTAACAAGCTGAACCTGGTTATGAAATGTAACACGAGCGAGTTCAACAACCAAGGCGACACAAACACCATCAACAGTCCAGCAGTGAGTACATGCGAAAGTGCACTGTCATTTGCCAATTCCACGCCTTATATTGATAGAAGACCCGATTATGTTCCACATGCTTCAACAAACTTGATCAATGCTAGAATCCCTGTTTATCGTAGAGTTTTCATTGATGAACTATCTGAGTTGACTGATACGTTCAACACAATGACCGATGAGTTAGACAGATACTACTCCTTGTTGGAGGAACGGGTTCGCGCTAGAACCAAAGAATTGGAGCACGCAAAGATTGAAGCAGAGTCTGCTAATGAAGCCAAAACGGTTTTTATTGCCAATATCTCGCATGAATTGAGAACACCTTTAAACGGTATCTTGGGAATGACAGCTATTGCCATGGCTGAGAAAGATCCAGAACAAATTCAAAACTCACTAAAGTTGATTTTCAGATCCGGTGAGTTGTTGTTACATATTTTAACAGAGTTGTTGACTTTTTCGAAAAATGTTTTGAAAAAAACCAAATTGGAAGAAAGAGAATTTTTGATTCAAGACATTGCTTTACAGATCAAATCAATTTTTGGCAAGTTGGCAAAAGATCAACACGTTAACTTGACTGTTACCATTAGCCCAAATCAAAGCAGAAAAATGGTGTTATGGGGTGATTCCAACAGATTGATTCAGATTGTCATGAACTTGGTGTCCAACTCTTTGAAGTTTACTCCTGTAGACGGGAAAGTCGATGTGAGAATTACTTTGATGGGGAAATATGATTACGAAAAAAGTCTTGCAAACAATCACAAAAAAGTCTATGTGGTGGAAGAAAATGGTCAAAGCAAGCCACGTAACTCCATACAAACAAACGAAAAAGATATTATTTTGAAGGATCCTTTTGGCGACAAACCTCATAATCAAGAAGAAGAATCAGTTACTGCGTCTAGATCAACAAGCAATGATGTAGATCCCACCTACAAAGTGCCTGAAAACAAGGATCATGCAAAGAAAAATGAAAATACAGGTGTAGAAAAAAAACAGTTGGATAATGAGCATCATTCTGATGATGAGTTTGATGCAGACCTAAGTTCTTTGGCGTCCTCAAGTGCTTCCTCATACGAAGACGCATTGTTTCTGTCTCAATTCAAAAAGTCAGAACACGCTAACGATGAGTTTGATGACTACAATGCCAAAAAGATTGAAGAAGAGGACCGAGACACCTGGGTCTTTTGTATTGAAGTCGAAGATACGGGTCCCGGAATTGAACCCAAACTGCAAAAAACTGTGTTTGAACCGTTTGTGCAAGGTGATCAAACTCTGTCAAGACAGTATGGTGGTACTGGGTTGGGGTTGTCTATTTGTAGGCAATTGGCGCTCATGATGAATGGGACAATGAGCTTGAAATCTGAAGTTGGTCACGGCAGTAAATTTACTTTTGTTGTGCCACTAAAACAAACAAGAGAATTGTTACTTACAGATGAGCAAAACAAGTTTAACGATGAATTCAATGCTTCCAGTAAAACGAGAAGAAAAATTAGATTTAGAGAGGCTAGAAAGTCACAAAGCTCCAAGCCTAGTGTTTTGAATACCGATGATGCTCGTAGCAACCACAGCAACACATCTGTTCGTACTAAACCTATTTTTTCAAAGAGGAGTTCCGATTCTTCAATCAAAACCTCATCTGCAAAGAATTTGTCTGTCAAAACGGATAGACCCTTTTTACAAAGCACTGGTACTGCAACGTCTTCTCAGAATGTACCAACTCTGAACAGCCCAGGTTTACAAAACTCTTCTATATCTGAAAATGAACCTTTAACCACTACGCATACCGCTTTGAACTCTGGGGGATTAGCCAATTCTCCGGAAAAGAGAAAAGCACCAGGGGTTCCAAATGCCGATGTACAAGATAAAAATGTAGACGCTGGTGAAACGGCCAAGGAGAAAGTTGTTCGTATCTTGGTTGCTGAAGATAATAATGTGAACCAATTAGTGATTAAACGGATGTTGAATTTGCAAGGGTACTCGAACATCGATCTGGCTTTTGATGGGCAAGATGCTGTGGACAAAGTGAGAGCCATTATGCACAGCTCAGGAAACAGCGATGATTACTATGACATCATTTTCATGGATGTGCAAATGCCAAGAATCGATGGGTTGGAGGCAACGCGGATTATCAGAAATGAATTGCACTATACAAAAAATATTGTTGCTCTTACTGCGTTTGCTGACGACAGTAATATCAAAGAGTGTTTGGAGTCAGGTATGAACGGGTTTTTATCCAAACCTATTAAAAGACCAATGTTGAAGAAGATTCTTCAAGAATACTTGGAAAAGTCATCCGAAGATGTATAGATGAGTTTTTATAATATAAGTAATACTTTTTTTTTAAGGTAAAATCTGTTCAAGCCAAAAAAAACAGCAACAAAAGAACAACAAAAAAGTGACCGCTTACATACAAAATTGAATTTAGTTCAGTCTCTTGTAATGAAAAAGAGCTTACATTGGTAAGTTAGAAATGAAAAAATAGATAGACAGATATAAAAAATGTACATATATACATACACCCGATATTTTTTGTTGTTGCATACAATGCATCTATTTTAATTTCTTTTTTGGTCTCAATTGGTTAGTGTGACCACATTTTCTCTTTCTACAGTTGGTAGCTCTTGGTGGCAATCTAGCGTAACATTTTCTGCAAATAGATTTGTCACAGTTGTATTTAGAAGCTAAGATTTTCAAAGATGGTTCAATAACACCACCTCTCAATCTCAAAACCAAATGAAGAGTGGATTCTTTTTGAATGTTGTAGTCAGACAAAGTTCTACCATCTTCCAATTGTTTACCAGCAAAGATCAATCTTTGTTGGTCAGGTGGAATACCTTCTTTGTCTTGGATTTTGGCTTTGACGTTATCGATGGTGTCGGAAGATTCGACTTCTAGGGTGATAGTCTTACCAGTTAAGGTTTTGACAAAACTATAATAAAATTGAGGATTAATCCTTATTCAAACAAACTTTGATATTAAGAATAAAATGAGCTGTTAGTAAATCAATGGTTCTGATGATATTGAGAAAACAAATAAAAAAAAAAAAAACCACAACCACATAAGAACATTTATAATATGGTGGAAGGTATACGGATTTGTTGCAACTTTTCATATGTGGTTCAGTTTATTTTAAAATATGACTTTGAGAACATTGTGCTCGATTTTTTGATTTACCATGTAGTAAAACGTAAACTTATTCATTTTTTTTATTACGTTTGCAACCTTATCCAGTCACATTTCGCAAAGACAGATATGTATATAAGAAAAGACACACGCAATGTTCAAAACATGGATAATGGGTCAATTCTGATAATATCTTGATCCTACATGAAAAAATGACTGCCTAAAGTGGATTAAAAAGAATGAGAAACATCAATGTGTTATTAAGGCAGAATGTGATGGTACTGCATCATCTGATATGATGCACACATGCTTTGGACACTATGTCGTTTTCCAATGGAGCCATTATTTATGTTTTTCTTTCCCCAATAAACCAAACTCTTCTTTTCTTTCTTCTGTAACTGAGCTTTTATCCCTTTAGTCAACTTTACTCCATATGAATTGTTGCGATCAACTTTCACCATGTTATTCCTATATGTTTTGATAAGCTGAGTTTTCCATTATTTGTTATGTCGAGTATGGATGAAACGCTCGCCAAGAGAGCGCTTCTATCTAGTGATTCACACGTACATTTGCATCTTGGATCTGGTGGTTTTCTGTACTTTTTTTTTGAATTTTTAAAGCTCACCAGGAAGAATGATAATATTATATATATAATTGGTTTAAAATGCAGAGGGTGTAGTGACTGTAAAAAACGTATGAAAGTTCATACACACCTGCGAAATAAGGCATAATATCTAAACTTGCTCAAAATGTCTACATAATTCCATACCCATTATCAATCTGTACTAGTCCTTTCAAAAAGACAAGCACATATCACAAAACATCCAAATCCTATCGAACAAAATGATGATGTCCCAATACACAAAAGAACAGAATCCCAACTGAAAAATTTCAAATACTAAAAAACATATTTGCCTAAAAGAGTAAAAATAAGAAAAATGACAAAAAAAGAAATGTTCGAATGACGATCTTTACCGAAAAAAAAAAAAACAAACACAAACACAAACATGTCACGTGTATTGTATGTAGAAGACAACAAGCATTAAGAAGTAACTGAAGAGGGTCACGAGCTCGTCTGAGGTGACAGAATGTGCTGTGTGACAACATTTAGCTTATTACTCTATTACCATTCTAGAGAATTTAGCAAGGGAAATAATAGTTAGAGAAAAAGTCGTATGCGGATTTTCAGTATCCGATTGTCAGCCTCTGCTTTACTCTTTTTCGCTTTGCAAGGGTATGGCTATGTGATATGAAAGTAAAATATACGTATTTTGGCACGTGATAGTACATTAAATAATCTTTTAACACGATCGAAACCGCCTAAAACAGTGAAATGAGACGTTTTATTGTTCACGTGCTTTTGACAGAGTCTCATAAAGGGTATATATGTTTCAATAGTCAATGTATACGAAACCAATAATGGATTTGAGGGTTTTGAGTTGTGATTTCCAATTTTTAGGCTCTTAATTAGTTTTTGGATGTTTTGTTTCCATGGAATATTTAAAAAAAAATTAATGAATTAATATTTTTAAAAAAAATTGTTTCAGAAAAAAAAGTTACTAAAAAGTTTTATACAAAAATTTGATGTACGGGTGTTGTATTTTTTTTGAAGGTTTTTGGGTTTTTCAAACATGTCACAAATTATATATATAAATAACTTGTTTTTCAAAAGTGTATCACTTGAAACGAAAACCATATTTTTCTAAAATAAAAAGATAATACGTTTTTTTTTTTTTTTTTTTGGCTTTTTTTTTAGTGTTGAGGTAAATTTTGATCAATGTTTGTTTATTTCTGTTCACCTATTAATCGAGGCTAAAGTTGGGAGGTAATATGTCGCTGACCCTTTGATACATTTTATCAATCTTTCGCATACGTTAGAGTGAAATTTTAATGTACCTAGACTTTATTTCGTTTTGAACAAAATGAGTTTTGCCGATTGTTAAAGAGAAATTACACTCAGAGTTCAACAAAGCTTAGGTCCGAAAAAGTGTGATTCTTACAACGGCAGAAGACAATTGCTGATTTTCAAACCAGTTTCTTCACTTATTTTTCTTTTATTTTATTTTATTTTATTTTTTTTTTCTTTTCTTTCCATTGAAAATGAATAATTATGAGATAGCTCAAGAACTTGGGGTTGATGTTGAGAGTATCGATTCTTTGCACGATGAGTTTTTGAAAAAACAGTTGGCGGATAAATTATCCAAATGGAACGAAAATAGCAAAGCTGAAAAAGTTCAAGCTTTATCGGGGGACAGTAATGAAAACGTGGGAACTCCAAATAGCAACGAAGTATTGAATATGATGAATAACAAGGATACGCATATTGCTGAATTAACAACACAATTGTCCAATACTTCCAGCTCTTTACACGATCAGATCGACAAATGTAACAAATTGGAATTGAAGTTTTCCGAATTCAAAAAAAATAATTCCATTTTGGATAAAGATTTTGAAATTGAAGATTTGAAAATCAAAGTGAATAAACTACAAAAAAGTGATGAGTTGAAACAAGCAGAGTTGGACCAGTTGCAAAAACAATACTCTGAATACAGATTGAATAAAAACAACGAGTCCAGTGATTCCGACCACAAATTAATGTTGATGGAAGCAGAGATACGATCAACAAAGGAGCAAAACACGTTTCTTGTTGAGAACTTGAGTAAAGCAAATAAAGATTTGAAAGAAACTTTATGTAACTTGAGCAAAGTGAAAGATGAGCATAATTTTGATAAACAGCATTTCATTCAGGAAATGGATATGAAACAAAGAATCATTGAATCGCTAGAACAAAACTTGCAGACTGTTAATGAAAGATGCAAAGCCCTTCAAGAATCTTTAAGTCACGACAATAAAAGCGTACCAATAGAACATTATAATGAGGTTGTAAATGAAATGAATCAAAATTTAAAACAATTGAATGAGTTCAAATTGAAAAACCACGAATTGCAAGAATTGGTGGACTCTTTTGTTAGCGATAATGGAGATAGTCAATACCTTGTGAACCATTTGAATGAATCTAATGACATAAGTGTAAAATCGATCAATTTCAAAATTCTACAAAAAGAATTGATCAAAGAAAAAAATCAAAAGTTGAGTTTGCAAAGACAATTGAAAAATTTTGTCGAGGAATTGGAATGTAAATTGCCTCAAATAGATCAGTATGATGCAAATTTGCGGAATTTGGAAGATCAACTCTATGAATCATCATTGTTGATAGAATCAACCTCTGGAAAAATTGAATTTTTCAAATCAGAAAATCAATCATTAAAACAACAAAAATCACAATATGAACATACAATCAAAACATTGCAACAACAGAGAGTGGATTTGGCAAAACAAGTACAGACATTGATTTATTTAGGTGTTATTTCAGGCAAACAATGCGTTGTTTCAGAAGAGGATTGCAGATTTGTTAAAAACTTGCTAAACAATCATGAAAGACTGCACACAAATGATGATGCAGGTATCCAAAGTGTTATATCACAGCAATTGGTTGCTTTCAGAAATGTACAACAATTACAAGAAAACAATGAGAATTTGCTCGTAGCATTGAGAGAACTGGGCGAAAAGTTGGAATCTTTAGAAAGTCAAAGCAATGACTTGAGCGATATTGAAGGTGAAACTAATAATGACCGGGAAGACGAAAAAGTGACAGTGGAACAAGCTAAAGACGCTATTCTAAAATTGGAAAGTTATAATGATTCTTTAGTTTTGAAATTGGAGAGTGTGACAAAAGAACGTGATATACTGAAAACCTTGTGCAACACCGGAAGCCCTACTGCCAAAAACGATTTTTTTTCCAAGAAAGATGGACACCTTAATGAGGAAGCAAGCAATACTCAATTGGCAGACAAAGCGCAATTTTTGGAAAAACAATTACACATTGTGCAGGCCAACCATCAGGAAGAAGTTGCTCGGTTGAACAAAGACCTACAAAATTACATTCAAGAAAAGACTGAATTAACGATAAATTGGCAAAAAGAGATTAACGTCAGGGAACTACTGGAGTCTCAATACAAACTGTTATCAGACAGCAAGTTGCCTCAATTGGAAAAAGAGATTGACATTTTAAAGGAAACGATAACCAAATTTTCAAATGCCAACTTGGAAAAGGATTTGATTCATAACAAAACTATGAATGAGATGTTGAGTATGGTTCAAGCGATTGAATCTTTGCGGTCAAAGAATGGTGAACTAAATGACGAAATTGTGGCATTACAACATCACATTGAAGAGTATAAATCCACCTTGAAAAACAACAAAGATAACAAACTCTACACAGCTCACGATATTGATCTATTGAAAGAGCAGATTGCTGATTTGTCTTTGAAAAATGATGAAAATACTCTCAAATTAAACAACGCACTTTTGGCAAAGAGTGAAGCCGAAAAGAAGTTGGAGACTAAAGAGAAAATGTTGTTAGCTGAAATTAGTGTTTTGAAAAACAAGATTGAAGTTACAGGTGTTTCTACAGACGAATCTCATATCAATGAGTACCAAACGCTACAAAAAGATATGGAAACTGCTCGTAAAAACGTTGCTTTATTAGAGTCTGAGATTGAGAGTTTGAAGAACGAAAATAATGATCTTCAACACAATATTAGTTCGAAAGACCAAGAAATCAAACTTGTTAATGAATCATTGAATAGATGGAAAATAAATTGCTCAAATGTTAGCGAAAATTTCAAAGAATTGGAAAAAACGAAAAACAAAGAGATCTCTGATACTGAGGAAAGATATGAAGACAGAATCGCTAAACTTGAAGAGGAACTAAATAACAAATCAGCAAATTTGAAACTAAAAAATGATGAAATTTTTAGAGAATTGAATTTGGAAATTGAGAATTTGCAACAGAGTTTGAGTACTGTTCAAGCTGATGCGGAGTCAAAATCCAAAGCTCTACTTGAAAGAGAGCAACCACAAGCCACTGAAGATCAGCTAGAAAACTTGAAAAAACAAATGGATGAACAACTGCAAGAGAGAATCGAATCCATCAAAAAGAAAAGCAGAGAAGAAATTAGACAGTTGGTTGATAAAAAGAGAGCGGAATTAGCACGCTCGTTTGAAAAGTCTGTTGAAACAAAAGCCAACACAACAATAGCTGAAAGGATCTCCAAAATTGAAGAAGACTTTAAAACCAAAATAGAAGATGCCAAGAAAAAGGCAAGCGAGGATGCAGAAAAAAGATCTGCTATGAAAATCAAAATTTTGGAAAACAAATTGAAAAAAATGAAAGAAGCCAACAATCAAAGTTCTTCCCAAGTCTCTGGATCCAACGAGCTTGCAAGGCCAATAACTGCTTTGTCAAACACTAGTTTTGCTAAACCATCATTATCATCTCCTAGTGCGATGTCGCCTTTGACACCTAATATGACTGCTTTCAGTGGGTTTGGTCAAACCAATGCACCAACCAACTTTCCTGTAAGCAACGCTAATAACTTTTCAAAGATGCCGAGTGTTTTCCATTCTGCAAACATTACAAGCGGAAACACAACATCAAACGTTTTTGGGAAGAGGCCGTTTGAAAATGTATCAAGTACGAACAAAGAAACTGAAGGCAGTTCCACGCTCCAAAACTCTTTATTTCCGTCTTCCACCTTCTCAGGAGCCCACTTTGTCTCTTCAAATGCTCCGGTGCCTTCTTCTGGAAGTAATGCCTCTTATGCTCAAGAAAATCCTGAAAAAAGAAGAAAGTTGTCTGATGAACAACATGAAGTCAAAGAAGATATGCAAAATACAACTTCGAACTTAACGGAAAGTGCAATGGACAAAAAACCTGCAAGTGCATCGGAAGGTGTGCCTGAACCAGGCTCAACAGCTTTCTTATCATCTTTTCCAGCCACCGAAACCAATGCGAAAGTTGAATCTGTTGTTGAAAAATCCGGAAGCCCTGAAACATTCAAAGAGTTGTCACCTCTAAAGTCTTTTTCAACAAGCCAAGAAGGTCACACTGGCGGAGCCACTGCAAACGCTGCCCAGGGACCTGAATCTGAAAATAGCCCTTTGCAAAACAAAATCTCTGAAGAAGAAACGGCCAACTTGAATGATGAATTGATGCCCGATGCTGATTTGAATGAGGAGAACAGCATAACAAAAGATAAAGAGCTCGGCTCAAAAAGCCCACCTTCCACTGAATCAGCAATCGCAGAGAAAACAGGAGGCATTGCAGAGTCGGAGAATGGAACCGCAGAAGAACTTCTTCCATTACCAGAATACACGGATGATGCTGAAAAAGAACCGTCTTCTTTTGCCAGAATTAGTTCCCAAGGCTTGTCTGGTAGTCCAGTCGACTCGACACTTGAAACTCAACCTGCGACTTTTAACGAGGGACTTTCAATGGCTGGAGAAGTTTCTGGAGCAAGAGCAACTGCTTCTCACGACACTTCTTTGCAGCCTGTAGAGTTGACTCAAGGAGAGCAAGCTCAAACAGCAGATGCAAATAATGCATATGGCTTGGCAAATGGAAGTGGTACCGAAGAAGGTAAAGAAGATGGTATTGATACATTGCCCGCTGCAGCACAAGAGGATCAACTTGGTGAGCAAGACTTTGAGCCAGAGCAAGCCTCTTCTGCAGCAGCCAATGTTGTCTTGGACCAAGAAAATGCAACTACATCCTTTGCTTCACACACAGATGAAACAGCTGCGCACTTGAAATCAAATGACGAGACTGTACCGCTTTCTAAGCCGATTGAAAGTTTGGAAACATTAGACACAACAAGAGCCTCAGATCTTCATGTAGAGAGTGCGCACCCATTACTCTCTGAGTCAAACCAATTCAGCTTGGATACGTTTGTTCAGCAAAATAACAATGCTCAGACTGAGTTCATCCAAGCACAAACAGATATTGAGCAAGAAAACATTTTTGTTGAAGAGAGAGCAAGTGAGCAGCAAACAACAGCTTTTTCCTTTGTTGCTTCAGAACCTCTTCGTGCAGAAGCTACAGGAACACCAATGGGCGAAGAAACACCAATAAACGAGGCCACAGTAACGACTCCACTGGCGGGCACCACGCCAATCACCCAGGCAGAGGAAGTTCCTGATGCTTTGGCTGAAAATGAACAAGCTTCCACTCCCGATTCAGTTGAAGAGGCATAGCCCCAACTTTATACAGTATTTAATTGAATAATTTTTATCAACTTTACTTTTCTGACACATTCTTGTCACTCTCCTTTCCAGGCTTGACTGCCAGTCACCTGATCAAATGAAGCTTAAAAAGTTGTCAGCTGTGTCGTTTGCGTCGCGCAAATAAAAAAAAAATCAAGAATTATGGATCGTTTTGATAGTCCACCCTGAACCTACGGTAATGGCAAATCTAGACCAGTTCTTTATTTTGAAGTTGGCTAATGATTATAAAACAGGTTCAACAAAAATCCCAAGCCAAAACCAGAAAATAAACCATGTCACACACAGGTGCTGCCATTTTTAAAAAAGCTTCCGGAATGATCAACATTGTTGAGGAAAAATTTCCAGCATTATTGACATGGACTTCAACTGATGGAACTTCAACGCTTACCATTGAGCTGAATACTGTGGATAAATTACAAGCGACACCTGCAAACTCTGACAAAATGATGTTGAGACTTGTAGGTAAACTGCCAGAAAACAAAAAGCAAAAAACAGATACAGATGCACCGCCGCAACCAGCCAATGTGAAACCTCCAGTGACAATTTTCCAGTTTAATAATAGAATAGTGATGGACGGGATCAAAGAGACTTTGCAAGTGATTATTGCAAGATACAAAGATAACGAAATTTATGAGGAGAAAATGAAGTTAAAGGAAAATCAAGCAATTCAGAGATTGGAGACTCCGTTGATCAATACTTCTCAATTAGACGATTCGTTGTCATTCAACAACTTGCTGTCTAATATGGAGCTTCAACAATCATTATTGAAAAGCAATAAACAGTTGTTTAAGAAATTTCAGGAAACGGTAATGAATGCATCTTTGCCTCCAAGAGAATTTTGGTCTACCAGAATTCCAGAGTTAAGAGCGTTTGCTTTGACTTCATCCCAAAAATTCGGGCCGTACAACGTTTTGTCCACGATTAAACCTGTGGCGAGTTCCGATAACAAAGTGAATGTTAGAGTGTCAAAAGAAAAGATTTTCACAATTTTGACAAACTATCCTGTGGTAAGAAAAGCATTTGACGACAACGTTCCGAAAAACTTTAGCGAGCAAGAATTTTGGGCTAGGTTTTTCAGTAGTAAGTTGTTTAGAAGATTAAGAGGTGAAAGAATTATGGCGAATGACCGTGGGGATGTGATTTTGGATAGATATCTATCTCTGGAACAAGAAATGCTACAAAAAGACGCAATGGAAGAAAACAAACACAGGGTGAAAAGAACGATTGATTTGGAAGGGAACGAAGAAGACGATCCTGATTTGCTTGGCAATCAGCCCGATTTTACAATGAGGGCAGGTACCGATTTTATGGGTAACTCTGACAGCACGGCAGACATACTGAGAAGAATGAATTCCTTGAGTGAGAAAATGATCAAGTCGTTGGAACATGAGTACACCAGATCCACTTCTAGCAGCAAAGGTGCCGATGAAAGTGATGTTTCGGGTGATGAAGACGAGGAAAAAGAGATTTTGATACAGGATTTGGAGCAGCAAACCAAAGTCGAGTATGCAGAAATCAAAATACAGGAAAAAAGAACAGACTTTGAAAGACAGTTTGTGGAGAACAAAGACGAGAAGCAGGACGAGTCTGTAGATCTACTTTTAAAGCATTTGAACAAGATGGAAAAAGACTTGTCCAAAACCATTGATTTGACTCGTTTGTGTGATCAGGACGGAAACAAGCACAATGAAAAAGCCAATTTGATCATTATTGATGCAGTACACGTGAATGCAAAACAGTCGAAATCTTTTGGAGCTCAGGAGGCAACCCATGACTCTGGGGTTCCTATGGAAATCATTGAAGCGTGCTGCGTTTTGAACGAGACTTGCTGTGAGTTTTTGAAACATTTTTACAACCATTTTCAAAGCGGGGATCCAAGACATTCAGGGATCACGAGAAAGTTGCATAGTCATTTGGAAAAGTGTTTGTTGAAATTGGAAATACCCGTCAAGGAAAACTCGCTTTGTGAGGAGTACTTGAAACCAGTGATTAAAGCCATCATTCGCAGTCTTGAAAAATTTGAAGATGTTGCAGAGACTTAGGTTGCGTGTTTCTATGATATACTTGGTTTTCTTTTTATGTACTCTTTTGTGATCATTTTAGATTTATAAATACGGAAATACTGTTACACACGTAATTTTTTTGTTTGTTTGTTTGCATGCGCTTCTTTTCAGGAACGCGTCAAAGTATTTTTTTTCACTTTCCAAGTAAGTTGAAGAAGGTTATTTTTGATCATCTCCTGGCTTGAAATAATAGATAAGGAAATTCCAGCACACGGAGCAAAGGAGTTGACAACAAAACACACAGGAAGCAATATGAATGATCCAAGAGAGGTTTTAAGCAAGAGTTTCCCTGGGGACTCTAGTGATGAAGATCGCGAAGAAGTTGACATACTAGAACAACTGGGAAAGCTAGAGTACGAAAAAGCCAGGTTATTGGCACAACTTAAAGATCGAACAAACGAAACTGATGTTTTGGGGTCGAAGGCAACTGAATTAGCAACGGTTCGGAACTCAAACATTGCTGTGGGAGAAAACGTTTCTCGAGACCCAGTACGAATTACTCCGAAGCACTCAACAAACTACTTTATTGAAAACATTGAAAAACTGCAACAAAAGGACAAAATTGAGAAGCAGCACCAACAAGAGTTTATGAAAAGGCGAATACACACTTTTAGAGCGACAGACTTGGAATACAGGCCAGAAAATGTAGATGAACTTGATTTGTATTCGAAGAAACGCTTAAGCGTAAGGTACTTGCCTAAGGATGTTTTGAATGATATACTAGCCGACAAAAAAATCTTGAGACTACCCAAGTTGTATGCAAAAGTGCGACCACCCAATTTCCAGGAACCTGATTATGCTAATTGGGTATGCTGTGGGATATTGAGCCAGAAAAGTGAGGTAAAAATCACCTCTGGGGTAAACAGAGCCAGCAAGTATTTTTCAGTGACTTTAACCGATTTCACGTTTCAGCTTAAAGTTTTGATTTTTGGTGACAAAAATGTGAAAAAATACTATAATCTATCCATTGGCGATGTCATTGGTGTTTTGAATCCTTCTATTTGGCCATGGAATGATGACCGTGAAAGTGGGGTTACCCGTTCATTCAATTTGTCTGTCAAGAATGAGGGATTGAATACTATAATAGAAATTGGGAAAGCAAAAGATTTTGGAATGTGTCCTATTCGAAATTACAAGACAAAAGAAGCATGCAATACACCGATCAACCTGGCTGTGGAAGACAGGTGCGAGTTTCACCGTGAAAGGCAAATCAGTAAAGGAAATGCAAAAAGAATTGAGTTGAATGGGGTTAACACTGCACTAAGGGGGCCTCGTAATAAAGAATTGATTCGGTTATCAAATGGGCAATATGTGACTACAAAAAAAGAGGTCAAAATGCCAGACAGATTTGCAGTTTTGAAAAGCAAACACAAGTTTACTTCAGTCAATGCAGCAAAGGCCTTCTACGACGATGATTACGTGAACCCCGAGACGTTCAAGAATTTGAGTAACAAAAGAAGAAGAGTTGAAGATTTTAATAATGAGAAAAAATTAAGAGCAAAGCTTGGTGTTCCAATGGTGAGCAAAAAAGGACTGAATACAAAAAGTGAGGCACAGCAAACTGGTGCAACGCATGCCAAAGGGCAAACAAACCACCCCTTTCTTGGTTCAATTAAGGAAAACAGTGCGAGTGGAAAAAATGACAAACAAAAAGCCATTGATGCATTGAATGCTAGTTTGCGGAATAGGAAGCAAGTGAATTTGCGGGCATCAAAAGAAGACATTGAAGCTATTAAAGCTAATAGAGTGAAAATTCACGAAAAGTACAAGAAAAGGAAAGTTTTATTTGGTCTTGATGAACAAGGGGTTGCGATTGGCGAAGGCGGCGGCGACGACGACGACGACGACGACGACGATTTATTCATTGTGAGATAAAAAGTCTCTACTCTTTGATTGAGGTGAAAACCCTTACTATATTTTTCCAAGGATAGTCATTATTTGTGATGTTGATTTTGTATGGGTGATCCTTTCCTTCTGCTTCCCGCTCATCAGTTGTTGCCGACGGATTTAAGTCTTTGTAATCGAACAAATACCCATCAATACAGATTTGTGATTTCAAATTCCCAGTATTTGGCTCAAACTTCTCATTTATTTCAATGGTTATGTCGGAGGCTATTTTTTCGTACACTATACCGTCAGTTGCACGATAATAATCTACTATAGTTTTTGAGTCTGGATTATAACCCTTCATGATTGCTTCGACCAGTTGTTGTTTTGTCAGCTTGGAGGTGTAGCCTAACATTTGCAAGCTTTGTTCAAAAGGTTTGGACAAAGGTGACGGTTTGTAAGCTGGCTCCAAATTGGACTGGTTGATAAGAGCAAAGTAGGCGAATCCACCGACAACAATTTGTTTGTTTTTATCTTCAGAGACCTTTAAGTGGACGTCCAAATCGTATTTTTCCAAGATGATCTCACTGGCCAGTTTGAATCTTTCCAATCCCATTGTTGAATATTTAGGATCGTTTGTAGTTAGATGTAATAAATTTGCGTGAAATCCCATCGAAAATATGATCATCATGTATATAGTTTTTGGTGACAACTTATCGTTTGATAAATTGATTTTGTAAAGTGGGAAATGTCTTGGTAGCAAGTTGTTGTAAAGAAAGTTGTGGAACAGTTGGATTACAGGTGCGTAGGAAACGTTCTGTGGGATTTTATTCTGTTCGTTTGCCTGTGTGCTTCCACTCATGATCGAAGACCACGCATTTGCCGTTCCCAGTGGTAGTGGCAAGATATCTATGTGTTGTATGCCGTGTGCTGATGGAAGATGCAAATTATTTAAGAATTCTGAAATTGTTGTATCTCCTGAAAGAAAAATCACAATATGTCTTCTTCTATCCTTTGGCACGGTGGTTTGTCCATTTGAGGTATCGGTGCTTGTTTTTTGTAAAAAATTGGAGGCAAATTTTTCAACACTCTTTTTATCAGTAGTTTCAAAGTACGTAAACTTTCCAATTTCCAATAGTTCAAATATTGGTTTAATAACGTCTTTGTAGAAATCACCTCTTTTTTCTCTCGTTTTACCTGCCATGATGGAATCCACAACTGTAATATCTGCGCTTGTTAGATGGCTTTTCGTGGTGAGTAATGGTAGATTTTGAAATGAGTCGTTTCCATCTTTTAATATTTCTAATGCAAATTTAGTATCATCATCTTTTCCGGTGATAGAGTTTACCCATATTGTAGAGTCTTTATTGATTTTCAGTATTGGAATCATTGATTTTCTAGTTTGCAAGTGAGTGCCGTGTTTGCTTGGGTGTGTTTTTAAGCAATATACTTTTGTCAGGAGGGGGAAGGGGAAAAGAAGGGAGGGAAAGTATATATTCTTGCTTAGCTTATCAGTACAGACAAGTTGGTCTTTGATAAATACACAATTTAAGGTTTCCTTTTCCGCGACGCGTCGCTGGATACGTCGTTCAATATCGTTTTATTGGTACCATTAAAACGTCGGACCCGGTAAACCATTGAAGTAGCTCTTAGTTCGTTCGTGTATTGGTGTTTTTTAATGAATTAGTAGTGAGTGTATCAGTTACTTCATTTGGTATCGCCCTTTTAGTAATACATGGTGTGTGGCAATTACTACACCTGTTCACTAGAAAAACCAAACACAATGTCACAGGACCTGCAACACACATTAAAACTAAGCATCCCCTTGGAATCATCAAAACAAACAGATATCCTCATCCAGTCCATGTCTCCAGACCCTGTTCTGAACCCTGGTCAATTTTCCGTGGAGTATACTACCGTGAATAGTAAAAACAATAACACCTATGGAGTGGACATCACATTCAAGAGCATTGACGAAAGAGTCATGAGAGTTGGTGTCAACAATACCATTGAGGCGTTGAAATCAATCATAGAGACTTTTGACGAATTTGACAACAACCTTTGAGTGGTGTGGTGTCCTTATACGAAGAGGTACAGATACTGGTATTGAAATATACAAACAACAATTGAAGTCTTGGAGTTTCAATTTTTTTAATTCTCATGTATATATTATTATCAATACAAAGTTTTGACAATTCAATCTGCTTTATGGGATTGTATAGTGGTTGTTTTTTAAAGTAATACAAACATCATTTGACTGGTTTTATCTCGTTATTTTTTCGTATTGGCTCTTCTTGATATTGTAAGTGGTTGTTACAATATAGATACTTCACCAAGATTATTGATCTAATGCAACGACGCATGCGTCGCTTTACGTCAGTGACGCACAAA
>ERZ794936.404-NODE-404-length-21745-cov-34.455740_pt1 | contig 21745 bp, 8 predicted proteins | sample MGYA00511083_ERZ794936 | MGnify/ENA primary metagenome ERZ794936 (study PRJEB30137, sample SAMN04331409) | food metagenome | isolation source: Y2 must sample point D1 replicate A | place: Australia: South Australia | collected 2014 ... | reverse complement strand
TGTTATTTTGAAAAAGTTTAGCAGAGTAATTATTTCTGTTTTTTTTTTTTTTTTTTTTTTTTTGGCTTGTTCTCTAAATTGTTGAATAAGGTGTTTTTTGTTTCTTATTCCCTACTTCTTTCCTATCTTTTTCTTTCTTAAAAAAAAAAACAAAAAAAAAAAACACTAAAATAGTTGGATTTACTGTTGTTACAACTCTGGTGATTCAGCCTGTTTCGCTAATATGGTTGGTTTAGGTTGTAGCTGTTATCGGTTGAAGAAATCAGAAATTTTACGGAAAATCAAATGAAGTATATCAAGACGTTGAGATCCCGCTGATTGAACATAAAATAAGACCGGCATAACGAATCCTTCTTTTGAATCAAGTTCATAATAACTATAGATGCGGGAAAATTTTTGAACATTCAACATTATTATAAACAGAAAAATTAACTAAAGTAAATTTGCAATCTAATATTGTGTTGTTTGTATTTCCAACTATATTTTCAATTCCGAGTTGTAATTTAAGACTTGTGTGTGATGTTTTTCTTTCCCCGTTACTATTGTTTGTGTTATTATTATTTACCATAATTTCTTTTGTGAGTTTTTTTCACCAGCTTGGACTTGATACTCGTGTTGTTTGTATAGAAAGGTAGAGCTGTTATAGTTACCCTCTCTTTCAGTTACTTAGTGCTTCTTTTTATCCGGTCACATGATCTAAGGGAGTTTATTGTAAGTCTCTGGCAACGAGAACTCGCCATTAGAAGAAGGAAAACAAACTGATAAAAGGTGCGGAGTAAAACAACAAAAAAAAAGAAAAAGGGGAGCAAACCTGCTTATACTTGCAAGCAGATAATAAGCTCGAACAGCAACTGTTTATTCTTGTCAGCATTTCCAGGTATCCTAGTAGCGTTACCCTGAGATTATTATCCTTCTGATGGAAAAATAAAATACCACTAGTACATCCACGATTATGTGATCTTCTTGTGGGTCAGACATGACTGGTGATTAAGAGCAATAGAATAATGAGCTTATAGTAAAGAATATATGTTATCGTAGCTTCAAGACTGTCCTGGGGGGTAATCTCCAATAACCTTGACTAGGCTTCTTCTCTTCTTTTTTCTTATATAAAATAGTACAACACCAAACGTTGAGAGAAGCCGAGCATAATCGGTGCCATTTACAATAGTAAGGGTTTTAAAGGCGTCAACTCCTCAAAGAAGACGTTACCTAACCAAAACAACGTCCAAGTAAAGATCTTTTCCCCCAATGTCATCCCAATGATAAACCGCAGTTAAAGCTTTCAATTTGAGTCAGAGACATGTGAGATCTTGTCGGCCAATGTGGAATGAAGAAGAAACATTGAGCACTCATAATCTCCCAGTCACGCATTAACCTGCGTGATTAGCACGTGCACTTTTAACCACTATCTCGGTTAAAAATTCGGATGTTCTAGCCATCTTCAACACACAGACCGAAACATATATACTTCGGTATTTTACGTAACCACGAGATACGAGAGTAACGAATTGAACACGAAAATGGAAAAAACAAAAAAAAAGAGAGAGAGAAAATTATTTGGTTTTTCTGACACTCAGGGGTGAGGAGATTAACAGGAAGTTGCGGTAATGTAGGTATAAACGGGCAGTTGATGATGATGTATGTTAGGATAATAACAAAGTGATTTGTAATACAATCTGACCCTGCCGTGCTTTGAAAAAAAATACGTGACAATTAAGCTTACTTAATTCTTATGTAATTTTCAGTCCCCCCCAGTGATAAGCGTTTGTATGAAAGAAAAGATAAAGTAAAACTTGAGTAAGAAAAGATCACATATTACCATACACCATTCAAATGAGATAAATTAGTAAAAAAAGACATCAAAGTTTGAGTAATGAATAGCATAATGAACAGAAGTCTGAATAATGATGACTTTCATTACTAACCACATATTAGTCAACCATTACTCATAGCAATTACTAAAGATACACTTTTTTGACTCAAGATTTATATTTGGTCATTTGCAGTGTAACAAAAAGGTGACACTTTGAAAGGAGATTTTGAAACAAGAAAAACCCAACAATATTTAAATGGAACAAAAATCAGTTGAGACTGGAAAGCATAACCTCGACAGAAGACACCCATTTTCATTTGTTTTATCATCAAGTTTCATATCGTTTGTTATTTATCTGCTGAGTGGAATTCTAATCACCTACATAGCATTTCATTTTCAAGAAACAAAAAATCAAAACAAACAACAACTACAACAAGTAAAGCAAATAGATCAGCTACAACCACAACAAACAAGCATGACCAGAAGCGTTTTGAAATCATTTTTAGCAATTGAACAAAGTGAAGGGGTTGGTGCAAAAGTCAGAAGATCTATTGGAACAGGACAAATGAGAAATTTTTTACCATTCTTGATGCTAGACCATTTCAATGTTCAGCCTCCAGCAGGGTTCCCGGATCATCCGCACCATGGCCAAGAGACCATTACTTATATCACAGAAGGGATGATGGCCCATGAAGATTTTACAGGCTCCAAGGGGGTTTTGAGACCGGGAGATTTGCAGTTTATGACTGCAGGAAAAGGGATTGTGCACAGTGAAATTCCTGTTGATTCTGGGGACGGAAAATCGGCAATTGGACTACAATTGTGGGTTGATTTGCCAGAAAATTTGAAAAACTGTGAACCAAGATATAGGGATTTAAGAAAAGAAGAAATTCCTGAAGCAAATCCCTCGGATTTTTTGAAAATTAAAGTGATCTCTGGGAAATCCTATGGGGTTGAGAGTTTGCAAGATTTGGCATACACGCCAGTGCATTTCTATCATTTCCAAACTTCCAAAAAGGGGACTGTTTTTGAACAATACATGCCAACTGATTTTAACTCTTTCATTTACATCTTAAAGGGGTCTATTACAATTAACGATAAGTTGTATCCGCAGTATTCATCTATTTTTTTCAATACAGATTCTGATATTGTCAAAGGAGCTTCTGCTTCTGAAATCACCGAGTTTGCAATTATTGGAGGACAAATACTGGATCAACCTGTTGTCCAGTATGGGCCATTTGTGGAAACTTCCAAATCAAAAATTTTAGAAGTTATTCAAAACTACCAACAGGGTAAAAATGGTTTCGAAAAGGCACCACATTGGAGATCATCTATTAGCGATGGAATTGAGAAAAAAAGGGCTAATGAATTTTTGGAAAAAGATGGATTATTAGAGTAAATTTCAGCCACTGAGAAGCTCCTACTTTTTAGCAAATGAGTTTTCATAAAGCTCCAAACTTCCAAAGTTTTTTTTCCTGTTTTCTCGTCCACTCATTTTAGCAATAACATATACTAATATATATAAGTTTAACAACAGTTTATTTATTTATTTTTACATCTTTTCAATTCAATAGGTGCCTTGGGACAAGTCTTAGTCTTGAAGACTTTTTTGAAATGTTTGTACTTGTTCTTGTGAATAAGACCTAATTGGTATCGCGTCGCAACTCGCTTGTTCGTCCTCAGTGATGAATCTGTTTTTATTTTTATTTATATTTTTATTTTTATTTTTATTTTTATTTTTTCTCCAACCCTGCTCAGTACGTGGGTCTTAATGTTTATGATGCGACTTCGGTTCAATGCAAACAGGAAAATTACAGCTTGACAATAAACATGGAAAAAAAAAAAAAAAGTTCTTTGCTTAAAAAGAACAACAAACTTTACCTCAGCAAGTTCAGTAACAACAATGGGTTCCAGCTCAAAAAAACCAGAGACTTTGGTTTTAGAAGCTCGAAATGACGCTACTAAAGAATCAGCAGCGACCACCACACAAACAGGAATTGAAAGCAAAGAAGCCTTTTACGCTTCGCCATTGTACGATTTTTTATCGCCGTTCAAGCTTGTGACACATCAATGGGAAGCCAAATACATAATAGTGCTGTTTGCTTTGATTCTGAAATGCGCTGTGGGCTTAGGTTCATACTCAGGATACAACACCCCGCCTCTTTTTGGTGATTTTGAGGCTCAAAGACACTGGATGGAACTTACTATAAACCTGCCATTGTCTCAATGGTATTGGTTTGATACACACTACTGGGGGTTAGATTACCCACCTTTGACTGCATACCACTCTTATATACTAGGGTACTTAGGCTTTTTTCTCAACAACAAAAGGGCCAATTGGTTTACTTTAGATGAGTCAAGAGGTCACGAAGATCTGGATTTGAAATCTTTTATGAGGTTCTCGGTTATATTGAGTGAAGTTTTGTTGTACATTCCAGGAGTGATATATATGTGCAAGTGGATTGGAAAACAAACCAAACAGTCTCCAATCAACCAATATATCGCAGCAGCAGCCATTTTGTTGCAACCTAGTTTGATTTTGGTTGACAACGGTCACTTTCAGTACAACTGTGTCATGCTAGGATTGACAGTATACGCAATCAACAATTTGCTGGATGAGTTTTACGCTGCGGCCGCTGCATGTTTTGTGTTTGCTATCTGCTTTAAACAAATGGCGCTGTTTTATTCGCCAATCTTTTTTGCTTACTTACTGAGAAAGTCTCTGTTCCAGTGGAATTTGGGAAGATTTTTACTGATTGGGTTAGCCACAGTTAGCAGTTTTGTGTTGTGCTTTTTGCCATTATACTTATTGGGGGGTGGTTTGAGCAATGTAATCCAAAGCATTCACAGAATTTTTCCCTTCGGTAGAGGGCTCTTTGAGGACAAAGTGGCCAATTTCTGGTGTGTGAGCAACATAGTGGTCAAGTACAGAGAAGTTTTCAGCAACGAAGAACTAAAACTGTACTCCTTAGTTCTTACACTTGCTGGTTTGCTTCCATCAATGCTGGTCATTTTTTTCTGGCCCAAAAAACACTTGTTATTGTACGCACTGGCGTCTTGTTCGATGTCCTTTTTCTTATTTGGGTTTCAAGTTCACGAAAAGACTATTTTGCTGCCTTTACTCCCAATAACTTTACTGTACACTTCCTCCAACAGAAGCGTTGTGTCCATGGTGAGTTGGATCAACAATGTCGGACTATTCAGTTTATGGCCGCTGTTGCAAAAAGACGGGCTGCAGTTGCAGTACGTTGTGATTTTTTGCTTGAGCAATTGGTTGATTGGTAATTTCAGTTTTGTTACGCCAAAGTCATTGTTTCCAAAGTGGTTGACACCAGGGCCTTCCGTTTCGCAAGTTTCCGCAACGTACAAAAGAAGAACCTTGTTGCCAAGAAGCATTTTTTGGAAGTTAGTGATTATTATATCCTATGTGGCTATGGGTATCACACACATGCTAGACCTTTGGGTGCTTCCTCCTGAAAAATACCCAGACCTGTGGGTGGTTTTGAACTGTTCTGTGAGCTGCATGTGCTATATGCTGTTTTGGCTGTGGACCAACTATAAGCTTTTTAGTTTGAGAAATCAGTCGTTTCAATCCCACTAGGGTTTTTTTGAGGAAAAGCACCAACAACTGAATAACACTTACAACCTGTTGCTGAAGAGTAGGGCTTGACCATTACTTTGGAAAAAAAAGAAAAGACTTTAGGAAACAAGTTTCTATCAAAGAAAAGGGTGCAAATGGCCACTAAAAGCATAAACCATCCTGGACTTTATATAACACACATTTGTTTTGGGTTTAGATACTCTTTACGCAGAGAATGCGAACTAGCTATCATTATCGACATTTGTGATTACCATTCACCATAACCCACTAACTCTACTTTGATTGTCTCTTGTATGAATGGCGAAGGCACTATTGCTTGAAAACGTGTGTTGAGTCACGTGCAAGAAGAAGTGGCGTTTTGTTTAGTTCAAAAATTCTAGAAAAAAACCTTTTCGTTTTTGTTACACGAACCACCGAAACGTTCTCGTGAGGGTGCTGTTATCTTTGCGTGCAATCCATGGGCAAAAACACTTTGAATAATACATCGTTTAACAAAATCTTGATTTTGCTCCTTGCTAACTTATTAAAAAAAGAAAAAAGAAACACCAATACTCAGCATCATACCATGTCCTCCAACAAAACCATTTCCGCATTAATTATCGACTTTTTAAACACAGTCATTGAAAAAAAAGAAGTTCAAGAAGAATTTACTGACTCTCTTAATGTTGCCATTGATTGTATTGCTGAAGCCTTTGAAATTGAAAGGGAAGACGTGAAAACTCTAACTGGCGGCAAAACCTTGGCTCAGCTAGCTTCTGGAGCAACAGTTGCTACCGCATCTTCAGCAGCCTCTTCCTCGAAAGTCGAAGTCAAAGTTGAAGATGATCCAAAAGCCAAAGCAGAAGCTGAAACCTTGAAACTAGAAGGTAACAAAGCTATGGCATCCAGAGACTTTGCTTTGGCCATTAGCAAATACACTGCGGCAATTGAAGCTTATCCTTCTAACCCTATTTATTACGCAAACAGAGCTGCAGCTTCTTCTTCTTTGAAAGACTATGAAAGCGCTGTTGCAGATGCTGAACTTGCCATCAAAATAGATCCAGACTACTCCAAAGGTTACTCTAGACTAGGTTTTGCTAAGTACGCTTTGGATGAACCTCAAGAAGCTTTGGAAGCTTACGCTAAAGTTTTGGAGATCGAAGGCGACAGAGCCACGGCTGCTATGAAGAAAGACTATGAAACTGCTAAAGCTAAAGTCGAAAGCAGTTTGAACCTGGAAAAAACTGAGAAAGAGGCCTCTTCTGAAAACACTTCTGGTGGTAACCCATTCGGTGGGGCTGGTGGAATGCCAGACATGTCTAGCTTTATGAATGGTTCTGGTTTAGGTGGCCTGGGTGGTATGTTGAATAACCCTCAAGTTATGGAAGCCGCTCAAAACATGATGAAAAACCCAGGCATGATGCAAGAAATGATGAGCAACCCTGCAATCAAACAAATGGCTGAAAAGTTTTCCGGAGGTAACGGTATGCCAGATTTGGGCTCCTTGATGAACGATCCTTCAATCAAAGACATGGCCAGTAAAATGTTTGGTCCAAAATGAAATACCAATCATAGCTCGCCGATAAATAAACGCAAATGCGTCCTCGTAAACGCTTTATTAAAGCCTTTTTTTTTTTTCTGCCTATATAAAATTTTACGCTTACTTAATTATTTTTTTTTTTTTACCACCTGCAGTCCCAAGAACCAAGAAAACCTTTGGCATTTTGCGCTAGCACTCTAAAATGATTCAACAAAACAGAGTTGTGTTTGATGCAGCAGTTTCCACAATGCAGTAACTATGGAAAAACGTGTCTTTCATTGTCATAAATTTGCTCATTTCTTCAGCAATGTTTTTGTAATCTTCCCGTAAAACGATATCTGCCGCTTTGAATCTTTGAGCTTCTAAGTTGATGTCAGTGATCAATTTTTCTCTGTATTTTCGTTTGTTTCCTTCAAAGTAGTTGTCAAAAAAAGAAGAGAATTTTGAAGATGTTTCATTACAAACGGTGTGACTATTGTTTGTTGTTGTTGGAGCCATATCCTCATTTGTTGCTCGTGCAATCGCCATGTGTTTGGTTGGTGAAAGAGAAGCATTTACGTCGTACAGCTTCCGTTGCAACTGGAGATAATCTCCATATACTTTCCACCAATTCACAAACGATCCATGCAGAACACCTTGAAGGTTAACGACTATAGTGCTCAAGCATTCGAGCAAAAAAGAAACGCAGCTTATACTGAGCGCATCAAAGTATTCTGAGTTAAAAATATGGCAATAGAGTTCTTGCTGCGATTTCTTCTTATTGAAAATGTAAACGAAAAGCAAGCTTTCCACATATTCCAAGTCAAAACGCTTTACCATCTTCACTACAAGTAACTGTTTCATTGCTTTCAAATAGTGTTGCAACGCCTCACATTCTTCCAAAGAAACTTTCAGAACAGACTTGAAACTGTAAAGTTCCTCTGGTGTCGTTTGTATTTTTTGAGTGCGGCTTGGAGAGAATTGAGCAAGCGCATTATACTTCGCATTAGACCTTGAAAACTGGTCAAACATGTGTGCATCATTAGCCGAGAGAAGTGCTTTCAAAAAATCAGGCTGTATTATATTAATTGCCGTGATTATTTGTCCCCAGTTGATTAACTTCTTATCAAGCTCAAATTTTGCAAAGATGCCGCTCAAAGGAACCAATGCATCTGGAAACACTTCCATAAAGTTTTTTGACTGCAACAAAAAAGATTTTGGGTGTCGTGTAAAATACGCAGAGACCCACGCCTTCAACGTTTTGAGTTTGTGCTTGACAACTTCAACGTTGTTTTCACTACTCTTTATCACTAAGTAGACATACCAACATGCTTTTTCGCATCTCAATGCTAAAATCTTTGTTTTCCCGACAATATCTTTTATACTCAAAAGGTATTTACCCAATACCCGCAAAACGTGCTCATTTTTTGCAAAATCAAAACAGGAGTACCCGAGATATTTTTGATTGCCCTCAGACCTGACATGCAATAAAGCTTTCTTGCCGCTTTCAATAAGCGTTTTAATGTTTTCAACTCTACTGTAGCGGCAATAAAACATCAAAGGAGTAAGGCCTGCTCTGTTCTGCTGATTAACTGGAGGGTTTGGCAAACCGGAAAGTAGCACCGCAACATTCGATTTTGCAATGTGCAAAAGAGTGTTTCCTTTGGTGTCCATATGCGTGCTGAAGTTAAACTGTTTTTGCTTTTTCCGGTACCAAAAAAGACATGTGCGAAATCCGTGGTCCACTAAAGTGTTATAATTCACATGGTCATAAAATCTAAATAAAGCAAAAAGAGGTGTGTGACTTTGATTATCCAATGTTTCCCAATCAAAATAGTGCCCAAGTTGAAGTAAGTTTTCACAGTCTAGACCTATGTAGTGAGCCACTGTCCTATCTGTATCGCATTCTTTTGTATTGACATACAATTCGATTTCGTGAGCTGTGCACACACTAAGCAAAACTTCAACAAGCAAATTGGTAAAGCTGTCATTTCGCAGTTTAACTGACTTTGAAAGAAGTGTCTCGTTGTTTGCACCTCGGTCGTCTAACAAACGAGTAATATCTATTGCCTTCAGCTGTGGAAAACCCAACATTATATGGGAAAACATTTTATGCCCATCACCTTTGTTTTCCACCATCAAGGAAAAGCAAGATTTGCAGGCGTAGTTTCTGCCAAACAAAATATCATCCACTTCCAACACATTTCTTGACTCTATGAAGCGTGTAAAGTTTTCATATGTGCCATTTTGCAAAATACTCCAAAACTCCTTGTTGCGCACCGATCTTTCCATCAAATAAGAATTGTTTTCTGGTGAAACTAAATACTTGATGGCCACCTCCAGCGTAGAGATCGCGTATGCGTTGGAACCAAAAGTTATTTTGCTTGTGTCATTCATAAAGTTTTGCAGGTACAGCAGTTCTGCGTAAACGTTTTTCGGACTTGCCCTGCAAATACAAAGAATCAACAATCCAACTAAAATATCTGCATCTGCATCTTGCGACCTTGACAATTCTTGTAAAGCGCTCAGAAGATAGTCACTTTTAGTGTCACAGTTTTTGCTTGCAAACATTTTTTGAAGAATGGGTATGGCATTGCTTAAATTTTTTTCCAAAGCAAGCATCTTGCGCGTACTCATGATAAAATCCTGCTGAAGACTTTCTGAAAAACTGGGGATATCGGTAAATGATAAATTCACAAACTCAGGAGATGTTTCGCAAATATTAGAGCCAGGTTCTTTCACAAAAGCGTGCAATTTTTTAAGTATCATGTTGCAAAACTGGGCTTCAACGTATTTATAAACCATTCTACCTAGCTGTTTGTATCCTTCAAAAAATGGCTCATTAAGACACCACTCTATAATTGTATTCAATGCCCTAAAGTAGACGCTGGCCATATCAAATATTTTATGGAAGCTAGTGTGTTCTAAAATGGCGCATTCGCGAGAGATCTTGTTCTTGAGTTCATGCTGCACTTTTGGATTTAAACGAAGCAACAGCTCAAATGAAGCAATTTCTTGGTTAACCAATTCAAATTTGTGTTTTGAAGACTGTAGACTGGTTTGCTCGCTGTCCTTATTTGCCAGCTTCAAGTTTTGGGATACCGATGTGTTTGATCCCTTTTGCTCAAAATTCATGCATTGGTCAATGTGCAACAAAAGAATATGTGACTTGTTGTGGAAGTAATCATTTGAGATTGGAAGATACTGTGTATACAATATTTTGCGCGTCTGTGCCTTGTAACGAAGCTCGCAATTAGAGATATCTACCAGGTTTTTTCGATCTGCAAGTAAAACGTATGCTTGAGGCTCTTTTCCTTTTTGAACGTATTCTTTGGAGACTGGTATTAGTATGTGCGACTCGAGAAATTCACGAGAACAATATTTGGGGGATTTGGATTTTTCCTTTGTCTTTGCTAGAGCCAGCTTGTTGACAAATGGCATCAGTTCTGTGGGCGGCACCAAAAGAATAAAATTTTTTCCAAATATATTTTTGAACGTACTTGCAAACTCAAAATTTGAAGGGTCTTGGCAACCAAAAATTGTGTCAACTATCGGGTTGAGCATATGAGGTGTCGCAAATTTTCGGTCATTCGTACTGCTCTGTAAGTCGTTAGCAACCGCATCCATTTATCATATGATATTTGCTGCTAGCAACTTGGGCAAAATATTGCGTTTCTTCTTAACCCTTTGTTCACTTTTTGATAGCTCTAAATCAATGTTCTTGTTCTTTGTTGTCTCATGCGTAGCCGTAGGGTTTCATAATGTTTCCACAACTATTCATGTGGCCCTTAAACAGGAATTCTTTTTCTGTCTGTCTGTGTTTTTTGTTTTTTTTTTCTGTATTTTTTTTGTTTTTTTTTTGTTTTTTTTTTTTCAGACTTTGTTATCGTTTAAAATTTTAGCCGCATATCTCTCTTTTTTTTTTCCGCAAAGGTTATGTCCAAATTTGCCAGTCACTGAATAACCGTGACAACACTGGTGTTAGCAACAGTGAAGAGCAGATCATAAGTAATAAACACCTTCCGCGAAGCTAACAGAGCCAGGTACTTCTGCCTTTGGACGAAAAGTATTGCGCGTGATTAATCAATGTTGGATAATTGCGTGGTAAAAGCCACGTAACGAGAAAGTACATGGATTACGAAAGTGCAAGCATAAGACTTTTAATTGCTCAAATCAGGACGATAAAAACGGCGGAACTCCAATCGTTTTTTTTTTGGTTCAAATGACAAGATAAACGCATCTCAAAACACCTGTTTTAAAACCGAAGCCGTGATGTAACATTGTATGCATTTTCTGCCTGACTAGGCGTCTGCAACGAAAATGAAAAAAACTGGGCTTGAAAGGTTTCGAAAGGTCACATGTTTTACGGCTTTAATGCTGCGGGTTTGCTGAAATTTACCGCAGAAGATCACAACTTTCTGATGCTTGTCTATAGTGGCCTTTCCGTTTCTTTTTTAGAGCTTTCCCAGCTACTCTTGTTACAAAAGAACACTTTTTAACTTCATTATAAGTTATCATATTGTAAAAAAAAAAAAAAAAAAAAGAAACATTGGTAAACCAAGCAAAGACAATTATCATTTATCGACATAGTGGTAACGCAAGGTGTTGAAAATACAAAGATCAAATAAAACATCAAACAACTATGGGTAAGGGAAAAAACAAGTCTCATGACTCGAGGTCATCGCACACTAACTCGCGCGGGTCCAACGGGCATAGCATCAGACAAAACCACAAGAGGATGGAAATTAAGCACACCTCTGTTGATGCGGAAGGTAAAAGGCGGTTTCCTGTGAAACTGGCCATGTGGGATTTTGACCACTGTGACCCTAAAAGATGCAGTGGGAAAAAACTAGAGAGATTGGGGCTTATCAGATCTTTAAAAGTGGGACAAAAATTTCAAGGAATTGTGGTTTCCCCAAACGGTAAAGGAGTTGTATGTCCAGATGACTTAGCAATTGTTGAAGAATGTGGGGCTGCAGTGGTTGAGTGTTCTTGGGCTCGTTTGGAAGAGGTTCCCTTTTCAAAAATCGGAGGAAAACATGAAAGGTTGCTGCCATACTTGGTTGCAGCAAATCAAGTGAACTACGGAAGACCGTGGAGATTGAATTGTGTAGAGGCATTGGCAGCTTGTTTTGCCATTGTAGGTAGAACAGATTTGGCAGCTGAGTTGCTGTCCAATTTCTCCTGGGGTTTGGGATTTTTGGAATTGAACAAAGAATTGTTGGAACTTTATCAGCAATGCACAGACAGTGACTCGGTAAAGGCTGCGGAAGAAAAATGGCTACAAAAAATTGAAGACGAACAGAAAGAGCGTAAAAATCAGTCAAGAGACGAAGATATTTGGTTGGCAGGTAACGTAAATAGAAAATCCAAAAACGAAGTTTTTTCAGATGAAGATTCTGAGTATTCTTCTAGTGAACGTGATGATGATCACGACAATGCTAATGACGATGATGATACGAGCGTTACATACGACGCTCTCGGTAACATCATCGAAAAGAAAGAACCCAAATATGACTCTTTGGGTAACCTAATAGAGGACTTTGATGAGCTGGAGGTAGAAGATGAAGAAGACGAAGAGAGTGAAGAACAATGACTCAAAAACACCTTTTTCACGGTTTCTAACTTCTTACTCAGTCCCGAACCTGTGGTTTTTGCTTAAAGTATGTAGTAACACAGAAGATAACGTGTCTTTCCAATTTGTTTAAACAGCACTTAGTTTGTAGCAGAAAATAATTGATGTATCACGTGATGTTATTGTTGAAACGTCTGGCTCCCTTAGAAGCGTTTATTTTCCACAGGCGCGTGCTTCATTCAAAGAAGGTTTTCCCCATGCACTTTGGAAAAAAAAGGAACACGGTCAGTAAATTATCATTAAAGGCAAGGGGTAAACCAATGGATCAAATAACACCGGAGTTCAAATGGGTTGTGTTAGAGCTTTTGGTAAAACTTCAAGGCAATGGCTCAAAATCTTTTACCAGAACCGAACTATTTGCGTATAGGGAGCGTCAAATACGTTTTTTCATCAAAGCATGGCGTTTAACGGTAGGAACAGACTTTTATCCACTTTTCAGGTTATTGCTCCCTCAAAGAGATTCTCGACAGTATAATTTGAAAGAAGCCACGTTAATCAGTGCTGTGTGCTCTGTGATGGGATTACCCAAAAAATCTGAATTAGAGCTGAGCTTGCTCAACCGTAAAAAGGGCACAAAGGAAAGCAAACTTAGTGTTATTCTAGCTAATGAGTTTTTAAAAAGGAAACTCACCAATGAGAAAGGGTCGCAAATCACAGTTAACCAAGTGAACGAAAAGCTTGATGAGCTAAGTTCTCGAGCCCTGGGCCATAGGTTTGGGTATCAATCCTTGTCGAAAGATCCGGCATTCTTGTTTTTTGTCAGAAACATGTCTTCTGTTGAAATAGGGTATCTGTTTGACATTCTTCTAAAGTATCGTGTATTGAGCAGCACGTTAGAGAAAAAACTACTAAACGCTTTCCATCCACAAGCGGAACTATATTTGAGCGTTGTTAGCGACTTGAAATCACTTTGTGAAACGTTAGCAGACCCCTCAAAAAAATTGAATTCCCAATCTGCTGAATTGCAGCTCGCGGTTGGTAATGCCTTTGCACCGCATCTTTGCAAAAAGATTGATAATTTTAAAGAGATATTAGCAAAGATGGGTGAGGGAGGCTTTTTCATAGAAGAAAAACTCGATGGAGAGAGGATGCAAGTCCATTATCTAAACTACGGATCTGATATCAGATTTTATTCTAGAAACTCCTTAGACAATTCTTTTTTGTACGGGACTTCCACGCAGACGGGAATCATTTCACAATTTATTAAGTTACACAAAAACGTAAGAAATTGCATATTGGATGGCGAAATGGTTACAGTGGATGTGAAAACAGGCGATATCTTGCCGTTTGGCGTCGTAAAGTCTGCGGCTAGAAAAGAGATCATGGCTGAACGTGCTTTTTCTACGATCAAGGAGAATGCAGTGCATGCAGTGCATGCAGACGAAGAAGACAACTCTCAGTCCTTGCAAACCAGTGAAGCAATCGAATCAATCAACAAAGAATACAGGCCGCTATTTGTTGTTTTTGATGTTGTTTTGGTTAATGACATTTCTTTTGAAGAGTATCCATTGGCTAGGCGGAAAGACTATTTACAGAACATTTTAGCGCCCTTCCCTGGTCGAGTAGAAATTAACAAGTACTACGAAGCCTCAACAGAGCAAGACATCAAAGAGGCCTTAGATCATGCTATAAGAGTTGATGCAGAGGGTGTCATTATCAAAAACAAAGCATCTTCATATAAAATTGGCGCCAGGAATGACACCTGGATAAAGGTTAAACCAGAGTATTTGCAATACTTTGGAGAAGAGATGGACCTGTTGGTTATGGGGAAAATTCCTCAAAAAAAACCGGCTTATATTTGTGGCTTTCGAATATCTTGCAAAGACACAAAATCTAAATCTGATGAAAGCATTCTTTCAAATGATTCTTTTGATGATTCAGAAAAATACACGTACATATCTTTCTGTAAAATCGCAAATGGTATTTCGCAGTATGAAGATGAACTAATTTCAGCAAACACAAAAAACAAATGGATTGAGTACAAGTACGAAAAACCATCTATGTTGACATTTGGAACAGAAAAACCAGTACTGTGGATCAGGCCGGAAGATTCTTTTGTGTTAGAGATTAAAGGGCGGTCTATTAATTATAGCGAGCAAAGCGCAAAAAAATTCAAGGCAGCATCTACTTTAACTGGTGGATACTGCAGGAGTGTCCGTTTTGATAAAAATTACAAGAGCTGTGCTACCTTTGCATCTTTTTTGGATTCAAGAAAGGGGACAAAAGCCCAAGATAATAATCCTTTGTCAAAAGAATTTCAAAAGAACAAACGGAAAAGTGGTGCGGTAAGAAGGAAAATAGGTTTGCTCGAGACTGAGCATATACCAAAAAAACTAAAGCTAGATGACTATTTATTTCAAGGGCTAGAATTCTATGTTCTCACTGACTATTTCCCAGATGAAGGCTCAAAGTTACCTAAAGCGCTTATTTGCCAACAAATTATTTTGCATGGAGGCAAAGTCATTAATAATGTAAAGCCGAATGCATCAAATTTGCGTGTTCGAATACTTTCTTCCAAGAGGACGTACGAGTGTGCCTACTGGATAAAAAAAAATTATGACATTTTGAACATATCGTGGGTTCTCGACTGTATCAAATGTAAAAGATTATTGAACCTTGAGCCACAATATTGTTTTTCTGTTTCAAGATCGTTATACAAGAAATCGCTAAAAATGATTGACAAATACGGAGACAGCCGACAAAGCCAAACTGATGAAGAAATGCTTGCTAATATCATTCAATATTATGATATGAAGGCCCCTAGTTTATGTAACAGAAAAAAGTACAGAAGCGAATTTCAAGAGTTGAGCACATTGCCTCTTCTTCTTTTTTCGGGGATCAAGTTTTATGTTGCAGCAACAAGCACACCGGCAGCTCTTGTTTTGTACTTGCAAAACTTGATAAAAATGTTTGGGGGAGAACTCATTACCGAAATGGACCATGCAGATATTATTCTTATTGCCTTTGGTCCCAATAAAAAATGCTATAGTGCTAACACCATTGAGAAAGCTCAAAACTGTGTTACGCAGTTACTTTACAGAACTGATTCGACCATTGGGGGCAAAATACCGGTTGTTTTGAAGTCCGAATGGCTTGTCAAATCTGTTGACGCAATGTTTTTGCAAGACCAAAGCAGATTCAAAGTGACAGATAAGGACAAGTAGTTTCCCCTCTTTTCGCCCCCTCTTGTGTAACATTTTTTTTACGGAATATCTAATTGCGTGTAAACATTAGATAAATCATCATATTTTAGTACATCATATGTAAACTCAGTAGCACTTGTTTTGCTTGTGGGGTTTTGTAGGACAAAAAGCGCGTTTTAATTAATTTGACTTAACATGAAATGAAGTTGATTTTAGTCAGAATAGCTCAATCGTTTTATTGTTTATTATTGCAGTTAATGTTCAGCTACTTGAGGGAAAAGAGTCACTAAAGATCAAACGAGATTTTCACTGTTAAAAAGTAAACAAAAAAATATAAAATCTCGGCCAAAGATACGTCTTGATTTTTCACGTTGTCAAAAGCCTTCAGGGTTTGATTTGAATTAAAGAACAAGCAGACTAGCATCAAAACATAGACCCGAAGAAGCAAAACATCTCCAAGTCATGAACAACTTTTCTGACATCACTCCCATTCATACGGTTTTCTACTCCGTCTTTCACCCTACAGAAGGAACAAAAGTACTGTTTGAGTTTCCTCCAAACAATCTAGTCAAGTCCGGCATTGATTTTGACACAATCAAAAACTATGTTATCCCAAAACCTCAACTTTGTAATAAGCTAGTGACCTTCAAGTATGGAGCCTTTAGAATAGTAGGCTATCCAGTCAATGTCCGTGCATCCTACTACGCGAGAAATTCATACAATTTCAACGTGGTTTTCGTGTTTCCTTATGACAGTGCGACAACTCCTTATGAGCCCTCTATTGAAAGGCTTGGGAAAATGCTTGCTGTGTTAGAGGAGCAGTCGCAATTGTTGTCTAAGGCCCAACGTGATGCCGTGTTTTATCAACTGAAGAAAAACGTTTCTGCTGCCGCGGATCCAGGCCCAAGTGCTGACTTGATATCGCAAAAGTATATGGAGCTGGTGGCTGAAATATCCGGCACCAAAAGACAATTGAGCATTCCCGACTTTTTGACCAAAATGTTTCAAGACTTGAACAACTATTCCGAGTGCTTAATTCCCATTGATGCAGGTAATTCCATTGACATCAAGTTGTTTTCCATGAATCCTGCACCCACCACCAATATATCTATTGAAGATGTTCCTGTTACCACTGTGAATTTATTGAAATTTGTAACTCCTGATTGGGATCCCACAATGCTAAAAATTGTTCCCTACATTAATGGAGTCAATAGCATAGCCAGAATAGCAAAGTGCAGTGACAGCGATACGATTTTGGTCATTGAATGCATCAAACATTTGATATACTACCAGTGTGCGACGGTGGTGGACATCTTCCAGTTTCAAAATGTTTATGCTCCAACTAACCATCTTTCTGATTTTTTGACCAACAAGCTGCTAGCAGCAGAGTGCCAAAAATATATTATTTCTACAGACTCCCACATGATGAACCTTGAGTTTTCAAAACATCATATCTCTGCTCAGAAAAGACCTGGTCCAGTCCACCAAAACAGCGCATCATCTTATGCTAGCTCAAAAAACAGAGTTCCCTCCTTTTCTTCTGGAAATTCAAACCATGTCAGCGTTAATGCATCCAAGAAGTCGCTTTCAGCTTCGAGTTTCGGGTCTTGGAACAAAACTGAAGGCCAAGATGGAGCAACAACATTGACACTTCCCACCAAATCGTGTATTTTTCAACTTTACTTATCCCTATCTCAAGGCCAGGTACTTACAGAATGGTACAAACAAAACGCGGATCTTATCAGAGCTAATTGTATTGACGTGCGAAAATTCGTTGTTTTTGGTATTACCAGAGGGTTGATTTATCGATGCCATTCGCATCCTATTCTAAAAAACAGTGCAAGCATTTTGGACACCACAGTAAGTAACTTGAAAAACAAGTTAGACGGTATGAAGAGGAAAAAAAAAACTTTGAATTTGTTTTCGACTGCTGACATCAAACCAGACATCGAAAATATGCATGACAAGCAAAACAACCCAATGAACAATTTTTTAAAACCTACCACCAGTGGTTCTCTGAGTAACTGCAAAAGCAAATTAACAAGCGCTTCTGATTTGAATCCTGATAAAATTGCTGACGATTTACTGAAAGAGGTTTATCAAAAACTGACCTTTAAAAATCACGAACTCCATGGGCAAAATTCTATTACAAATCCCAAATCTATCTTGTACTCGACTCAAAGCAACAGTTCCAATGGCCGTGGACTAAATCGAATCAAGGGAAGAACCTCAGGTTCAACTTCGAGATCTAAAGTGGTCTTTGACACCATCTCTAACAGCGAGGAAGCCTTGATTGATAATGCTTCTGTTTACACAGGCGAAAACAGCAGATTGCAGCACCAGCAAGAAGACAAGTTGCAACAAGAGATAATGGCTTTGGTGAACTGTTTGAAAAACGCAGACTCTATTGACAGAATTTGCACTAAGCTCGAAAAAAATCGGGATGAGGTTGAGGCGATGTTGGCCAATATAGGAAGTTACAACATAGTTAATACATAATAAAAAAAAAAAACAAAAACGCTTGTCAACTAAAAACTGGTCTTTTTTTGAGCCGGCATGTCCGCTTCTGAAGAAGACGTTGAGCGCCTTTTGAAGTTTGCAGGTGCAACGGGACTCCCGTTTTGTTTGGCGAGCGTTGGAGAATAAATACCAGTTTTGCCAACTTTTTGTATATCATCTGAACCGTTTTTTTCCTTAATGGGAGGAAGCAAAATTTTTGGGTCTGTTGCTTCTTGTGCGTATTGAGGTCTCGATGGAGTTTTCCCTGTGGACTCAACAGGTTTAAATTGTTTTGATTCCAAGTCTGACAAGATTTCTTGTAGTATTACTTCGTTTTTGTTTTGTTGGGAATCTGAGGGTTCATTTGCCAATTCTACCAATGCAGCTTCAATTTTGGTGGCCAATGATTTGATTGTTCCTGCTGAATGCAGTGTCTCTGCAACAGTCGAGACTGAGGAAATATGATTTTCTTGTAGTTTTTCTAGCTCAGATAACACAGACGAGTCTTTCATCAAAATTGCTGAGTTTTGCTCCAAATGTGACAACTCCATGTTCATATATTCTTCGACCTTTGAATTTGTTTCGCTAAACTTGTTCATCGATGCGGATAAGCTTCTGATGTCATTTTTGTATGTTTCTTCAAACTTGATATTTGAAGAATCGCACTTGTTGATACTTTCTATAGCTTCAAACAATTTTTTTTTGGTAGGTTCAAAGTTCACTTTTTCAACTTTTTTAACTTCTGCAGTGACGTTGTTGAGTGAGCCACATATGATTTTTTTACTCGATTTTAAATGTTGCTCCATCATTTTCTGAATGTTTTCCATCATTTGGGAGGAATTACTTTGCAATTGGGCGTAAGCTTTTTCCGCATTGCTACTGATGATTTTCTCGTTATCAGAGGTAAAGAGCTTTTCGTTTATGTAGTAGTTGCAATCGTTGCAATAATCGCTAATAACGCTCAAACTTCGGTTTGTGTGTTGAACGTGTTCGGATATGCAAACATCCAAACCACTCAAACTATTCAAAATACTCTTGTTTAGGTCGGTGTTATCTCCTACTATTTTATCAATAACTGTTGAACACAAAATGTTCGTATTTTCGCTCATCTTCGAAACCATTTCTGTAAAGCTATTTTTTATATTTGTAAAAATATGCTCGTCAAGTGTGAGGTTTGTGCTTTCCTGTTTTCCCAAACTTGATAGTTCCTTAAGCGCTTGCTCTTGCAAAACAAATAATGACGTTCTCACAATGTCTGATAAACTGTCTTTACTTTTTTGTTTGGCTTCGTTGTAAAATCTTATGGAATCTTTCAGTAAGGATATGGCTTTTACCAGTTGTTTGGCGTGATCAACCAAATTCAATTCGTTCTTATGCTGTTTATCCATTTTATCATAGATATACGACAAAGTGTTTTCCAACTGTTTAACTTCTTTCGTCTGTCGTTCAAGTATTATTGATGCATTTTTCTTCTCCTTTGCTAGCAAATCGGTTTGCTGCTTCATGTTTAAAATACATCTTGAATTTTCCTGAATTTCTGTTTTGTAGTTTTCCACGTCTCTCATCAATTCGTCATAATGCTCAGAGTCCATATAAATACCCTCTTTTGATTTTGTGTTATATAGCTCCGTTTTAAGTTTTGAAAGCTCGTAAGCTATGTTTTTCACCAAAATATCTTTGCTCAAAACTGAACCTATTTGAGGTTTGTTTTTGATATTCTTAGCTTTTGTAGCATACTCCAAAGTGCTGGCGGTTTCTTCAGAATTTATTTTGGCGGGAGAAATAGTTGCTATCAAAGCTGTTTTTGTGTTCCCACCCAATGAGTCCTGTAGTAGTCTTGTAAGCTTGGACTCTCTAAACGGAACATGCACCGATTTGTCCGCCAAAGAATTTATGACCCTTCCCAAAGTAAGCAAACTTTGATTTATCGACCCTGCTTCTTTTGCTCTTTGATTGATTGCTCCGGATCTGCTTATATTTTCTGAGCCTGCCAAGTCCACCATGTTCATTTTTGATACTCGAAACAACTCTCCATTGTGGTTTTTGTACAATGTAATAGTAAAAATAGAGTGGGACCTACTTGAAAAATCGTTCATATGAGTGGACGCAACTTGCCGTAGTCTCAAACCCCGTTGCAGCAACTTGATACCTTGTTTTGCGCTGGTAATTGCAAACTCTTGCAGATTTTGTATGAATATTCCAGAACTGTTTTCTAATCCCAATGTTTCGTTTTTAGATCTGTTATTTATCCCATCGTATTTATTCTGACTCGCTGCGTTGCTGGCCGAAGAAATGGTACTTGGAAAATCATCATATGTACCACTTTGTGTTCTTCGCAAAGAGCCAGAGACCCTTCGCCTAGAGTTGTTCAGGCTGGATTGAAAACGTGAGGTGAGGTTTGGTTGGCTTAAAGAGACTGATCTAAGGGCTCGCGGCTGTGAGTAAGAATGCGTAAGTTCTGGTGTGTGAAACTTTGTTCTCTTTAGGGAAGAGTCAAAAATTTTCAATTTTTTGTGCGCATTATCTGTAGTGGGTCCATCCGCTAGTAAATCTTTGAGTTCTTCGTTGTATAGTTCGATGAAAGAGCATTTGACTATATAGTCCATGTTTTCTTGTTCAAGCGTTTCGAATAGTTTGAACAAAACTCGTGGAATAATGCCTGCTTCTGGACTTAGTTGGTCGTTTTGTAATTGTTCATCTCCTGTCATCGTATAAGTCTTACCTGTAGATGTCATTCCGTACACTAGGACCGTGCAGTTGTAGCCTTTCAAAAAATCTAAAAACAATGGGTTTGCTATTTCAGTGAAAACCTTTTCCTGATCAGAATTGGGTCCAAAAACCCTGTCTACAGTGTAAGTCTTGGAATTCAATCGTGCTGCAATGCCTATATCACCAGTGGTATTTAGGCAAACTTCTTTAGGTTTTTTGTCAAGTTCATCAGACTCAGGTATCGTTACCACAACAGGGCTTTTGTTCCTTGCTTCTCTGTCATTCCTTCCTCTGCACCTGACGGCAACTATTATGTTTAGTTCTTCTGCACTGTTTGTATCATGTTTCTGGTCCGCGGGTGCTGAAACTTTGTTTGCCATTGGGTTACCTCTAATGGACATAACCTTTGCATCCGGTGCTGACATAACTATTTCAAATTTGGAAAATATACGTATGCGGGCGCGATTGAGTTGTTTGCGTTATTCAGCGTTACAGATTGTCGTACGACTTGGGGGTGCAATGGGTTACAGCTCTTTCAAAAAAAACAAAACAACAACAACTTGTTCCTGTTTTTAAGGTGATCAAATGCACGCGGCAGTTTGGAATTGAGTGTGACTTTTGCAGTTAAAAAGTGCTAGTTCCTTACTGAGCACCAATGTCTAAATGTGAAGGTTTATGGTGAGCACTGCAATTTTCTCTACAGTTATCGAAAAGACTGCAAGTGCTGACAACGAGTAATGGAGTGTTTACTTGATTCAAGATGTCTTAAAACAAATCTGGGAAAACAAAAACAAACACCAAAATTTCAAGGAAGAAAAACCGGCATCTCCAAAACATTATAGGTACG
>ERZ794936.403-NODE-403-length-21768-cov-7.192465_pt1 | contig 21768 bp, 8 predicted proteins | sample MGYA00511083_ERZ794936 | MGnify/ENA primary metagenome ERZ794936 (study PRJEB30137, sample SAMN04331409) | food metagenome | isolation source: Y2 must sample point D1 replicate A | place: Australia: South Australia | collected 2014 ... | reverse complement strand
TATGTACTTTTTGATCTCCCATAAAAAAGAAGCTCAGTGTTTCTCAGCATGTTTGGCCAAGAAGTCCTGAACAAACTTCTCCTCTTCGGGGGAGGCAGCGTTGATAGGAGGGTGCACAGGCTTGGCTGGACCCCATGGCTTTGGAGCGACAACGAAGACAACAGACCCCAATGTGGCAAGGGCCAAGATGTTAGGTTGCACGGATCTACCGAGGATTGTGTAAGCAGCACCCATTGTTGATTTGTTGAATAAGTTTCTGGTTGGCAAATTTCTCGTCCATGAAGCTCATGGTAAACGCGGATCTCATTGGGCGTATTTATATGTAGGATTTTTGCAGCTGGCTGAATAGGTGGTGAAAGTTTGAAATACTATAGATCAACCTGATAACGACTCGACCGACCAATCCAGGAATCGAAAAGAATGTAAAAGTACGATGGTATTTTATTGAGGCGAAGCTTGTTGTCGAGTGACATAATATGCGTCCAAATTTATGTGGTCACCTAATTTGAGTGTGTACAAATTACACAGACCGTCATGAGCTGCTTGTGGGATTCCAAAAAAAGAAAAGGCACACCCTTATAGTTCTTGTTATTTTAAACCTAGATCCTCGTTTTTAATACGGCTTCATTGCCGCAATGACACAGTGTGTGCCACAGTTCACATGACGTGAAACAAAGGCCGCAATCATCCCTACGCTTGGGCCGATTCTTGAAATCTTGAGGTACCACGAAATGCCTATTGCACAACTCGAAAGCATGTGGCAGTTGCGTAGGGACATGCGTGTAATAATATAAATCGTCCAAGGTAAATGAGACAAATTTGGCATTTTCCGGGCTGTGGCCCGGCGCGGCTCTCTCATCAGTCAGCCGAGCCTTTTTCGACCCTCCAAATTTGTCAAGCCCCAATGCGGGCGAGCAGATTACTATAGAATCGTAAATTGAAAGCCCATGATGTAGATTTCACTACGGACTGGTCCACATAATTAGTTCTTCCAGATTCGGGACATGTTAGTGTTTGCCGTTTTTCTACGCCGCATTCCCTTTGCAATCGCCCCCACTCATCCGTCGCGCACACATTGGCACGGCGATTCACATCTCTACGTAACGAATCTATCCTCGCGCTGCATCGTCTGCCTGCTTTATTTCGTTCCCTTATACATCACACGCCTGTCTCGTTGGTTCAAAAGAAGAGTATCGTATTCAGGGCTCTAAAGTGACTCCCAAGCATCACGTTGTCTTTTTAACTGTCTCATCCCGCCGCGTTCTTTGCTTATATGCCCATTCTGGCACTCACTACGACAAGACTCAACACTCCACTGGACTGCTTCATTAAAGTCCATACACGCTGCCGTATAGATTTCTGGCGTTTTTTGAAATACAACTTTCGCCCCGTCGCCTCGATTGTATCACAGGATGGAAAGTCAAGGTACAAGGTTCATACGTACACTCGCCAGCAGGCTCGAGTCGATTCTTCCGAATAGAACTGGGCATACATTGGCTGAAGTCGAGTTAAATTCACAGTTCATCATCACAACAAACCTCATTCTCAAAAATTGCAAGCCGAATGAGCTCAACGGTCATCAGGACTTCTTCTCTGAGCTCTTGAGTGCCTTGGTGGCGATCTTGGAGAAGCTCAACCTTGCTGCAGATTCTGGGAAACTCATAATGAGAAACGAAAACGTTTTGGCGTCTACAGTCATTCTCACGAGACTCTTGCGCATCATCGCTATCACAAATTGGGATCCAGAGCGCAACTATACCCATAGGGAAGGACTGTCCTTGGATTTCGGTATCAAGTTTGACATAGGTTCCAGCAATATTCGCGACAACTTCGAACTCTACGCTCACACGGAACCACCAGCCGTCCACGCGGATCTATGTCATGTGCTTGAGGTTCTTTTCACTCTCTTATCACCCGAAGTCAATGTTCAAGCACTTGCTGACATTCGCAAGTTCAAGCCTACATCTCGAGACATCGATTATTGCGTTTCGCCCCAAGTACAACTTCTGCCCGAAGAGCTCCGAGCGCAAATTCTTGAAATTGATTCAAACACTCTGGTTGTTTTGCGATATATTGCGGCTTCCAATCAAGCTGACTATGCGACTTTCTTGAAGCGTAAATTGTTTTCTTATGTGGAACGAGGCGAGCATGTGCCGCTCGCTGCCCTTCAAAGATATGCTAGTCTGTTGATGTACGTGTACTGTACGCCCAACAACACCAGCTTTTATCTCAAGCTGGTGTATAACTCGATTCCCTACGTGCGCTCGAATACGTGGAAGCAACTTCTTTTACACTACGAGTCCATGAACCTACGTACTCAATGTATAAACAAGCCCGGCTTCTACTCAAAGGTGATTTACGCAGGGAGTACTGCCGAGCAAGAGTGCAAGGTCATTTTCGACTACATCTTCGCGGCATTTGAACATGAGCCCAATGCGAATACTTCGCTTTTTCTGTGGTATGTTATATTGTGTCCATCTGATTTTGAAGAGCTTTTGCTGAAATCCAACAAGATTAAACAAGTGTTCAATAAAAGAGTGAAGTTTCTCAATTCTGTCTTGAAAGACTCGCAAGCTGGTGTGAATTTGGATTGTTTCGAGTCTTTGATCAGCATTTTTTTGTTGGGTTCGTTATTACCAGAGACTGAGTCTGGCGTTAGGCAGTTCAGTATCCGTTTCCTAGATGAAACCTACCATTTACTTGTCAAAATGCGCTCTAAATGTGTCACTGACTCACTTCTCGTTCGTTACAGAGTGCTATACCAAAAGCTATTTACTGCTGCCATTGTCATCAAGCCAGAAAAATACATCCCTCTATTTATTCGTGAATTTCAGCAAAAGCATGAAAGTCAAAGTGAGATCTTCTACGATTTGTCTAAGATACTTGATTCACATGATTTGTTGTCAGTGGTTATGGCTCTATCGTGTCTGCCGCGTTACCGCAATATGTTCGATGCCATCATGAAAAGGATAAATGGCAATCTATCGAACATCATGCATGCGTGCACCCAGATTCTTTTTCAGTCGGAAAGGCCGGTGGGGGCATCTCGACGGCTGTCTAATGATAGTCAATCGAAAGCATTTAGCTATATGACTGAATCTCATAATGAGGCAAATTCAAACCCACACTATTGGCTAAAGCCTTGCAGGAGTCAAGTGTCAGAAAAGCATACAGAGTTGGTTGAGGATATTCTCAGAATAACACTTGACATATACACCGAAGGACCTTCTTACTTTTTGCAGTTTACTTTTGTCAAACCGGATGATACAGAGGATCGCAAGGTCGAGCAAATGCTTACATTTTCTAATCAGGTGTTTGCTCCTCTTAGCATGGCTATCTACTTCCGAGCGACAGGTACAAGAAGTTTGTTTGGATCGGCTTGCAAGTTGTCCATGAAATTGTTGCAGGTGGGGAATGCAAAGACTTCGTCCGATGAAACACACTGCATTTGCACTTTCATTTCGCATAATGTTATTCACAGCACCTGTGAAGTCATCAGTGAACTTTCATACCCAGCTTTCAAAGAATACTTCGTTTTCCTAAAGACGTTTATGCTGGAAAGAATCGACAACATCGCGAGGGCTCGAGAAAATGCTTACTATCAAAGCAAGTGGGTACACACTGGATGCGAACGTGTTTGCACCTCTTTGGACAAGCTTTTGATGCTCTGCTTGTGTACTCATGACATTCAATTTTTCAGCTTACTCAAGCTCTCTATAAAAGCACATGCATTCGAGGCCCTCGCCACTGAAAATGGTATCCATTGCTATCATAATTCGCTAGCCGAGTCATTCAGTGATGTTATGGGCGATGATGTGGTTTTCACGGGGTTTGTCTCTCTTCACAAAAAATTCAAATCTATTCTAGCCGACTTCGAGCCCACAAAAGGTTTGTATGAGGCATGGGTGATTATTTACGGCAGATGGATGGAAATGATTGATAACATGACCGGTCTGGATGATGATACTTTCACTTTTAAGCACTACACCGAGTTTTTATCAACTACCTCTGGCTGTTTCTTGAGGGGCAAAATTTCAGAGACCCGAATTGGAGATCAGGAGGCCGCAAAAGATTTGATTTCTTCATTTTACGACAGAGCCGTGTCTCTTCTCGATTGTGAGGAGCTATTCATACGTGTGGTCATTCGAGAGGCTCTCTCTGCTGAGACCCACCCGGATGTTTATCGTTTGATTTACGATAAAATCATGGACGTCATCAGAAAGAACAGAGAACAAAAGTCGATATCAAGTCAATCTATTCTATTTACGGAAGAAGCTGTCTCTATTTTTTCGTCCATCCTCAGTATGAAGTCCGAGGGTGCTTTGGTCTTGGCGGCATTATTTCCCGATGTTGTGGAGATCTTTTTCGACTATGTCAGTATGGTTCCTCGCCTGCCTGATCAAATAAAGTTGAAACTCAGGCTATGCAAACTCACGTCTGTGATAGCTATTCAAAAAGAGCAGATAGGAGTCTCGGGTGCTTTCAAGCTTCGGAACTTGTTCGCGAAAACAGTGGCTGAGTGGCTTGAATCTGCTGTCTTCTACAACATTGACGAATCAACAAACTCTATCAATACGGTTCCAGTTGGTGGACGAGCCTCGGACATCGAATACCTACAAATTGAGCTTGCAACGGAGTGTTCCAAATGCTTGGCACTTCAACTTCAGTCGTTAGTGTTGACAGTTCCCGACGGTACTAAGGAAAAAAACTTTGACCAAGCGAAAGATCTAGTCTTCTCAAATTTCTTCTCCTTGTTCTACAAACTCTTTCAAAAGTTCAACGGCAGTGATCCATCTCCATTGATGATCAAGTCAAAATACAAGATACAGAATATCACAGATCAGATTTTGAAGGGAATATCCAACATGCTTCAATCTAATATTGGGATCGGGTTGCAATTTGCTTTACCATTGGGATACCACGAAAATCAAAAGATCAGACCTATATTTTTGGACATATTTGCGACTACTCTTTCCGCTGGAAAATTGAAATCAAAGCAGGAAGATATCTCGGATGAAAAGATTCATCGTCTCGCTGAGCTATATGAAATTTATGGCGCTGCTGCTGCGATTGCTTCGCCAGCAGAACACAACTTATTGGCGACTTCACTAAATGGGCTCTATGGGTACACTATGGGGCTTGACAAACTTTTTTTGACCCTTTTGAAGGTCGAAATGAAAAAAGTCAATCGCGCATCCGATATTTTTCGTGGTAACTCTACGTTGACTAGATTGATGTCCATTTTTGCCAAGGAATATGGAACACCTTATCTCTCAGTTGTTTTGAGGCCATTTGTGGAAGACATGGTCGAAAATAGCGTGGTTTTCGAAGTTGAGAGAGAAAGTGAAGCAGATGACGTCAAACTCTTCATCAAATACCTCAAGAAATTGGTCGACAGTGTCGTAAATTCGATGCCTTGGGTACCCGAGCCTTTTCGGTTCATTTGTGTGGAAATATTCAAATGCGTGGGTGAGAAATTTGAAGATGCATCGCTCATTGCCGTTGGCTCATTTTTATTCCTTCGCTTTTTCTGCCCGGCTATAGTCAGCCCCGAGTCTTTTTTCGATTTGACCTCAGTTGATCAGAAAGTGAAGAGATCTCTCATGCAAATTGTGAAAACTATCCAATACATGGCAAATGGCTCAATACTGAATTTGAGGTGGAAGTCATTGATGAATGAGTCCGAAGTGATGAACAAGCTAAGTGAGGACATTTTCCGTTTCTTGGGCAAGATTGCAACGGAGAGTAATGACTCGAGCTATGTGTTTCATCGGATTACTTTGAAACCTCTAACTTGTTTGAGGTACATTCATAAATTTTTCTTTACCTATTTTGTTGAGATCAGACACAACTTTCTTGTTGGTGACTCGCTTTCGGATCATAAACTTTTACAGCAAAAGATCGCAACATGGAGGAAGCTTGATTCCATCATGGCCGAACTTGGGAATCCAAAGCCATCCATTTCTTTGCAGGGAACGAGGTCATACAAAGCGATAGACTCGCAATCCAATCTTGGAAATTCACAATTTGCCGAGTTTATGGCCAAAATGTCCGCAAAAAATATCGAAACCTCGATAGAAGCACCCATCGTGAGGAATGCTGTCTTTCACGACGGAATTCCTGCCGTGGTGATCACATTCAGACATCTTCGTGAAATCTCTTTTGACGTGGGTACATTGGTATACTTGGTGCTAGAAAATGTGAGCCCAATTTGGGAAAATCCTTTCTACTGTGTTGTTGACTTAACACAATTTTACTACTTGGGGATAGTTGGGAAGAATTTTGCTTCTTTGTTAAACATTTACGCACCAAAGATCTTTTTTGCGAATTGCAAGCGGACATTCTACTACAATTTACCGAGAGCTTCTCACTTGTCCATCATCGAATCCTTGACAGATTTTAGACCGCAGAATAGAATTGAAAGCTCGATCAGCTTTTACTCCGAGCAGGATGATCGTGAGGTGATCGAGACTTTGTGTCTCAGCGAATCAACGATGGCCATCCCGCTGGAGGTTAAATTTGTTTGCAATTCGTGCACGCTTTACGAGGAAGACACGCACCTGTTCACAAACGTGACAGTGAAACTAGGGCGCCTGTGGCTTCTGTTATGGTTTGATAGATTTGACTTTCACCGAGAGTACACAGCGACGGAATCTGTCGCACCGGTGGAAGTTCTTCGCTTGTCCGATTTGGCGAGGTGTGAAACTTCCAACAAGAGTGGAAAGGAAAATGAGTTTACACTTTACCTCAACAGGTACAACTACCAAGTAACGCTTATCTCTCCTCAGAGACAGGAGATTTTGAGATTTTTGTACCTCGCTATGCTTCGTTCATCGAAGAAGTCTAAAGATCTCAGATCGGTCGCGGACGAATTGGAACTTGAAGAGTCACAACGGTTTAGTGCAATCGCTCATCTCCTGTTTCATGGCTTATTGCAGAATTCTGAAGAGATAAGGATTTCTGCATCAAACCTTTTGCGGTCCTTCTCGTCTTACTATGAAATCACGTTCGATGATTCCAGCAAGAACTTTACTAAAGCGTCGTTTCCCATCGATATGACTGATTTTGTGGTCTCTTACTCCTCCAACCTTGCGGACAATTTTCCACAGTATTCTTATGAGTTCCTCAAAGCGTTTTTTGCAAACTTTGATAGCTTCGCTCTGAACTCTAAGATTTCTGGGATCATGTACATCTCTCCCTGGGTCGTTAATCTTCATGAGCACATTTCCAAAGACCTTGATGGCATAGAGAAAATCTCATTTGTCGTGCGTCAATTGTGTAAGCTTACTACTCGCAACCCCGACATCTTGCCATTCACCAAAGAGCTTGTATGGAAAAGGATCTTCAGAGACATGAGAATGACGGCTATTTTAGTTGAGGAGTTGGTGGCCATAGCGATGGAGATCGCCTCGGAGAGTGATGATTGGAATGTCGTGATCTCTGTTTTTTATCCCAGTGTTGAGCTCTGTGGCGAGCTCGTGTCCAGACTTCATGATTGCATTTCCAAGACCAAAAATCTGGACTCTGAGATCGCAATCCAAAGCAAGATCCTGGAAATTTCGCTTTTGGTCAAAATTTGCGCGTCTGTATTCTTTGACTCTTATGTGTTTGGATCATTGTACTTGCTGGACGTGTTTTTCTTTTGTACGCTTTTCATTGACCGATCTGATCTCGAGTTTGGTCATGATTTGCAAAGTCTTGTTTTGAACACAGTGCAATCTTTCGCCCGAAAACCACTGCTAGATGAGGGACAGATGAAGCTCATTGGCGAAACCGCGGCCTACTTCAGTGGTCAAAGAGCTAAAATGTTGTTTGGCTTAACCACCAAGGAGCGAGGGGCGCATGTTGATTTTTCACAAAATTACGAAAGATCAATATCCTTCGAGCATCTTTGTGATTATTTGAACAATTTCATTTCCAACATAGGTTCCTCAGATGACAAGAAGTATTGGGTTTCACGGTGGTCCTCGCTATCAAAGGACATAGCCTTCAGCGACTCTTTCTTCCAGATGCGAGCATACACGATCGTTTGCACGTTAGCGCGTTCGGGCGTGAGTGACTCGGTTGGCGGTAGAATCATGGAGGTGCTCACAAGTCAATTTTTTGACAACCCTGACTCATATTTTGAGGGTTCGGTTTGTTTTCTTCGATTGATGCGAGGTCTTGCTAAGGACTCGGTTTTTTTGCCGCTCCTTGTTTGGGTGGTGGTCGGAGCAATCCTTCTGGATTTTCCGCTCAACTATCAAGCCATAATTTCGTCCTTGAGTGAATGCTTGAACAAAATGATTTCCGAGGAAGGTTTTGCAAAAAACGTGTTTGCATTCAGATCTAATTTGGACCCTCTTCTCGAAGATTTTGAACGAAGAGTGGGTGTCAGTATCAACGAAGACAACTACGAGTTTGTCATTTTGTTCTTGATAAGCAAAGGGTTGGCTGCTTCACAAACACGGCACACTTCTGTCATGACGATCAAGAGAGCGCTTGTGAGGAAAAGGGAAAGCATCGGTAACGATTTTTTGAATCAGACTAAAAAAGGTGATTTCACACTCGCTTATCTCCTCGTGCTTTACCTCTCGCTCCTGGACTCTGCTTTCCAAGAGTTTATGAGGGAAATTCATTTGGAAGAGACGCCAATGACCCAAATTGGAAGGGATAAAATTCCTCAGGTGTTGCTTGAGGGTTTGTGTCAGCTGTCCCGTCAGTTGCAATTGGCGCTTATTATAGCAGCGCGTCTCTTTTCTGGTGATTGTGAACTGATCTTCAAGTATAAGTTCATTGCACTATACGCTAGAGTGTTCGAACTTCTGAAAGACACGGGTTTGTTGGTTCTCCATCTAGTTCAAGAGAAACTAGAGGACTCATTTATTAGCGCTGCTTCGAACTCTCACACGAACGACATTTCGGCACTCTTGATGGAGGTGGTGAGGGATACGCGTTACAATAGCAAATCATGGCAGGAGAAAGTTGACACGATTCTACGGGAGGACCACATATCGAGCATTGACTTTGTCAATACTCATGTGCAGCATCATGAAACAAACGAGTCAGTATACCGTATGACACTCGTGAGGCAAATATTCTACCGAAACTTATGCAGTGCCATAGATGGCCTGAAGTTGGAGAGGTACTAGAGAGCATAAACTTGCGTACATTATATTGAATTTTTTCTGTATAGCCGAAATATCGAAGCCTCTCAGATAGTAGATCATCGGGCGAAATGGCCCTCCATTGCTTTTTGATGAAGTCGGAAGATCGCCATGGTAGCTTGTGCGTCTTCCACTGAGGAGTGCTGGCCATTTTGGATATCAATGCCTAAAAGCACCAAGCATAGTTTCTTTAGCGCTGGCGTCTTTCCCCCATTCAGCTTCTTGAAATCCGGAAACCTTGAAGTATCTCTGATCCGGTGCTTTGGCACCGAGATGTTGAGACAACTTAAGTCATTATGCACCGCGTGACCTACCACAATTCTATCGCTTATGATCTCTCCCACCTTTTTCCTCGCCTCGTTGAACGATATAGCACTATGCATGTGCTGTGGGGCCACTCCTGAAACCCAAGTCCGCCAGTTCGTGACACGCCCTTCCGGCTTAACGTATGTATCTAGTAGCTCCACGCCAAAGTAATTTACTATCGAGACTCGTGCGAGCGCCGATTCGTCCCCGGGTCCAACACCTACAAACTCACAATCAATCGCCACGAATTTCCCGGGCGCACGTTTCTTCTTGTCTGCATAGTCTACCTGAATTTTGGCATTACCAGGTTCCACCCTGAATTTAGAATGTGAAGGAGATGTCCATAGTGCAAATTCTAGAGGTGTGAGGTGTCTGGTGGGAGCCGGGGTAATTACTCCATGTGCTTTTCTGATATCCGAGGCATTTTTGCTCTGATACTTGCGCTTTCTTTGTATATTTGCGGTTTTTGTCTTGACCTCCGCCACTTTCCCGGGCTGGAGTTTGGAGCTGAGTGCTTTCCAGTTCAGCGAAAGAGCCATAAGCGGGACATGGCTAGGAATATGTGCAGTGTGATGAGGAAGTTGGAGCCGGTGCAAGCCTGCGCGAAGACCCCATCCAGGCGATTTGGCTTCAAAATTTCATCAGTTTTGAGCTCATGGTGAAAATGCGCATTGAGATGAATATAGAAATGTTTTTGTTATCTCGCTTCTGCAATTTGCTTTATAAATAATTGAGTCGACTTTTTGGCTAGCTAGCAGCGATCTATACTCCGTACACACGTTTCAACTCTCACGCATCAGAATCACTCGCTCGTATTACAAGTTGACACTGGATGCGTTGTACAATTGTAGCGCCCATCTGATCTTTTCGAAGATTTCATCACATTGTGCGACAGTCTCCGCTTCGAGGTCGTACTTCTTCTTTATCACTGTCTCCTTACCCCCTGACTCGCCCTCCTTCTTTATGACAATCTTAAAGTGGGTGGGGCTCTTGCTCTCCTTGTACAGCTTGAGCTTGACGATTTGCGATATATGGAACGAACTTGTTTTGAGCATAGTGTCGTTGTAGTATTTGGAATAGTTGTAATGGTGCAAGTAATGATGGTGGTGATGATTTCCGCTCTGACTTGCGCCTGAAAAGGAGTTGTCATGAAACGTCGATTTCCAATTTGTATCATCTGTTGGTGCTAAGTGAATATAGTCACCATCAATAATGAGGGATTTTTCAATTCGATAAATAAGTGGAGCTTTCTTTCTGAAGACTCTCCATTTGCAATAAAATGTGCTCAAGCTGGTTGGGAGCTGATTACTTTTTCCGCTAATCAAGTTGTCAATAATCAAATTGGCATTTAAACCGTGCGACGCTTTCATAGGAGCGGATGGTGTTTGCTTCATTGCTTGGGGGGTGTGAGTCTCATTCATCGCCTCTTCAATACGGGTGTTACTTGCGGATTGGTCATCGTTGGTTTCAACCTGAGTCACGGGCGGCGTGATTCCAGCCTGTATGAAAGCTGAGGAATTGGGAGTGATGCCTGCTTCTTTGAATGAGCCACGCCTGGACTTCACGTCCAACATTGATCTTACCGGAATTTTTATGATTGGATCCAATTTGAAAAAGTCCACATGCGTGTCAGCAAGTTTATCTGTATTTTGCAAAGCCAACGTTCGCCCTTCTTCATGTCTTCTGCTGTCTGTCAACAACGACGCATTCAGGGTGTTCGTTCCAAGCAGCTTAAGAAAACCGGAGAGCCTGAATTTGGCGGGGTCGACTTGATATTGCCTGCAAATCAAGTCTAGCAAATCTCCGACAAGCATTTCTGAAGCCACGAAAAAGCTGATGACTTTACTCGTTGATGGAATATTTTTGACTTTCACCTCAATACTATTTCCCCCAGTGGCGGCGTGTTCCCAGTTTTCCGTGGCGAGCATACCTTTACGCTCAGTTTCTTTTCCGTGGCGAGCACGCTCTTCATGAAGGTCGAGATTTTGTTTGAATTCGAGGGGAAGCGGGGACTGCTTTTCGTTCGATGTGATTTCTTGCGTGTCATTGGCCTTACACAAAGCCAAATACTTTGGGCAATTATAGGATGCCATTAGACGCGTGCGATCTAAAATTCCAAAATTGGAATCATAAAGCTCTCCATCTTCGTCAGTGAGCTCTAATCTCCAGTGGTTTGGATTCTTGGAAAAGCCTGTATCACTTAATTGCCTTTCGCCATTTGTTTCACAAATTTTTAGTAGCACGTATCCAATGCAATCAAAAACCGACATATTTCCCGTAATCAGAAGTTTTTCGAGCACTGGTGCCGTGCTTGGTGGCACGAAAATGCTGACCTCTGCTTTTCGAGACCCTTCGGCGCAGTTCGCCTCATTGTACGAGAAGTATGTTAAAGGATTGGCATTTGAGGAGGTGTGTCTCGTTTGTATGATTTGGCTCAAGTTCGAGGTAAGGCCGCCCTTCTTCTTTGGCAAACAGTCGAGTATTTTTGAGAAGGTAAATGACTCTCGCGGGCGCAAAGATGGCGTGTGTTTCCCCGAAGTCTCAACATCCAAGTCTCCCTTGCTCTTCTGGGAGATCCCGTTCACGCAGCTTGGTTTTTTGCTGTGTGCCAATTGCTCGTTCTTCAACTTTTGGCGCTGCTTCGTTTCGGCGTCACTACGCAAAACAGAAGTTTTCGGAACGGTGTAGTCATACATGAGGTTTGAGCTACCCTCAATCATAGAGTCGGCTTCTATATCTGTGAAGGCCGAGATTAGTGAATCATCGTCGTCTGTTCCCATGTTACTGGTGTCATGGTGATCAAGAGTTTCGATATCCTCGCTAATGTAGTTTTCATCAGTAAGAATCTCATTGACAGACGGTTCACTATCAGAAAAATCCTCGAATCTGTCAACAGTTTGCGCCGATATAGTAGAAGCCATGATCGACTCGGCTGGTATGCTCAATGACGATCGCAGAATTGTGCTTTCGGAGTCACTTCTCTGGATTTTCAGCTTATCGCTTTTCACAAAAAGCCTCGAAAGAGGATTGATCTTGCTGGTTTGTTTCTTGGTAGTCTTTGAAGACTCTAGTGACTCGGCAGAGACAGATGGTCTTCGGAAATCCAAAAGTTCTGCTTGAGGTATGTTCTCGGCCGGCAGTTCCTTTATTTTTGACGTAGTGGACATCTTCAGTTTTCTCCGCGTGTGAACAGCCCGTGTATTAGCTCGTGAGCTTTGACGCTTATTTTGAACCACGGGCGTTGTAAGTGTGCCTCTTGATGTAGTTTCCGGCAAATCAATAGGTATCGGTGGGCTCGAGGGTCGGTAGTCACAGAAGTACTTCTCGTTGCAACTCTCGTAATAAAGGCCCAGAGTTAGCGGTTTTATGATTCGTCTTGTTGAGTCATGATCATTTTCGCAAGTCGCCAAGTAGAACGCCCGTTGCTGTGCTCTAAGTTGTGTTGGTTCTAAAGGAAAAGCCATTGCCCGAGGAAACTCCTGGAGAGTGCTAATATTTGTGAGGATGAGGCGCCTGCAACTGCAGATTTAAATGATCATCACAAGAGCAATGATTTGGATTAGTCAAGAGCGAAAATATTGTGAAAGATATGCTTTACAATCTGTTGGACGGCTCGTAACTTTAACCAAAGCTTACGTTTACTTCCAGTATGCGGCGCGCTTGAACGATTACCCTGCTGGGACACGCGCCCTCGTAGGCTCTCCCAGGGCCCAGGGGTCCTTTTGCAGCCGCCATGTCTTTTGGGTAAGTTTATGGAAAAAGCGCTTCGCTTTCTGCTACCTATCTACTCGTCCCTATCTACTCGTCTAAAGATGTCTCAAACGCATTAATTCTCTTGTACTGCTCGCAGAAAGTGATGCCTATCGCATGTATTGGGAAATTGAGTCACAGCCCGTTGATTATCTGCCACGCCAAATACCAAAGGCGGACAGATTTGGAAAGAAGGCCAAGACCGTGATAGAAGTTTTGATTGATTTTATAGCCAAAAATGCCGTCAATTAAAAGCTGGTTATTTCCATCCGAATATCTACCACCACTCGAAAAGCAGCTGTTTATTGTTGAAAAATACTATACATGTGAGGACTTTTGAACAATCAAAAAACCAAAATATTGCCGAAAAATTATTGAAACCTGGAATTTACAATATGCGGTGAATGCATAAGGTGCATGAAAACTTTTAAGTAATTGAGCATATAACACAAATTTGTGTTTCACGTCACATTTACCGTTAAATTTCAAAGCGTTAGAGACTGGCTCCGCTTTTTGGAGTAAAGTGCACGAAGGGACTACGATAGCGGCGGTCAACATTGAGGCCCCGTGCGGAAGTGTGCGGCGGCGTGCATGCGTGCGCGTGTTTGGAACCGGCGTGGTCCGTCAGTGGAGGATAGCAAACAATGGAGGAAAGACTTTGACGATGTTTTTTTCGGGGTTGTCTGAAGTATGAACGTGGGCGGGGATGGTCTACTAGAAGAGCTTCGCCACCTTCGAACTACGCAAAAACTATCTAAACGTCTTTAAACAGCCTCGTGTATCCACTATATGCTACAAATTTTCCTCTCTCATTGTGCCTCCTATTGTCCACGCAGCGCGGCCCACCAAAATAGATTCTCGGCCTCCCTGTACTCCATATAGTGGGCACGCCAGCAACATTCGATCAGGACAGCTTACTGCTGAAGGCTGGGACTAAACACCATATTCGTTATCCGTCTCGCGAACGCATTCCAGACTTTCACTTGCATCAATTTTAATTCTTTGAAAAGCAAAAACGATCATCAATTTTGCACATTGTCTCATAGAAGCTGCTCTTACACATACGTTGCCATATTAGTGTGTTGAGCCTTTCCACAGCTTCAGATCTTGGAAAGAAACGGCTAGCTTTCTGCATATATATTCGGACTTGGACTTCTGCCCTTGAATACCACTTACTCAGGGCTTGGATGTCTTGCCACCCGAGATCATACTTGTTTTAGCATGTCTTCTCAGAACTCAAGACACTCGAGTCTTACCAGCTTGTCTCATGAAATCAGCGGCATTTACAGAAATTACGCCCGAAAACACAATGATTCGAACCTGACACACTCACTCGACTCTTCTACAAACGAGCCGACTGCGGCACTTCACCTCGAACGGCCTATCTTTGATCAGGGCTTCGGCACCCCCCAGTCTGCCTCGTCCTTCGACTTCACCGTTCACGACAGACACCACATTACCAACTCGTCATTGAATGTGCTTTTGGACACCCCAGGAGACTCTAAGGACCAATTTTTGTCGGTTACATCGCTCAGCAAAAGCACCCAGAGCCTAGATCCGTCTGCGTTGAAAATTGGCCCCGCCATGGGCACCGATGAAAGTCTTGGCAGCAACTACGACGAGAAAATCAGTGATGGTGATTGGGCAGATCGAGGCGCCGCAGTAGCAACGAATGACAAATCCTCGGGCACTGCGGTGGTACGCAGAAGCGTAGATGATTTTGAGTTCGGAAAGGATTTGGGCGAGGGCTCATACTCGACTGTTGTGGCAGCTAAGGACAAAATCACAAGCGTGCAATATGCGGTGAAGATCCTCGACAAACGGCACATAATCAAGGAGAAAAAAGTCAAGTACGTGAATATCGAGAAACATGCGCTCAACCGTCTCAGCCAGACACAGGGCGTCATCTCATTATTCTTCACCTTCCAAGACAAAGACTCGCTTTATTACGTGCTCGAGTACGCTAAAAACGGCGAGTTATTGGGTCTCATCAAGAAGTATGGTACGTTAAATGAAGAGTGTACTCGCTACCTCGGAGCGCAGATTTTGGACGCAATCAAACACATGCATATAAATGGTGTCATACACAGAGACATTAAGCCTGAGAACATTCTTTTGGATGAAAAGTTTCACATACGCATCACCGATTTTGGCACGGCGAAATTATTAGAGCGGAAGAAGAATGGCGACACGGGCGTGGAAGAAGATTACCCTCTTGATGTACGAGCAAAATCGTTTGTGGGAACTGCTGAATACGTCTCGCCAGAGCTCCTAGAAAATAAGTACTGTGGTAAACCGGGTGACTTATGGGCCTTCGGTTGTATCTTGTACCAGATGATTGCAGGGAAGCCGCCCTTCAAGGCGACAAACGAGTATCTCACTTTTCAGAAAATCACGAAGTTGCAGTATGCTTTCAGCGCGGGATTTCCCTTGATTCTTCGAGACTTGATCAAACAAATTCTAGTTTTACAACCATCAAGAAGGGCAACGGTAGACCAGATTCAAAATCACTATTTCTTCCAAGAGTGCGATTTCAGTGATCCCGACCTGATCTGGAATTCTGAAATTCCGCAGCTAAGCCCTTACAAGATGAATGCCTCGTCCATGATGAAGATGCCTGTTTCACAACCTCCGAAGAAGAATGGCATAAAAAAACTTCTAAAGAAACCTCAGATACAGAACGGTAATTCGAAAACGATCGAGTCTGATAAAAAGAAAGAGTTATCGGCGGCTAGTGTGGCAGCCTATGTTCTAGGAAAGGATGAGGAGGTTCCTGAAAGGAAAGGAAGACCACCAAAAGTGACACCCCAGCGTAAGTCCTCCGCGCCTCTGAATGCTACTCCTGAGTACATACCCGGTACAAATATCTTGAGACCTCAGATTAACAAGATGCCTAGTTACTCTGTCACCACTTCCACGGCATCTTCTAAGAGTGACAGAGATCTGATCAGAAGAAACTCATCGAAGGTGATGGAAGTAACGCCTCCAACAGCAGTCGAGGCTGCGTGGCAACAATACTTGAGTCCTTCAGAGAGGGTGATAAATGTTGGCTCTGCAATTGTGCGCAAATTGCCCACCGAAGTGTTCGAAAGGAAAAATAAGGGATACATTCACGATACCCCTCTTGGCTTCAACAACAAACTACAGTCCATTTCAAACCGAAACAATTCTCGATCGATGTTGTCACATGTTGTGCAAGGGAACAGGATGAAAGATGCGCATGAGTGTTCTTCCAGACCTCTGTCTCAGAACGAAGATGATGCCATTACATACTATCCTGATGAAACCACAATAGATTCAGAAAGCACACAAGAGGAAGAGGAAGAAAAGACATCATCTGTGGCTCCGAGCTCAGCCAAGTCTTTTTTCAAAAAGTTGTTGCCAACGCATGACAAAAAGCAAGACCTGGCAAATGCCACATCTGCTTCCGGCAGCTCAGATACAGCCGAAACCCGTCACAGTCCAATGGACAAAGTAAGAACATACACTGTTCTAGTGAGCACTTTCGGAAGAACTTTGCTCTTTTTGAGAGACGACCACAAAACTGATTACAACTTGGTATGCGAAATTGGACTAAACTTCCCCTTCATTCAATTCAAGGAGGTTGTGTCAAATTCGAGCAGCAAGTTCGGGAAAATGATACCATCCACAGGTATATTTGCTATTGTTGCTCCCAAGACCACTTTCGTATTTGAGACCGAAAAGTATGAGGTCAGTCAATGGACTGAGGCTTTGGCAAAAAGCAAATTGAATCAATTTGAAATAGAGATGGAGGTCGAGCGAAAGCAGAGCTTGCGTGAATCTCCAAACTCATCCCCAAAACTACTTGAGTCGCCTGCATTTTCTAGCCCGAGTCAAAGACAGCAAAAAAGAGATGTCTCTCCGAGTGTTGTTGGCAAACAATCTCAAGCCCCACAACAAAAGTATACAGGGACACCCTCACTGGAAACAAGAGATCATAGCATGTTTAAAAACAATATGAGAAGCAAGGAAACGGTGAAGTTGAAGCGAAAGGTTCCACCTCCGCTTCCATCGAGCCCCTCTCTAGGGGTCAGTGGCTTACCACACCCGGAGCAAGGTGGAAGTGAAACAATCCACGCCGCACAGCTTGCTGTCTTGAACAGTCCCGTCAAGACTAAAACGGAGTATCGCCGGTCAAGTTTTTCGCGAGAGAAAAATGGGCAAGCTACACCTCATGCAACACCGTCCCCAACCTCCGGAGGTGCCAAAATCACATCGATGAACTCGAAGTTCTTGGCGAGAAGTAGGGGCAGAAAATAGGCGTTACAATCAAATAAAGGGGGATATAGAACCCCACATTTTTCTATACAAAGGCTGGTTTCTTTTGAAGATGGAAGTAGAGGAAATGAACGTAGACATCTATGTGTGACATTTGCACCCGATAGGTCTTGTCTGCGATCAAATCACCTAAAAGTAGGGCCGACTCGCGGTCTCACGAGCTAACCTACCCAGTGTTGGCAGTGAAATGTTGAAATGTCCAGATCTGTTTATGCAATGAAAAATGCTTCTTTAAAAAGGCACAAATTACGGATATTATTTTCTGCAGCTTACTTGCCTGTCAATTGTATATCATGACCCATATAAGTTGAGAGCAACAGTCACGCTGTATCACGTGCGCAAACAAGACAGGATTCTCACCGTTTATTCGTCCGCGCGGCGGTAGGGCCTCATAGTGCGTCGCTGCGGGCATCGACACCGCACGTCTCCCATACGTTCGACACACAAGCCGCCTGCAGACAGGGGCCCGAAAATTTCGCTCTCTCAAAATTTTTCCTTGAACCGAAAACCTCGCAGGTCTAACATCTTCACACATACACAAGGTTAAAATGGCTAAATTCATCAAGTCCGGTAAAGTTGGTATGTAGCCTCAACTTGAAACTCAAAAAGACGATACCCATGACGGACATATCCCCGATTCACGACAGAAAGTCAGGATTTACCATTGTTTTATTCAACATCTCGGATTGGCTCCATCTCCGCTTCCGAAATAATACATAACGAGCGCAAGGATGAGCAAGCTTCTTCACCAGATTATCAAGAGCAAAGCAAAGAATCAAAAATTTGGTCCAATAGCACTCATGTTGACTTGATGTTATGAACGATACTATTTTCAAGATGGCACCATCATCCCGATCGACCATTTATTTATCACGGGCAAGGGTACCCTTCTGTCAGCACATACCATCATGCATCTCATCATGAGCGTTCTGAAACATCTATGTCCCAACAAGATACATATCATGGCCCACATTCATGCCGCATTCGTCGCATCGCAAACTTGCAAGTACTAACATCTTTTAGCTATTGTCACCCGTGGTCGTTTCGCTGGTAAGAAGGTCGTCGTTGTGAGACCACACGATGACGGTACCAAGTCTCACTCTTTCTCCCACGCCATTGTTGTTGGTGTCGAGAGAGCTCCATTGAAGGTCACCAAGGCTCACAGCGCTAAGCAGCTCGCCAAGAGAACCAAGGTGAAGCCTTTTGTCAAGTTGGTCAACTACAACCACATGATGCCAACCAGATACTCCTTGGACGTTGAGTCTTTCAAGAACGCTGTCACCCCAGAGACCTTGAAGGAGCCAACCCAGAAGGAGGAGGCCAAGAAGGTTGTCAGAAAGGCCTTGGAGGAGAAGCACCAGGCCGGTAAGAACAAGTGGTTCTTCTCTAAACTCCACTTCTAATCTCATTTTATAACATCATTTACCGTGTAATAAAACTTCTGCAACGATCATTGTTCGTAGTGCTAAGAAATGGGAGCTTTACAAGGCTGCGAGCTCCACCTAGAATCGCCAGAATCAGGCATCTTGTTTAAATTCCAATATACGCTGCTAACGAAGCTTTCTGACAAGATTAACCTATAATGCAACTTATGCAAGTGAAGAATTGTCGGGCTTTCTAAACGCGAGGCTCATCTCACGGTTCCAAATTGGGCATGTGGCATGGTGACGAACCCGATTATGAGGCCCTCTCCGTGAAGTATTTCGTTTTGGATCCGTAAGGCTACGAAAAACAATTCTAGAAGCACTCGCAAACATTTCAAGATTTGTTCGATTTTGTAGAGCTGAGCCCAATGTATGGTCTGTTTTGTAGGGCCCTATCGGCCCACGGCTTATTCGCGCGAAATTAGTCAGGATTTTCCCCGGTAAAGATACAACATTTCAAGTCAAACGTGAAACAGACAATGACAGAACCCGTTGACATTCTGAAGCTCAATATCAAAAGTGAAGCCTCGCAGGAACAAAAAGTCACGCCATGGGAAGTCGCAGCTGCCGTGGACGAAAATGGACTCTCACAAGGTATCGACTACAATAAGCTTGTGGAAACGTTTGGCACGAGGTTGATCACCCCAGACACGTTGGCCCGGTTTACCGAAGTCACGGGCCACGAGCCACACCCGTTTTTGAAAAGAGGCGTGTTTTTCTCCGAAAGAGACTTGGGCAAGATCTTGGACTTGTATGAGCACGGCGAGCCCTTTTTCTTATACACCGGCAGAGGCCCTTCCTCGGACTCCTTGCACTTGGGCCACATGATCCCCTTCATCTTTACGAAGTGGTTGCAGGATGTGTTTGACGTGCCGTTGGTTATTGAGTTGACTGATGACGAAAAATTTTTGTTCAAGCAAAAATTGACTATCGAAGATGTCAAGAGATTCGCTAAGGAGAACTGTAAAGACATCATCGCCGTGGGCTTTAAACCAGAGAACACTTTCATTTTCTCTGATTTGGAATACATGAACCCAGCCTTCTACGAGAACATCGTCAGAACATCGAGACAAATCACCACTTCTACGGCCAAGGCCGTCTTTGGCTTCCAAGACATGGACTGTATCGGCAAATTGCATTTCGCCAGTGTCCAAATTGCAACTGCGTTTCCCTCGTCTTTCCCTGAGGTTTTGGGCTTGCCACCAAAGACGCCCTGCTTGATTCCATGTGCCATTGACCAAGACCCATACTTTAGAGTGTGCAGAGATGTGGCGGACAAGTTGAAGTTTGCCAAGCCTTCCTTGATTCACGCCAAGTTCTTCCCTGCTTTGCAAGGTGCCTCCACTAAGATGTCTGCCAGTGATACGACGACATCTATTTTCATGGATGACACCCCCAAGCAGATCCAAAAGAAGATCAACAAATACGCTTTCTCTGGAGGTAGAGCAACGTTGGAGGAGCACAGGGAATTGGGTGGCAACATTGAAGTTGACGTAGCCTATCAGTACCTCTCATTTTTCAGTTACGATGACGAAAAGTTGGACCAATTGGCCACTGCCTACAAGAAGGGTGAGCTTTTATCTTCTGAGATGAAGAAGGAGTGCATTGAGGTGCTCCAGGAGTATGTTGCTGCATACCAGGAGAGAAGACTGAAGGTAGATCAAACCGTGCTCGAGTCCTTTATGAAGCCCCATAAGTTGACTAGCGGGTTAACTGAGAGGAAGGTTCCTGCTAAGGAGAGGGTGAAGAAGTCCAAGAAGTAGACGTCCAACGCGAAGAAGTATTTCTGGTCTTTTCCAACTTGAGATGCCTGTGTATCTAGACGACGCATTTATAGAATCAAACGCACATGAAAGACTGGAAATTACGCAAGCAAGCTCTTTATATGCTGTAGCACAAACACAAGCTTTTCAAAGTCACCATCGTTAGTTTCGTCTGGCTTTCCAAACCACCGTGATGCAATGCTCAAAATAACGTTTTTGGGTTCTTTCAGCTGAGCAGCGACCTTGCCGATCTGACTGGCAATCACTTGTAGCTTCAAGTTGTTGGGATCGCCCATAAGCACCACAGGTTCGGGCCCAAGACTATCCTCTTGATCTAGGCTTCTGTTTATTGTTGACAGAGTGAGCAAAGGTATGTCAAACGAAGTGTCCATAGCACCGTTCACCATGGCATTAAGAATGACTTTGTCGGTAAACGTGATTCTATGAAATTCGAAATTATCGGCACCGAAGGTAGCGGTAACTGTTTGCGAGCTCTCAGTATCATTCGAGGTATTCATTGCCGTCAGAACTATAGGATTGATGGTGTCAAAGAATTCTGGCACAGTCCTTTTTCGTGTATTATCTTGGATGAAAATTGCCAAGGTCTCAATCGCGAGGACATCAATTAGAGCCGCCAAGAGCCGACAATCGCAGCTACAATCAGAATAAATAGTAAATATTATTATTGCTCGAAGTGCCTTTACGTCTCATAAAACGCTCATAAAACCATTTCTCGTTTTTTCGAACACTCGCAAAATATCGGTGTTTTGAACAAGGGATTCGTAAGCACATACTTCGCTCATATTTTTGCTTACTCATGGTGACGTCTTTTTACTCATTCTTACTCAGTGGCTCGCGGTCGCGCCAACCCACGCTGTGCCGGCCGTTGCAAATGACATGCGTTTGACATTAAGCTACGAACTTTCCAAAAAACTCTCGATTGTTTGTTGCAAAACAAAATAAAAGCTCACACACATCGCCGAAAGTCAATACAATCACATTTTCCGCATTCGTGTCTCCGGTAATTCCACAACTTCACACTATATTCACACATTGCCCGATCACGCCATGACGAAGTTT
>ERZ794936.401-NODE-401-length-21804-cov-34.253391_pt1 | contig 21804 bp, 12 predicted proteins | sample MGYA00511083_ERZ794936 | MGnify/ENA primary metagenome ERZ794936 (study PRJEB30137, sample SAMN04331409) | food metagenome | isolation source: Y2 must sample point D1 replicate A | place: Australia: South Australia | collected 2014 ... | reverse complement strand
AACTGCTGCTGCGGCTGCTGCTGAGACTGCTGCTGAGCCGGCACTACGGGCAGCGGACGCGTGACTGGAGGTTGTTGGTAGTTTTGCTGTGGAAAGTTGTTTGGCATTAAATTGGAAGGCACAGGTCTTCTTTGCCCGCCTGAGACACCGCTCGAATGTCTGTTGCCACTTCCCGGGCTTCCCTGTGCTGGAAAGCTGTTACTCTCGGGCATGTTGGCCAACTTCTCCTTCCGTTGCTGCTGTTGCTGTCTCTGCATCATCAAGTTCTGACTCAGTCTCTGTCTTCTTTGTTCCTCCAGCTTTCCTTCTTCCCATTGCTTCCCATATTCTAGCGACTGCTCCGGCGTGGCATACAGGGGCAAATTATCTCCTGCAGCATAGTTAACTTTTTTACCCATAGTGTTTTGTTCTTTTTATCGTGTATCTTTTTCCTTTAGTGGGTTCGCAAAATCTTGGTAATCGTCTATATTCTCTTGTAGTATTGGCTCTGTATTTTATAACCACACAAGACCATTATCTATTTTTTCAAGACTTAAAGTACTCACAATTAAAATGTCTCATCATTCCGAGTTCGATTGATCTCAAAATAAACCAAGTTGAGATAAAAAGAGAAGGAAAGGAGGACAAACCTCGTCTAAACCAGCCATCTTTTTTTATTTATTTATTTTTTCTTCATTTTTGGTATTTTTATTTCCGGTTTTTCGCACCTATCGCCCATGCAGGGAACTCGGGAACTGAAATTCTACAAAGTTTAAAAATAGTTTGATGAGTTTTGTTATAGATTTTCGATGGTTGAGTGAGAGAGACAAGGAGGGAGAGAGAAGGAGGGAGAGAGGGATGGAGAAAAAAGAGTTGATGATTCCGCAACGACAAGGTTATCAGCAAGACACATGCTTTCGTGGAGTATGCCAGCGCACTTATGTTAAGATCTAGAAGTGCGTGTAGGGAATTGTAGAGTGTTTTTTTTAGCCTATTCAAACTTTCCAGGCAACAGCACTTTTACTTCCATTTTATTCAGTTTAGTCAGTTTAATATTTATAATCTTGTATTCAGTTTAGTTTAATGTATACACGATGACAGCAAAGCTTTAAAACTACTTAATAATATAAAAGATGAGAATAGATTGAAAAAAACCCGGAAAGGTTTTCCCGCAATGCATATTCCATTTGGTAAAAATCAACATAAAACTATTTATAAAGTTTCAGTTAATTTAGTATCTTCTAGATTGTCTTTCGTTAGAAGAAGAAGAATCGTGCAAGTAAGTACCTGGAACAATGTGTTCTGGAACGTTCAAGTATTCTCTCAAGTAATCAACACCGTCTTCAGTCAAGGTGTAGTAGTAGTATTGCCAAGAGAATTGGGTTTTGACGTAACCTTTGGAGGTCAAAGATTGCATAGCCTTGATGACGTACAAGTTTTTGGTGTCGATTTCTTCATGTTTTGGTTGGTTGAAGTCTTTTTTAGCGACTAGAGCACCTTCTGTTGTAAAAATATAATGGGTTTATGATTATTGGAGTCTTTTTTTTTTTTTTTTTTGGTTTTTTCGGGGAGGGGTCCCCCCCCCCCCCCAGGGCGAGATATTTTTCCAAAAAAAAAAAAAAAACAACAACAGTATATGATAATAAGCATAAATAATATCATGTTAGTAAATCGATAAAGTTCAATTGGTATTTGAGAAAAGAAAAAAAACAGTGTATGGGCTGGGTTTAGAGAAAAAATGATGTTCACACGCATGATGCGGAGTGTATGCAACCAGTAGTAGATAATGAGTGTGTGCTGAAGTAGTAAATGGTTTCGTTGTGCTTCGCAATAGATTGACCATCTCGCGTAGCCAGGAATAATGCAATGGGTAAAAAAAGACCAACGCTTTGAAATTGGTTTCATATATCATATATCATGTTTGTATTCATAAATACAATCTCATATATGCTCCGATAACAGTGATAAATTCGACTATGGAATCTCCCTCGTTGGTTCCCAAAATCTTTCATTATACTTCACAGAAGCACAATCATGCATGCAGGAGTTTTCTTTCAATACTGAATAATTACGCCCAGCTTACTCAACCGATCTCATTGCATGTAATCATTTTTGTAATTGGAAATACAAGTTTCCTTTGAAGTATTGGCTCTGGGGGCGGGGGAGTTCATAATCTTTTATTAGTTTGTCCATAAGTTTGCAAATCCGCTTAGTTCAGTCTTATGCTGTCATCCTTGTATGAACCGAGCACACTGACCGATTAGTGTCTATTAATCTCGCATTACAGTATCATCAGAACTTCTAAAACTGTTATAGTTGCACAAAACACACAAACATTATACCAGAGCTGCTTTTTTACGCTCATATCATTTAGACTCTTCTCATCATTCTGCTTCCTTCAGCTTTTCAAAAGCGGATTACTGTAACATACCTTGAAACAAGTGGGAGTGAATTTTAGTTCTGTCTTCTTTTGGAATCAACATGTTGGATAGGCTATCTGTACTCTTTTTCCTTAGGTTTCTTACTCTGTTTTAGGACTTTGCTTTACAATAAAGGTGAATTGAACATACTGGATACCGATGAATATAGAGGTTTAAAAAATGTGTACACCTAGTATCCCAAGATTAACGTCTAGAACGTACGAAATGGATTCCGGTAATAGGTTAGAGGCACATGAGATGAAAACACAAAAAATCGACATTCACTACAGCCTTACACTATACCATCATTCGAAATAAAGAAAATAAATAACATCTTACAGTATACCAGTTCGCTTAACCAAAAAGCACTTCTAACCTTTGGACATCTTTAACTTCAACTATGGCTACAAACTCGAAAGTGAAAAAAAAATGTGAAATACGGAAGTAAAAATAAAGAGATTTCACTGAAAAATAATTCTCAATCTCATAATTTGGAGAACAAAAAAAAAAAAGAAATGAAATGATATTAATATAAAATCCCATTGACACGTGATCATTGTGGTGCAAACAGAAAAAATGAAGTGTTTCCCGATTAGGCGTTCGTGGTCATGAACCACGAATAGGTACTGCTTGGCTTATGTCCCTGGTAACGAACTGTCTAGTGTAAGCTGTGGCACGAGGCCATTTACATCTGGTCGCGTGATATGTAGTGTGACTTTCAACGAACAATGTTTAGAATATGTACCTAGATGCTTGTACCTGTTTTCATTTAAAACGATTGAAATGTGCTTATGACTACTGTCAGTATGATTTAGAGAATTTGAACCCTCTATGAACAAAGAATATCAATAATTTTTGTCTTTGGCTTTGGAATAAAAAAGTAAACTTTAGGCCCATGTCGAGGCTGTGATAAGTTTCCAATTATCCAGCAAAACAAAAATACTTCAAGCTCAAGAACTTTTTACACAGGCAGAAGCAGTAAATAGGAAATACTAAATTTCTTTCTGTTTTTTTTTATTACTTTTTTTTCTAACGTGTTTTGTAGTCTTACTTTTTTGTTTATATGTATGGGTGTACATGTATGTTTGGGTGTATGTTAATGTCATATATACTCCAACTTTTTTTTTATCAAAAAATAATATTAGTCCGAGTCGTCGGACTAGTGGCCGCTCAGAATGTTTAATTATTTATTTTTTCCTCATGGCTCGGACATATATCTTTGAAACCATCCCCGAGCATCAGTTTCTTTTGTAGTCATGTGAGTTGTGGTTCTGTTTGCACCTGACTCAATTTTGGATCGACTGCAAAAAAATAAAAAAAAAAAATAGTTCACGATATCAAGAACTATTTTATGAAACAAAGGGCGAGACAAAATTAGAAACAAATTTTTGGTGTTCTTTTTTCATGTAAAACGCGAATGAACTTTCGATATGACGTGTACTCATGTGTAAATTTAATAGAATGGAAAAGGATACAAAACCATCCAATCGAACGCTTATCAGCGAGTATTAACAAAAAGGAGTGCTTCTTTTTTCCAAAAATCAAGATCAGTTTGGGAAACACGTCTGTTTAAAAAAAAAAAACAAAAACACAAAAACACAAAAAAAAGATATTAGGTTTCATAATACATGCCTGTCCAGTTGTTTGGGAAAGATCAAATTGTTGTTGAATATCAAAACGATGGCAGAAAAAACTCAAACGAAAACATTGAGCAACGAGCAAGCCATCACCACAAGGGTCTTCCCTCACTGCTGCTGGAAACTCCACCGAAACATCACATGCACAGGCATAAAGACAAAAAACAGTACGACCATATGAGATCAAACATGATACTGGCCAGAACGCCTTCGCCTGCTCAAAAATCACCAAAACTTTCTCCAACACCCAAAAGACCGCATCGCGAGAGAAGCGGGTCTAGAAAAGCAAGTTTCCCCCGACTCTTCACTCCATATACTGATGAAGAAACCTCTGATGTTTCCAACACGCCCACTCCAGCAAAACCCTCGAGTGATGCTGAAAAATCAACAAACAACGTGCACACCATTCCTGAAGTGGCCAATCCTGTTGCCCCTTCAACCCAAGTTCGCACTCCACCCGTGAGCCTATTTGATAACACCAGAAATTTTCAAAATCATGCACCAACACCAATTACTCTTAAAGACAAGTTCAACTACCATGTGTACCAGTACAGTGTAAAAATACGGCATTTTTTGGACAATATGAATCTTTCAAATGTGCCCAAAATTTCCAATGTCTCTATCTTACATTGGTTTCTTTTATTTGGATTCGTCACTTTGTTACTGTACCATTTTATTTTTGTATTTGCTAAGTTGTATGCTTACTCTCCGGTTTTAAACAATATATGCACCAATGTTTTGTTGATGGGAATATCCGATAACATGGCGCAAATCATAGAAATCAAATATAACAACAGAAATACTGTAATGAATGGGAACGAGAATTTGGTGAAACCAGAATATTACAACGAAATGGACAGTTTCACAATGCATCCGTTCAGGGTACGAGCTGCGTCGAGTATGACTGATCCATCCCAAGCTTCTCTCTCTGGTACCACAACACAAACAAACGAACCACTGATCACTGACCTTTCTGTAGACGATCTTTTTGATCTAGAAAGTCAAAAAATCAAGTCTTCAAACAGCACGTCACCCTTGACAATCTCACTAGATCAGTCCATAGGCAAGGAAAATTTCAAATTCTATAGATGGGTATGCTTTATTTTTTGGGGTGCCATGATCGCTGTACCGCAGTGCTTTTGGTACAAAATTTTGAATTTTTATTTTACGGAGGACCCAGGGATTGTGCAGATCTTGGAAAGAATGCTAAGTGATCAATTGGTTTATTCTCCAATATTATTGTACATGTTTTTCTATTATTCAAACTACGTTATGGAACACGGAACAGCAGAAAAATTCCAACAAAAATTAAAAGACCTATATCTTTCCACAATAATGATAAATTATATGATTTGGCCATTAGCACAGATCATCAATTTTTCAATGATAAAACCCCATTATCAACCCATCTTCAGCTCAACAATATCCCTTTTCTGGAACTGTCTATTGTCTTATAGAAACTCCTTGCACCATGAAAGATGATATTCTTAGATGTAAGATAACAAAAACAAATCAGAGCAATAATTCTGTTCAGTATACAACAAATTATAGAATTTATACAAAAGAATAACCATCACATCTTTAAGCAAAAAAATGAAAAGTGAAAATGAAAAAAAATGAGAAAAAAAAAAAAACACAAATTTCAAATTGTCTAAACAGAAATATTTTCACACCTTTTGATAAGATTCTTGTAAAGTTTTGAACTTTGTTTCTTTTTAAACAATCCGTTAAACTTGTTTGGAATCTCATAGTGCAAATAGTAACTTGCCACACTAATCACCAAAATTCCAATTTTAAATGGCACAGAGGTGTACGTCAATTGCATGACACTACCGGCAAGCCATGAATCGACAGGGTTGCGAATAAATAAAAAATAAACGTTAAACATAATCGCAACAACACAATTCATAATAAACCATGTATTTTCCATCAAAGGTTGTCTATACGGTGGTCCCAAACTCAAAATAATCGAAATGAAAACGTACTGGAATGACGAAATGAAAAATAAAACAGTATTGTCAGTGCTATCAATAGTGTCTTGGTCACCAACAACTGGCTTGATGTACCACGGCATATTTTTGGACACCATCCAAGGAATGATTTGTGTCAGCAAAATAATCAACATGTGCAAAATCAAAGGAACAATGATCTTTGGAGACACCAAGTTTGCAGAGGGTCTTTTTGGAACAATTTTCTCATTGGAGGACGGTGGTTTGGACCACGACATTGTGACTGCTAGGGGAACGATCAAAAACAAGTCAATGTACAAAAACTGATTATCCCCCAAATTCGAACCTTGCCCATACAAAATGGTAATAGTGATGAACTGAATAGCACTGTACAAAGACATGTATTGGAAACAGGCAAAAGACGTGACAAGAGAACTTCTTCCCTCTTTGATCAACTCAAGAACACAATCAATTTGAAAATTTTGTGAGGTGAAAGGTGCAGCAACAGACGCTTCTGCTTCAGATAGAGAAACCCCAATGTCTGCAGCCTTCAATGCACCACAGTCATTTGCACCATCACCACAAAATCCAACACAGTAATCAATCTGCTTCAATTGTTCAACCAACTCGTGCTTTTCATCAGGTGACATTCTGGCATATATGCAACTTTTCAGTAAAATGGTGTGAATGTAATGTTCCGAAAATAAAAAATTAGCAATGTCCTCGTCAAGGTTGTTCTCTGCATCTTTGTTTTTAGAGTCAATCAATTTTTGATCTTGATTTTTGAACAAAAGTTTGAAAACGTCACCCGTGATAGCCAAGCTGTATTCACCTATTCCACTGCTTGGTACTAAAGTCACCTCATCAAGATGAACGTCTGGATCATCAACATCCTCCCAAACAATCATCTGGTTAGCTGACTGCGCGTTTTCATCGATAATTGGAACAAAACAGCGATGCGACTTTGGGAGTAATCCACATTCCCTTGAAACAGACACGGCAGTCAAGATATTGTCACCCGTGCACATAATCGTTCTTATCTGAGCATCTTGTAACACGGCCAACGTTGATTTTGTTTTCGTTTTCAACTTGTTTTCAAAAATAATAAATCCAAGGAAATCCAAATCATTTTCAACGTAATCCCTACTCAAATCTTGGAAAGACTGGCCTGAAACCAAATTTACTTTCTTTCCTGCACAAGCAATAACCCTGTACCCCCGGTGCGTATAGTCCTTTAAAATCGAATCGTAGGCGTGAGGAATGGTTCCTTTTCTGCAAATATCAATCATCACCTCAGGTGCACCCTTCACCACAGCATAAGTTTGAGCTTCTGTAGAGCTTCCCATCTCCCTTACCAAACAACTCATTCTTCTCAAATGAGATGCAAACTCAAAAATTTTGAAAACGTGAGTTTTGTTGTCTACAGTGAAGCCGCTGTCATGATGTTCCTTAAACCGACTGTGAGTAAATTCAAACATTTTCAGATCCAATGGGTCCCCGACCAGTCCCTCTCCATCAATATAGTTCAACGAGTGACATGCTTGAAGACACGTTTTGAAAAGCTTATTTTGAATGGAAGTACAGTTGCTCATCAACTTACTAAATTTTCCCTTTGCGACATAATTTTCTTGAATACCATGAACGTCTAAGCCATCTTCAGTTAAAGTACCGGTTTTGTCAAAACATAAAACGTCCAATTTCCCAGCAATGTTGATCTTTGTGGGAGATATACAAAACATCGCTTTGTCTTTCAATCTCTTTAAACTAAAATTGATCCCAATGGTTAGTGTTGCTGGCAAAGCAGGTGGAACGACAATAGTGATGATATCCAAAGCTCTAACCACAATTAGCTTTGTAGGCAACCCTAAACGCTTGAAGTTGAATGCAGAAATCGTAAAACCAAACATTGCAATGATAAACATGTATCCAATGTATTTGAAAGCGTCTGTTTGTAGATCTTTTGATTTCGAGGCTTTGCTCCCGTTGCTCGACGAAGTTACAGGTGGATGGGAGGGAAACACCATAGATCTGATTAAACTTCCCTTTGTCGTTGAAAACCCAGTTCTAATACACATTGCGCTGACCACAGGTGCACCGTCTGTTGCTTTGGTACGAATCAAATTGGTACCATTGAACATAACAGATTTGGCAACTGGAGATGAAATTCTTCCATTTTGAAAATCAAACATCAATTGGCTCATAACCTCCTTGTCACAGGCAACTTTGTTCACGGGAACACTCTCCCCGGTCAACATGCTTTCGTTAACAAGAACAACACCATTTAGCAAGACACAATCACATGGAACAATGGATAAGTTTGGATCACTTAGTTCAAAAATGTCTCCTGGAACCAAATCAGACGAGGCAATGCTGATCCAAAACCCGTTTCTATAGCAACGAACTGAATATTCAAAATGAGACATTTCTGCAAGTTTTTGGGAAGATTTCCTGGTTTCATAGACTGTGCTGGCTATGGAAAACAAAGAAATGATAAAAATACAGGTTGCATATGACATGTATTCATCGTATGCCCATAAAATAATAGAGAACACCTGGAAAATGTAAAAAGGATGCAACGCTTCGTTTATGATCAACTCAAAAATAGACTTGATTTCCAATTCACATTTGTTCTCTCCAAAAACCTGTAATCTATCCTGATGCACATTGCTACTCAGCCCATTTTTCAATTTATTCACATTTTTCCAGTTCTTGTCAACCCAGTTTGTGTTTGTTTTGAAAATATCTTCGACTGGCGAATAAAACAACTTGAAAAATCTATATTCAAAGCTGATCAAAAGAGGCAACTCTGGATCGTCATGCAAGCTGCTCCGTCTACGATGAGAAACGTATGTAGTGTTAATGTTATTGCTGCCCCTTCTGTTTTCATAGTTTTCAAAGTCAGTTTCCGGATCAAAATCGATTTCCTCTTCTGCGTTGAAACGATTCAAAACAGTACTTAGAGCTCTGTTGTACCACTGTCTCTTGACATTTGCAAGCTCGAAATCCCCAAACTCGGTTTCAATGGCCACAAAATCAGCTTTTCCCAACGCTGTTTTTTTTGAAGTAATGTATAGTTTCCACTTAGGAAACCATCTACAAAACAAATAAGAAACACCAAAAGTCGCAATACACAACAAGTAATACAGCCAAACACGATACGTTAATGTTGTGTACCCAGCAATTCCAACAACTAAATCCTCCTCGGCAATATATAGTCTTTGGACTTGTAGCTGTGGGTTGAATTTGAAATATTTTTCGTGCTCCTTTGCAGATAGTTTAGAGTAGTTGCTCAAATCCATGATTTCTCTCAAGTTTGCAACGTGCAGGTCTGCGTCGTCAAAATTTTCATTGTCATAGGCTTCACCAAGTAGAGAGTCCTCGTCATGACTAATACCATCTGACTCGTGTCCCTCTCCATCAAGAGGTCCTCTGTGTTGGTCGTTGTACACTAAAGAGGATGACGAGGAAGACGACCCGGAAGACCTTTGAGAATGGATAGATCCGTATGTGGTAGGAGGTCTTACATAAAAACTTCCGTGTCTTCTTCTTCCCAATTGGCTTCCACTGAGCAAGCTGGTTTGAGAGCCCTCATACACGGCGTCTTCGTCATTTAAAAAATCCATGTTTTCAATGGTTGAAGTAAAACCTTCGGCATTTTCAATTTGTTGGTTTGTGAAAAATCTAAACTGTGCATTCTGTAATGACCCGCTCGCCCGCTCGTGCAAAAACGATTCTCTTTCGCTGTGGAGTGAACTTCCAGCAATCGAAGGTCTCGCACTAGAGCTTTCATAATGATTGCTCTCGTTGATAACAACCTGTGGTAGGTGGTGGTCATTATGGTGAAATGTCGAAATGGAAGATGGCACAATCACATGGTCGTCGTCCCAGGGGTCGTTGGTTTCTGAAAGGTACGAAGACCGTGAGGATGAAATGGACGGTCTGTGTTGTCGCGTAGGAGTTGGAACTGTCATGAACGTTAAGGGCTTTTTATGTTACAGTATACGGTTTCAATGTTCGAAAATAATGCGGCGCCAAAGACGGTGTGGATGTGAAGAATGAAAAAAATATCCACTTTGATAAACACTTATATTTGCTCAAACAATATGCAGAAATGCAATATGATCTCCTGTTTTCTTTTGATATTGAATATTTTTTTTTTGGTACTGAAGCTCTGATAAACTTTTTTTGAAAAGGCACACTAAATGTGATTTGAAGGGGAAATTTACAAAGTCACCGTTTCCAAAGGCACGTTTTTGTTTAAGAGACAGCTGTTGCAAATTCGTTAGATAAACTTCTGAATTGATCTTTTGAAGTTAGAATCTTTGACGTCTTTTTTGTTGACCGAAGTTTAGGAAAGACCGAGAATGAAATTATTAGTGATTCGAGAGAGAGGGAGGAAAAAAAAAAAAAAAAAAAAAAAAAAAAAAAAGACAATCGGACTCTTGTTGGAGTTTTAACATTCGCGTTTCTTTTTTTCATAAGCAGCGTTTCTTTTTTCATTTTTATTGATGTCAAAAACCAGATGACATTGATATTTGGAAGACTTGTGAGTCGGTAAAGTAAACTTATACAATGTATAACTCTCTTGTTTGAATCCGTGCAGCTCTTTTATTTGGACCAAAATCCAGAGCAAATAAAACAAAACTTATCCCTACCGTTCATTGCTCCATATACTTGCCTAATTAGTTGAACTTTTTTGTGCTAACAACTGAAATCAAAACTAAAGTAAAACGGTAAACATAAATCACAGCACAATATGGCAGTGAAGAGAAAAAGAGATAACACTGAATCTCCTTTGACGAGATCTGACGAGACCAAAGCTCCAGCAAAATCATCTTTGGTCCAACAAGATGCAGCTACAGAAATGTCTTTTCCAAGAGGAGGTGCTTCTGTTTTGACGCCTTTGGAATTGAAACAAGTTGCAAATGAAGCTGCTAGCGATGTTTTGTTTAGCAAAGAAGCTCAAACTACTTCTTCCAAAGATGGCAAACCAGTTTCCAAAAAAAGTAAAAAAAACAGCAAGAAAAGTCAAGACAATGATGTAGAAAACGACGAAGATATCAAAACATCAAGTCAGATTGTTCAGCAGCAGCACATATCTTTTAGAACTTTGCCTGTTGGTTCATTGCTACTGGGTCAAGTTTCCAGAGTTCACAACCATGGTTTAACCATTTCTTTGCCAGACAACCTTACTGGATATGTTCCAATCACCAATGTTTCCAAACAGATTGATGACATTTTGGAAAAGTTGAACGAAGATCAAATGAAAGATGACGAAGCTCAAGACAGTGGCTATGAGAGTGATGAAGAAGAAGAAAGCGACATTAAAAAACCGGCTGAGCAAGAACTTCCACATTTGAACGACTTTTTCAAGGTTGGTCAGTGGTTGAGATGTGCTGTTACCAAAAACACAGCTTTGGAGAATTCTAAAAAAGTTTCCAAGAAAATCGAGTTGACCATTGAACCATCAGTTGTCAACAAAGGTTTGGAAAAAGAAGATGCTCAACTTAAATTCAGCACTATCCAATGCTCTGTGAAAAGTGTTGAAGACCACGGCGCAATGCTAGATTTGGGTTTGGAAGATGCCAGTGACTTGACAGGGTTTATTGCCAAGAAGGATTTGGTTGATTCCTCTGTCAAACTAGTTCCTGGGTACGTTTTCTTGGGCACTGTTTCCAAATACAGCGGCAGAACTGTTTCCGTCACTGAAAAACAACTTTCGTCTACAAAACCCGTTTCCACTATTTCATCAGTTGATGCAATCGTTCCAGGGCAGCTTGTTGACTTTTTAGTTGACTCTGTGAAGGAAGACAAAGGTGTGTTTGGTAAAGTGTTTGGGTTGGCAAACGCTTTCTTAAGCATTTCTCAGATGAAAACCAAAAACAGCAAAAAGTTTAAGGATATTTTTGAAATTGGGTCCAACATCAAAACTAGAGTTATTGCCAATATCTTGTACAAAGGTGAAAGAGTTGTTTTGCTATCCCAGTTGCCTGCCACAACAGAGTTTGACCAAACTTTAAAAAGCCTTGAATGTTTGGAATCTTTCCCAATTGGGTATACTTTTGAAAACAAGATGGCCATCATTGCCAAAGACTCGCAATATTTATATGTTCAAATCAACGACAATTTAGTTGGACAAATTCACTTTTCCAAACACAGCGAAGAAAGTGAAGAGTTCATTGAAAAGGCTAGAGTTTTGGGTTACAATACAGTTGACAACTTGTTTGTTTTAACAAATGACAAAGACCAATTGGCCATGGAATACTTGAGATCTCAGGACATTCCAATCGGGAAAATTTTGACAGGATGCGAGATTGTAACAGTTTCCGCAGAAAAGGGTATTGAGCTTAAGATTTTGAATGGCCACTTTAAAGCAATGGTTCCTCCAAAACACATTTCAGACATCAAGCTTGTGTATCCAGAAAGAAAGTTCAAGATTGGTTCTACGGTCAAAGGTAGAGTGATCAATGTCAATCCACTAAATGGTAAGGTTTTTGTTTCTTTAAAGAAAACTATTGTCAATGCAGACGTTGAAGAAACGCCTTTGGTTAGCACATATGATCAGCTTGCACCTGGTTTGAAGACTTTGTGTACTGTTGAAACGTTTAAAGACAATGGTGCCGTTGTTACGTTGCTAGGTAACTTGAGAGCATTTTTGCCAAACAAAGAGATTTCAGAAAGTTTTGTGAAAAGACCGCAAGATCACTTGAGATTGGGGCAAACAGTACCTGTGAAAATTGTCAACTTTGACAAAGAAAACAGAAAAATTAGTGTGAGTTGCAAAATTATTTCTCAAGAGAAGCTGGAAGCTCAAAAACACATTATTGACTCCATGCAACTTGGAAGAAGCATCGTTCAATGTGTTGTTGTTGAAAAAACTAAAGACTCTGCCGTTGTTGAACTGAAGAGCGATCATACTATTAGAGGTGTTGTTTACGCTGGTCATCTGTCAGACCAAAGAATTGAACAAAACAGATCTAACTTGAAAAAGCTAAAAATTGGTTCAGAACTTGAAGGTTTGGTCATTGATAAAGATCCAAAGACAAAAGTTTTCAACATTACTTGCAAAACCTCTTTGATCAAAGACAGCCAAAGCGGTGATTTGCCATTAACATTTTCTGATGTCACATCCAAAGCCACTAATGCAGAACTACACGGATACATCAAAACCATTTCCTCTACTGGTATCTTTGTTGCCTTTAATGGTAAGTTTGTAGGTTTGGTTTTGCCAAGCTACTCTGGTGAAGACAGAAATACAGATCTAACAAAGAAGTTTTACATCAACCAATCCGTCACTTGTTATTTGTTGAGAACTGACGAAGAAAACGAAAGATTCTTGTTATCTTTTAAAGATCCAGCCAGTAAGACTGATGCTAAAACTCCTGCTGGGACATCCAACACTGCGATCATCAATCCTATCGATAAATCTGTAAAGACGATGCAAGACTTGACAATGGGCAAAATTGTCACCTGTAAAGTCAAGCAAGTTAAAAGGACTCAACTTAACGTCATTTTGGCAGACTCTTTGCAAGGAAGAGTTGATATCTCGCAGGCTTTCAACTCTTTCAGTGATATCAAAAACATCAAAAACCCGCTAGCTCAATTCAAAAAAGATGACATTTTGAAAGTCAAAATCATTGGTACTCACAACATCAAAACACACACATTCTTACCAATCTCGCACACCTCTGGTAAAAATGCAATTTTTGAGTTATCTGCCAAACTAGATCAAGAAGAAATTCCAAAATTGAGCTCGTTCAAAGTTGATGACTCAGAGTTATATGGTTTTGTCAACAACTACAGCAAGGATTTTCTGTGGTTGACCATCAATCCACAAGTAAAGGCCAAATTGAACTACATTGATTTGAGTGACAACACCAGTGACTTGAACGACATTCAATCAGCATTCCCAATCGGTTCCGCAATCTCTTGTAAAACCGTTTCCGTGGACAACGAGCATGAATGCCTTGTTACAAGATCCAGATTTTCTTCCATCATCACATCATACCAAGACGTCAAAGTTGGTGACAAGTTGCCATGTCGTATCACCAAAATTTCTGATTCTTATGTCTTGGTCAATTTGGGTAATGGAGTCAAAGCAATTTCGTTTATTACAAATGCTTTGGACGATTTCAAGAACGATTTGAAAACCACATACCACATTAACCAAGTTGTTGTGGGTCAAGTTTTGGCTAAAGACGATGAAGAACAAAAAATCAATGTGTCTTTGATCAAAAACCCAGACTCTATCATTAACTCTGCTTCAGATTTGCAAGTTGGTCAAGTCGTTGATGCATTGGTCAAGAATGTCACTGACAAGGGTCTTTTTGTTTATTTAAGCTCGACAATCAATGCATTTGTTCCGGTCAGCAAATTATCAGACTCTTACATCAAAGACTGGAAGAAGTTTTATAAACCATTGCAACATGTGCTTGGGAAAGTGGTTACCGCTGAAAGCAACAAGAGAATATCATTGACTTTAAGAGAAAGCGAAATTAACGGGGATATTCAGATTTTGAAAACTATCAAGGATATACAAAAAGGTGATGTTTTCGAAGGTGTTGTCAGAAACGTTACAGACTTTGGTGTTTTTGTTAAATTAGACAAAACTGTCAATGTTACCGGTTTGGCCCATGTGAAAGAGATTTCAGACTCCAAAATTGACGGTGATTTGAGTGACTTATTTGGAGAAGGAGACAAAGTCAAAGCTTATGTGTTGAAAACCAACCCAGAGAAAAATCAACTTTCTTTGTCGTTAAAAGCTTCCAGATTCAAAATTCAAGACGCTGAAAACGATGTCGACATGGACGCTGAGGCTGAAAACGAGGATGCTGAAGAAGTTGAAGAAGATGAAGTCATGGACATTGATTATAACGACGAAGCATCAGATGATGAAGATGTTAAGGTTAATGCTTCTAACGGACTTTCTGGGACACAGATTTCTTTGACCAATGATGGTTTGAGTTTGAGTGCCGGTTTTGACTGGACTGGTAGCATTTTAAACCAAGCCAATGAGGATTCTGATGGTGAAGAGAATGATGAAGATGAAGACTTTACTGCTGAAAGAAGAAAATCCAAAAAGAACAGAGCTTCCCAGATAGTTGAAGACAAGACAATTGACATTGCCGCTAGAGCCCCTGAAAGTGTTGCTGATTTTGAAAGAATGATTTTGGGTAATCCAAACTCTTCTGTTGTATGGATGAACTATATGGCTTTCCAATTGCAGTTAGGTGAAATTGATAAAGCAAGAGAAATTGCCGAACGTGCTTTGAAAACCATAAATTTCAGAGAAGAAATGGAAAAGTTGAATATTTGGATTGCCAAACTGAATTTGGAAAACACATTTGGTTCACCTGAAACTTTGGAAGAAGTTTTCAAGCAATCTTGTCAATATATGGACTCATATGTGATGCATATGAAAATGATTGGGGTTTATCAAATGAGTGCCAAAGTCGACGAAGCTTTGAGTCTTTTCAAGGCAGCTGCCAAAAAATTCGGTTCTGAAAAAGTTTCCATTTGGGTCAACTGGGGTGAGTACTTGATTGATCAGCAAAGAGCAGATGAAGCGCATGCCATTTTGGCCAGCGCTTTGCAAAGTCTAGCTAAACGCGACCACATTGAGGTTGTTAAAAGATTTGCTCAGCTGGAATTCAAAAAAGGCGATCCGGAACAAGGTAGATCTTTGTTTGAAGGGTTGTTGGCTGACGCACCTAAAAAAATTGATTTGTGGAACGTTTATGTTGACCAAGAAATCAAACACGATGACAAAACCAAGGTTGAAGATTTGTTTGAACGTATTATTTCGAATGTCAAAATTACGAAAAAACAAGCAAAATTCTTTTTCAAAAAATGGCTAGACTTTGAAGAAAACAAGAATGACACTAAAACTGCTGAGTACGTTAAGGCAAAGGCTGCTGAATATGTTCAAAATGCGGAAAATAAATAAACAAAACGATTGTGGTTTATATAAACACAAGTGACAATTTGTTATGTTTTTTTTTTTTTTTAAAGGGAATAGAATCGAGAGTGTATAGTATTTAATAAATTGTTAGAAATGAGAAACCGTATTGCAAAGTCTCAAGGTACATTCAATAGCAGTTTTCGTATCACGTGATGGGATTTTGGAAAAATGGCTATGTTGTCTTTTTTCACCAAGATGGTCTCACGAATTTAATCAAAACGTTTTTGTGTCATTTGATTTTTTTGCAAAGATCCAACAACAGGCTCGTTTTAAATTTGAATGGGGGAGGAGAGCAAAAAAAAACAAGTAATAGACAAAAAAGCATAATGACAACCTTCAAGGATATGCACTCTCTTTTGTCAAAACACAGAAACACCATCTCCATTGGTGTATTTTTTGTCATTGCTTTGGTTTTGAATCATGGATTTGTGGCAAAACGCATGCAAAAGGCAACAGGTGTCAATCCCCATATTTCAACTGCAAATTTTGAGAGCTTGTTGCTTTTTAAACTAATTTGCAGTGAGCTTGAAAAAACCACAAACTATTATGAAATTCACCGACTGGCAAATCTAACCTCAGTTAGTGATGTAACTAATGTGAAGACTACTGACAATTATTTGAGAATAATGTACTGGATTAGTACCGATTCTAGAACTTTTGTTGCCACTAGTAATAAATTAGTAGCTTCTGCTTTTCTGAGAGGATTACTAATCTTTATATTTGGAGCTATTTGTCGGGAAGCGTTGAATATAATGTATTTGTACGTCACTAAGCAAATAATCCTTTTGAACTCCAAAATCAAAGCTTTTACTTCCCATGCTTTGCAAAAACTAAGAAAGGAAATGCAACAATTGAAAATCAAAACTGAACAAAAAACAAATGAGACAAATATACAGAGATTTGAAAGTGTATTTATAAAGTGGAGCAAAGAAACACTCGCAACCCAGAAAGAGTTGAAAAATGACATAAACACATGCCTTTGTTTAATCAGCAATTTGAAAGTTCAATCAAGGTGTGAAGAAAACATCATAAAAGTTGATGCTTTTACAAATAACTCTCCATCTTTAATAAATGATTTTGCAAAACCCTTAAGATCAAAAGATGTTGAGCAGATTTCGGTAATTTGTGAAAACTGCCAAGCTACTAGCTTTTTGAAGTCAGGAGAACACCAAACCCCAACACTAAAACCTTTCAACTGCTCTGCACATACCAAGCGTAATTCTTGTCAGATTTTTCAAGTAGCAGAACATCAAAGACTGAGTAACAATAAGCCTACAAGATATTTGAAACCGCGTTTCTTTATAGGATCATCGCCCAGTAGTACTCAAAGTACTTCCAAGTTTTTTGATGCAAATGGAAAGCCATATAGGAGAATATTTGTTCCTGGAAAGGGTTGGATATCAAGAGCTAGATACTTTGGGCAGTCTTAGCTGAGCGTGCTCAAGCTTTGCAAGAGAAAAAGCACTGTTAATCTGTAACACAATTATGCTGGTTGTCTTTTATGTACGTTTTTAATTGTTCATATCAGCTCAAACGTCCTGGTATATATCTAGAAAATCCAGATTTATATCCGGCTTGAAAGGCCAGTTCAGGAATATCTCGTAAATCTCTGAAAACATTTCTCTGGACAGTTGAGTGGGTTTTAGGTCGTGATATTCTTTTGGAAATCTTGGCAAAATCCACTCTTTGGCCCCCGGACCCAAAGTTGATATTGATGTCGTGAGCGGATGATTATGCAATACAAACAGCTGTCTCGTCACGTAGTCCCACTGTTCAAAATCAAAAGATGGAAAGGCAGCCGGTTCAATCTCAATCAAAGCTATACGTTCTTTGTCTTCTGTGACAACGTTTGCTTCATTGTCGGAAAAAATCACTGGATTGTGTTTGGCAAGAAGCTCAGGGTGTAAAACGTATCTTTTGCTTTTCGGTTCCTCAACTGTAGCTTTGTTCACTGCGATCAAGCTTGTATTGGTAAACGTTTCCGCAATGAGACTCGCCTTTGACCTACCGACATCTCCGGGTCTGGCAATCAGCTTTAAAGCTGTGGCTTCTCTTACCCAGAAAAGCATTCTGATTTTCCCAAACCTTTGCATCCAATTTTGTCTATGAACACACCCGTATAATTGCATTAGTAGAGCCTCTCCTGAGTATCTCGCGCACACCAATCCTGTTAAATTTCCATGAATAAGGAACTCATCGTGTGGTTTATTTGTATCCTGTTTGGTGGGTAAAAAAATAGCTCTTTCTGGATCCACCGTTTTATTTGTGGAAATATCATGGTTGGTGATTGTAGAATATGTTGCCCATTGGTATGGATTAAGATGGGCATGCTGGAGATTCTGGAGTTCTGGAAGCTGTGAGTAGTAGTATTTGAATTTGTTCCCATCAGACTTTAAGGGCTGCTGAGCCGTTTTCACCATTTCCAAATTTTGATCTACAAACTCATTGAATTTTTCGTTTGTGTCAAGTAATAGTTGTTGTTGAGGGCTCAATGTTTCGTACAGTGCAAGCGAAGACAAGCTGAACCCAGGATATAAATCCAAAACTTTTGTTTGCGCCTTGTTTGGGTACTTTTCTTTTAGATTGAGCCTGGCTCCTTGGTACAACTTTTGTAAAAAATCGTAGTCTGTTGGTTGTGTGAACTTTGCCAATTTTTTAACAGAGGGCACTTCTTGAAGCAAACGCTCTGCGATCTGTGCAATTTTTGACATGATTGGTTGATCTTTGCGTTTTTCCAAAAGACATTGTTACATCAACGAACTATGAATGCAGGATGGAAAATTCTTTTATTGAAGAAGCTCATCGTGCAATTTTTCGAGACTTTTCCCCGCCACATTACAGTTTGCTTTTTTTTTTTTTTTGCTTGTGAAAAGAAACGCGGTTTGGTGAGTAACAATAACTGAGCGTGAGCCAAACATTGAAAAAAACCTTTCCTTACAAACAAAAAGACATTCAGAAAACAGACGACAAAGCCCCAAATCTCATAGAGCCATCACTTGACCTAAGATGCCACCTAAGAAATCGACAACGGCTGCTTCGAAACCAAGAAGAAAGCCAAATGCAGCAAAAGTTACCAAACCCAAGACCCCCAAATCGTTGAACCAAGCAGCAATCATCAACAACGCAACTTCAACTGTCTCCACACCTGCAGCAAGCACGACCCCAAGTAGAACGTTCAAGTTTACTCTTGGTAAATCTTTGAGCAAAGCGCAGCCCAGTGGCAACGTGAACGGGCCTGAGCCTCCGGTGCAGGCGCCCAGCACCGGTGGAGGAATGCGCATTCGGTTCAAGCCTGTGCGTCCTCTTGGAGAAGGGTACGACAGTGAGGACGAAGATGTTGAAGACGATCCGCTGGTAGAGGAAGGTGTGATTTTGCGGATTGAGCCTGGGGTCGAGGGCCCACTGACCAGTGAGCTGATACGGAATTGTATAGAGACCGGGGATTTTTCAAGTTTGAACATCAAGTGGATTGACCAAAGACGCGCTGTTTTGAAAATCAAGCAAGTGATGATGGACAGTGCTGTTGCGAATGGTGACGGCAGTTTTGGTGTAAATACGGGCAACGAGTCCTGGAGCAACTATGCGTGTGTGTTGTTGGATTTGCCGACCATTATTGAGTGTAACAAGAGTGTTGATAAGGGGAAGAATCTTTTGAAGACTTTTGATATAGCGCAGGTTTTGCTTTGTTACAGCAAGCTCGAAAGCGAAAAGGACATATTTTCTATCCAGTACGAGGAGAAAGAAGACGTGGAAGATCCCGTTTTGAAAAACTTTGAGCGGTATGTTAATGACATTTACGGGCTGCGGAGGGCTCAAAATGACAAGCAGAGACGGATGTCTGAAGTCGGGACGGCTGTTCAAGATAGGAATGGTGATTCGAACGACAGTAAGCATGCTGATGCAGATTTGACCCAGTTCTATGCATACAAACATGGTATTACACCGCCTTTGTACAATGCGAAAAACAGAAGAATGCGGAAATTTTTAGATCCAGCAGAGATCGAATACATTGAAGAGTACGTGAAGATGTTGGTGGAACAAGACAGAAACGCTGAGGAGTTTGAAACGCAGTTGGTGCTCGAGCATGAAGTGGAGGCCAGTTCCAATAAAAAGTTGGAGCGTGATGATGTTTCTGAAAAGACTACTACACAGCCGCAAAGAGTTTCGTTTAGTTCTAACGATACTGTACATGTGTATAATGGTTCGAAAGGTGCTGCTAACGAAGAAGAACAAGAAGAACCACCAGACGAAAACGATGCTTTTGATCTTGAACTAGAACAGGCTTTGCAAAGTGATGAAGAGATGGAGGAGGAAGCAACTGCGAAAGACGGTTTGGTCAACAAGGCCGAGGATAAACTCAACTCCAGTGATAATGCGGACGAAAATTTGTTTGGTGAAGACTCTGATGAGGACGCTGGTAGTACTATTTCAAAAGCAGTGGGTAGAAAGCCCTCTGAAGGTGGGGCGAATAAAGAGGAAAGCGTTTTTTCTCAATCGCATGCGCAAGACGATATGGCTGATGAAGAAGATGAAGACGACGACGACGATGAAGAAGACGACGATGAAGATGATGATGATGAAGATGACAAGTCAGACGACGAAAACTACTCTTCGATGAGAACTGAAGTGAATGAGAAGATGAACCACTTGAAGTTGGTGAGAGAGGAGATCAGTGAGATTGAAAACGTTTTGAAGATCAACAAGAAGAATTACGATGCTGCCAGCAACCCGTTGTTAAAAACACGGTACGGGGATATGGTGAAGAAGTTGGAAAAAGAGTTGGAAATGAAACGCAAGCAGTTGAAAGCGGATGAAGACGAGATGCATGGGCCTGAGGGCGCCTCTGGAAGCGCAAACGATCAGTCTCGTAATACCAACGGCGATGCTGGACGTGAGGACGAGGACGACGATGAGGAGGAGGAGGAGGAGGAGGAAGATGAAGAGGATGAGGAGGATGAAGAGGATGAAGAAGATGGAGAAGAGGCTCCCGAGGAGGCGCCAGAAGACGATCAGGAGGAGCTTCCGGAAGAAACTCAAGCGCAAGACAACCAGTCGGGACAGAAGGATGCTGGCGAGAACGAAGAGCTGGATCAGGACGACATGAACATGATGCTCCTTTTCGGTGCAGACGAGTGAATGCCGTTTGTGTCAATATTATTACATTTTCTGCCTATATACTTATTTCTTTGCTTATACACAATGCTCTCCAATGACTTTGTTGGTACACTATAGTAGTAGCGAGTATATTTTAACTCTTTGTTTTTTTTGTTTTTTTTTTCACACTACTAGTTTCTTGACTGCTAATTTCTTCGCTATTACTCACTGCGTTAATACTCGTTTTGTTCGTATTAAACTATGGCTCATATTTTGGCAGTGGTACAAAGTTGTCTGCGTTAATGCAATCTGGGGTACATTGACTATCCTGGCGGTGATTTCCATTTACATTTGCAGACTCGGAGGCATGATTATCTACTGTAGAAACCGCATTGTTATTATTCAAAGTCCCATTTGTGGGTGTTCTACTTTCCAGTATAACTTTACTAAAACAGTCCTTTAAGGCAAAGATATCTGTTTTGCAGTAAATCTCTAGAACCCAAGGATATATGTAATTCAAATAAGGTTGCTGTTCTTTCCCCGGTTGAAACTTCAATAACAAGTAGTTTTCACCAATCCACGGAATAACCAACTCCGGGGGCAACATTTTGGCTGAGATTTTCTTGCCCTTTTGGAAAACTTTTTTGTCGTATATCACTTGTGGATATTCCACCGTTAGGTCCAGGGCATTTTTGCTCTTGCTCTTGCTCTTACTCTTGGTAAAGGTCGAGGTCGAGGTCGAGGTCGAGGTCAAAGTCGAGGTC
>ERZ794936.400-NODE-400-length-21823-cov-34.102398_pt1 | contig 21823 bp, 9 predicted proteins | sample MGYA00511083_ERZ794936 | MGnify/ENA primary metagenome ERZ794936 (study PRJEB30137, sample SAMN04331409) | food metagenome | isolation source: Y2 must sample point D1 replicate A | place: Australia: South Australia | collected 2014 ... | reverse complement strand
GGCACTGGTTGAAATTTGACGTTGGTGAACCATTGTACGCTTGATTTACTCATTTCGCTACATCCATAATCACTTTTGTTTCTCTTTTTCATTTTTTAATACTCTCTGGCAACTAAAATATTTGGGCACAAAAGCCTTTAGCATTAAATTTTTATCATTATTTTTAAATATTTTCATTACATCATTACGTTTTTTAGCACATATCTTTATTCATTTTTCATATAATTATAACTGCCCGCTATAAATAAAAAGAAAAAGCGTACAACAATCTTGATGTTTTACAACTTTTTTTGCAACAAAAACAAAGCATATAAACACGTTTTTAAAGACTATTTGTTAAGTACATAAAGCACTTTATAAAATTTTGCAAATATTTAGCAGGCTTGAGATACCTTTGAATGAGTTTGAACTAACCTGACTCCATTCTTTACGTAAGCACGTGACCAATATTTGAAAAGGCATTCAGGAAATAGCAAATTTTAGGTGAGCAAAGGTATAAACTTGCGGTTTTTTTTTTCCATGTGGCATCTGGAGTAAAACATGTTTGCAGGTTTGAAGATAATACATTTTGGCATAAAGGTATAACTTGAAGTAAGCTAAGAGGCAATTCTTTAAAAACCTAACAATTTTTTTTTAGTGCTCAACCCATAGAAAGGCATACGCTAGCTCAAACTAGAAAAAAGTCCTATACGCATATACTTATTACACTCAACTAATAAGCTGCAATAAGCATTTTAGAGGATATGAAAGTGGCTGAAAGTGTGCCTACAATGAGCAGCGTTTCGCACTACGGAAACAAAAAAAAGAAACAGTTTTCTGCTTCTAACAGAAACAGAAGTGCCACAAGCTTTAAAGGAATCAACAAACTATGTAGAGTGACCAGTTTTGATCAACAAATAATGGGAAACGACTTTGCACACGAAAACTCCAGTTTGCACAGCAACGGGTCCAATTTGTACTTGGATAGAGTACGCTCTATTGACTCACTGAACAAAAGGAGAACCATTAGCTCACTATCCATGACGGCTCTTTGCAAATTAAAGTCTGGAAACTCCATCAACCACAACAAACATATGAGCACGAGCGCTTCAAACGTTACAAACAGGTTAGACAACTCTGTCGATGACCACAAAGATCTTTTACCAGAGATCAAACCAAAAGGACAAAAAACACGTAAACAGAAAGCTCCGATACGAAATACTGATCAAGATACATTTGTGCGCAATTCGTCAACTGATGAAGATGTTGAGCATTTCACCAACGACGATGTTTCGAGCAGTAATGACAGCTTACAAAATGACAACACTGTTGGAGAAGAAAGCCAAAATTTGACACTAGCAAATGGCCAGCCATATGAGTTTGAAGAAGATATTTCAAACGAACTGGATACAAAAGTGGAGCAACTAGATTATGAAGTCCTTCCTGATGAACACCCAAAGGAAATTGAGGAGAACAAAAATGAACTTGGCGCTATTGTGGCCTCCTCTAAGGGAGATCACAAAGTATCTAAAGATGATGCTCAAAGAGAAACTGATGAAGAAAAGTACGCTATAGAACCAAATGAAAATTTACGGCATGCTGAAAACCAAGAGATACCTTTTGAAAACCAGATAAGCGAACCCTCTCAATATGCGGAAACTGGCCATTACACAAGTATTCCGCACAGCGATTCTCTTATACAGCAATGCCAGAAGAACGGGACTCTGGACGCAAAGAATGCATCCAATACTCTTCAGCCTGTATTAGCCAACACCAATAACAGACCTTTAAGCTATGTCGTGCCGTCTAGCTTGAGAAGGAATTCAAGAATTTCCGCAGATAATATTGGGACTTTGAGGACAAGCCAAGAAAGCCAAAACTCTGTGGGTCTTCTATTGAACTCCAATTATTTGAATAATGAGCACGCTGTTGGCCAACATTCTTCAAACGAAGATAGAATCAAACCGTCACACATGGACGATGCCAGTGAAGATGACACTATTCCTGAGTACATTGGAGCTATTGAAGAAGAAGAAATTGGTGGTTTAAAAACAAACGAAAACCTACTTTCCGCTGACACAGCACAACTAACCAAAAAAAATCAATCCGAGAAACCCAACTCTTTTAATGACAGAATTTCCCAAGGTATGGAGTTGGAAAACGTTCAAAGATCGGCTTCGAAAATAGAACCTGAATATTTATCGGACCACAGTAAAAGCTCAACTCAAAAGGAAGGCCAAGCAATTTCAGAAGAAAGAGCGCAAAATAATTTTTTTCAAAACACTGATATTATGCAATCGTCGGGGCAAGATGACACTCTTTCTTCAAACGCAGTGCCCAATACCTATGCCAGTGTTGGAAAAAGCGTTACTAGTAACCATCAGTTCAACTACATCAACAAAGATTTTTTGAACAGCAGTGACTCTTTGTCCACACTGAATAGACCAGCAACGGGTGACACGCAAAGCATCAATTCTAATGAGAAGCCTTTTACAAGCAATGCTCAACCCATTCAAAACTCAATTGCCCAAAACGCTCAAATAACAAGTATTAGCGAGTCAGCAGAATCGTTGAATCAAAATTCACTAGAGGAATCACAAGCTACATCGCTCGTCAATAATTTAGTACGGCCATCTTCGCAAAACTCTCAGAAATCTGACTTTTCCTCTTCTATTTCTAGTTTGGCAATTCATTTGCAAAGACCCGTCACTAGAAACAACGCTTCTTTAGTGAATAGGTCGAGTCAGGCCCAAATACCTTCGAAAAACTCCCAAAACTCTTTACTGAGATTAGCAACCGTGAACAATATTGGATTAAACTCCAAAGCGGTCCCTCAACAGAGCAAAGGCTCGTATGCAAGAGCTTCTAATCCTAATCCTAACCCCAACCCCAAAAGGAATAGCTTAAATGCAAGTTCTCTCAAAGCGGGCAAGCCTGCTTTAAACGATTTTTCATCGTTTTTGAAGTCTGACTCAACTGATGCGGAATCTAGAACTCAGCAAAAGTTATGGTTACAAAGGGAAAACTCTATTCTAGACTTATCGTCAGATGCCCTTAATAATCAGCTTGACGCAGTTTTCATGGCAACCTCAGTTGAAGCTAAAAGAGAGTCTGAGCGTATCTCACGGGAATATGCAGCAGTGAAAAGATATAACAATCCGTTGTACACATCAATTCAAAGGATAAACAAGAATTTACGCATTGAAGAAGCACAACCTTCAAAAAGCAAACCTAGTACAACAGATTTAACAAAATTGTTCTCGACACCTATTGAAAAAGCTGCGTCAACAGACTCTAACTTGATGGAAAATTTGATTTCTCCGAATGTCGAAAATATGTTAAAAGGCATCTGGCACAAAGAAACCCAAAAATTTATGCAAGATGATGTATCGGGCTCAACGCCACAAGCTAGCTCGAATTCTTTATATCAAAACCGCAGCAGCGCCTTGATGAGAAACAATTCCGGCTCACAACTTTACCAGGGACACCATAGGAGTGGATCTATTTATCACAGCCATTCCCGTTCAAGAGGAATGGGTTCTTATAATTCCGGAGTTGGCGTCATTAGGTAAGTCAAGGGTTTTGTGAATTACTTGAGCATTTTTTTGGCAAATTACATAAACATTGCATAAATAAATAATGGGGGTTTCAGTAGCATTTTGTTCGTTGAAAATAACAAGCAGAATTACGTTGCCTCTCTTTCTGTAGGGACTTTGTAGTTCACAGCTCTTCCTTGTTTGAAAATTTCGTCAACAACGTCTTCATAAGACCCATTAGCTTTTAACTCTAAGTACTTTCTGTATAGGATCAAAGCCGTGTAGGCATCTTCAATTGAATCGTGATCTCCCACTTGGATGTCCTGTTCTAACAAAACATAGCACAAGTACCTCAAGGACAAATACCTACCACCTTGCCAGAAATACACAGAAGTATCTCTAACCTGAGATGCCGCAACGTATATTCCAATCCCAGCAAAATCGTTATGCAAACCATGTCCCACAATTATACATCCTAGTTTAATCAAAAGCCAAAATTTTCTGAAAGCAAATTGCCTTTGTATTAAAGGTTTGTTGGATTTTTCAGGATCCAAGTCACCAGGAACAATCCCACTATACTTGGTTAAATAGTCCTCAATATGCCCTTTGTGAACAACATAGTCGTCAAACAAAACTTTTCCAAGAGCCTCAGAGTTGCCATACAAAGTAGAGATCCTGGCCAAGTCCATCTTACGATCTTGCAAAACATTGACATTCCCCGTTTTGTCTACTTCGTATTTTTTCGATGAGGACATGACAAATTCCGAGTCCATTGCCAAAAGAGACCCTGAGGCAGGCACATTTTTTAGTTTTGATAGCTTGACAAACTCTTTTTCAAATTCAGATCGAGAAGTTTTGCATAGTATTTCGTTCACCTGTTTAGTGACACTTTCAAAACTTTTTTCTAGTTCTGATTTTTTGGTATAGACTGCAATTTGCGGGAATCTGCAATTATCTGCTCTGAACTCCAACACATCTTCTTCACTCAACTGCAAAACCAAGAAATCATTAAACATATACCATTTGTATTCGGTCTCACTAGTGAAAATCTTGACAAAGGCAACGTGGTTAGCTGTTCTGTCGTTATTGTAAACGTATTTCACGATTATTCCCGAGAGTTCATATGTTGCCGATTCAGATGAAAGTTTTGGAAGCTCTGCCAAATCGTTTTTGAAGACCGGCTGCCCAGTGAGTCTTGTCGTGCAGGCAGCAAAGCTTTTGGACAACCACTTGGAATTTTTGCTGAACAGAATTTTAAACTCTTCATCATTGATATCAATGTTTATGAGCATTGACGAAGGCAACGCAAAATTTCTTCTGTTGCCGTTGTTTTGTTTGTTACCATTCAACGCATAGTCTAAATGATGAGTAATGTTGATATCTGCAGGTTTTTTGCTTGATGTGCCAGTAACAGTTATAATTTCTCCAAAGTACAGTTTCAATTTTTGGCATGTTTCCTTGTTCAATGTTTTGTAGAGCAGCTTGTTTAGGTACTTGATATCATTGCTATCTTTTTTTCTGATATATTTTACCATTTCGTTAAAGTTTTTTGGTGTAAAAATTTTGCTGACATTTTCAGAGCCCATGCTATCGATCAGGTATCCAAGCTCATGTATAAGTGTTGGTTGATCGTACGACAGACCCAGTAGCTGTTCTTGAATGACTGGGAAGATGTGAGGACAGAATCTGTATAACTGGATCAAACTGTTGGAGATGGACCCATCGTAGAAACTTAACAAGCCAGAATATTTTGTTTTATTCATTTTTGTAAAGTCAGGATACTGTCCATTAACCGTTGTTGGACTGTTTAATTTTCTAAACATTAGTGGTGGCGACACAAGCTGGGATAATTTGAGCCCATGCGATGATTTTGTGAGTTCCCATTCAAGGTGTTCAATTTTGACCGTTTTTTCACCAGATGCTTCTTTCAAAGAAACATACTGAGGAACAGCAGGTCCGTACAAGTTTTCACTGTATGGAACCAAACATGGGATGTTCAATCCTTGAAGGAGATGTGCCTTTTGTTTCAAGCCGGATGGGAAGCGATTAGGATTGTTTTGAATAGAGCCAAAAGAGAAAGTGGAAGTATTGCTGGAAACTGCGGATGAAGGATGCAAAAAATCCAAGGAAACTTCTTCGTTTTCCAAGATCACCTGCGGAGGCAAGGAGCCCGCAGCATTAAAGATTGTTGGTGGCCAAGCGCTCAACAGTTTTTCGTTGAAGGGGGGCAGCTCGAAACTGCTCAATGCAATACTGTCATCATTGATATCAACAGAAGATTTGTTTCTAGTAGTTGAAAAGGAGTCGCTGTCTGCAAACTCCAACGGAAACAAAACATTGTTCACAAATCTGGAATTGCCACCATTTCGGCACCATGTATGGACGTTACTGTAATCTTTCCCAATCAATGATATGTATTCCCCATTTGGAGACATTTCAAAACGGGTAATGTTACTCCCTGGGTGATTGTATAGTTGAGAAAGCAATGGATTGAACAAATCCGAAAATTGAAATTGCCCATTGCGTGAAGCCGTCAAAACCACTGATGGCAAGAGAGGATGTAACTGAACAAAATCAGCTCCCGGTGAAAAAGAAACATGAGCGGTGTCTCTTATCATTCTCAAATCAAAGACTCGCACAAAGGGGTCTGAAACGTAATCAAATTTCTTACTTTTTCCAACAGTTACCAAAGTGTTACCGGCAACATCAAAATCAGACACACTAGACTGATGTGCTTTGAAGGACTCCACAATTTTGTTGCTAGAAGTATCTATAATGTCTATGATTCCGTTATCTGTGCTTGCAAAAATGAGTTTGCTTGCTGTTGGGTTTCCGGAGTGATTGTTGCTTTTCATTTTCGTGATCTTTCTCATAAAATAGTCCATCCGAGACACCACTTGTCCTTGGCTGTAATCAAAGTTGAGAACGGAATTGAATTCACCACCTAAAAGTAAATTGCAATGAAGCTCATCTATAGGGGCCATAGCGCGCATTCCATACGTTAGTTCAGGAACGTTTAGCGAGTTGAAGTGAGCCTGCAACAGACCTCTTCTGTTGCTGATGGATATGGTGGCATCAGTAAGTGCCACTAGGGCAGAGCTGGTGGGCACCATCTCCAGGACCCCGGGTTCAGGGTCTATTTGGTAGTTGGAAACAGAGTGACGTGAATACAAATGATATGCGTTGGGTGAACTAGGAATGGCTTGCCTATAAAAAGAAGAGACTTTGCCGTGAGAGTCACCAACCCAAAGTAAGTCTGAATACTCATCAAACTTTATTTGCGTGACTTTTTTCTGTATTCTGGTGTCGTATTTAAGCAGCGGACTGTTGTGAAGATGGTATATCAAGTCTTCTGGCTGATCGTAGCAAGGCACCCAATTGTCCATTGTTTGTTATTTTTTTTTTTTTTTTGTGTAAAGTGTGTGAATGTGATGACAAGATAGAATTGTGTTAAGCTGAGTGGTAATAAAATATTTGAGAAACGCCTGAGTTCTGCCTTGGTCTTTCAATAGCTCAAATTCTTCCAGCTTAGTGTGCTTAGTTCTTTGCAAATCACCCTCTTTTTTGTTTTATATATGAAGAGCATTACATTACAAAACCAAAGTTTGTAGACATTTGCAGTTCGCGTAATTAGCAATTGAGAGAGTAGCTTTACTGAATTTTGTATCGTTTCGTGACGCTTTTGTTGATGGGAAAAGAGCGAAACACAACTAATCAACGCAAAAAAAACACACAGACAGACAGTGAGATTATTTGGTTCCTGAATTTATTCGCCGTTATTCAAAAACACAATGATATCACGTGAAATGAACTTTTCTTTTTTGCGCTAGTTGGAAAATAATTCAAGTCATCGAAAGAACGTTGCTGTGAGCTGTTTTCAGTTCAACTTGATGTGATTTTTATTGGGGATGGAAAAAAAAATCAAAATAGCGTATGCAAATGAACTTACCTTTCAATTAAGAGACACCCTAGAAGAAGCACTCCATAGAAAGCAAACCCTTTAAACAGATTTATACGCGTAATAATGCAATTGGAAAAGAAATACCACACAGGGCCTTCATATGCTGCCAAATTTTACGCACCTTTGAACCATATATGGACAGCTGAAGGTCCATTATTAAAAATTTACGATCAAATCACAGGTGAATTGGTCAATTCTTGCCGGGTCTTCAGTCGGAACAAAATTCATGGCATTTTACTAAATGGAAAATCAAATGTTGTTTTATACGGAGCCACAAACTATGTTTTCACCTCGGCAGATGAGTTGTATAGCAACACCGATTTATCTTCACAGGAGCAACGCAACTGCGAGTGGATCACAAGTGGAGCATTGAGTGAGGACAACAAGGCGTACCTTTTGACGTGTTACAACAAGGTACTAATCTTTGATTTTGACCAGCAAAAGCATATTGAAACCAAAGCTTTGGCTGGAGAAAGATCGATTTTATATTCGGGGTCCATCAAGTTGGGTAGTAGTACAAGAGGCCCTATAGTTTGTGCAGGAACAGTTATGGGTGGTGTTTTAGTCTGGGATTGCAACAAGGAACAGTTGTTGCACAACTTGAAGGGGCACGAGGGGTCTATTTTTGATGCAGTTTGTAGTGACAATTTTGACAAAGTGGCTTCATGTTCTGATGACCGTACTATCAGAGTTTGGAACATTCAAGATGGTTCTGAATTGTGCTTTGCCTTTGGGCACACCGCCAGAATTTGGAGTTTGAAATTCATAAATGATGATACCCAAATCGTGAGTACCTCTGAAGATTGTACGATGAGAGTTTGGGATATCACAAAAACCAAAGAAAACACTTATTCTTTAGAGCAAAGTTCTGTGCATGAAACAAATCAAATCAAAAATGTTTGGGGATGCGATGTTTCTGATAGCCGCATTGTGACAACAGGTAACGATGGCCGTATCAAGATCACTAATTTGTTAAACATTGGAGAGGAAGGAAGAAATTTGAGTCTTTTTTCCTTGGAAAACATCACCTCTCAATCGCGGAAACCGTTCATTGCAAAGGAAATGTTCAAATCGTTTCAGTGGTTTAGTTTTGGTTTGGTGGTGATCACCTCAAGGGGCAGATGTTTCCAATTCCATAAAACTTCTGCAACATGGGCTTTTTTGTTTGAGAACGAAAATTTTGCCAATTACAATTTTTTGCAAGGTTTTGAAAACATTTGCATCATTACAAACAGTTTTGGAGACATCAAACTTTTGAAATTTGATGAAAGAGGAGCAGTCTCCAAAGAGTTGGACTATAACGTAAAGGATAAATTGAGCAAAACATTAAACACGCTGTGTGTTGGCAAAAAATCATTTATTTATCTTTTATTAGAATCACCTAATCCAAATGATCCATTATTGCTAATGAAAATTGACAAAAATAATTTGAAAAATGGGTCTTTTGTGAGCTTTCAAAAACCGAAAAACTTCTCTTCAAGTTGCTTTGAAATATATGGAGATACGCTCCTTATAGGTTCTAGAATGAGCACTTTTGGAATTTTCCAAATTTCTCCGTCTCAAAACACACCTAAATTGATCAAACAGTTATCTCCTGGAGACAACACCACATCCATAACTTTTACTGGGAAGTACCACTTGAAAAACCCAATTTTTTCAATAACTAATAGAGATGGATTTTACAATTTTGTTTCTGTTAATATTCAAACGTTGGAACATGTTATCATCCATTCAAACAAAATTGCCAAGGGTTTTTTGCAACACGGAAATTTCAGCAGCAATGGCGACTACATCATAAACGGCTTCAAATCCAATATATTCCACATATCCAATGAATCTCAAAACTACGAAATTGTGAGCGAATCATGTGGAGGTGCCCACAGACAATGGGGTTTGTTTGAAAAAGATGATGGCTCAGATGGCAAAGTTTTCGTTTATGCAAGGGGACCCTTACACATTAGAGATATCTCAGATTATACACACACTGTTCAAACTTTGAACAACGGAATTCACGGGCGTGAAATCAGAGACATTACCTTCCAGCCTGACCAATTAAACAGTACGGATGTATTGTTTGTTACAGCTTCAGAAGACACTACTTTAAAAGTGTGCTCTTTCAACACCGATTCTGGGAAAATAACCCAGTACTGGACCCAAAGAAAGCACGTTTCTGGTTTACAGAGGGCCAAATTCATCAACTCAAATCTGCTAATCTCTTGCAGTGGTAGAGAAGAGCTCTTTTTATGGGAGCTACACAAGTCTGATGACGGATATCCATTTTTGAACTTGCGCGAATCTTTACCATCAGCTTCTGATAATCCTGATTTGAGGATCATGGATTTTGATTTCGTTTTTCACAAGGATCGTAGGGACGAATTTTTGTTAGCAACTGTTTACTCAGATTCGTCAATCAAAATTTGGTATTACACCACAAAGGGGAAATTTCAACTAGTTTTGGATGGAAAATACGAAACTTGCTGTCTTTTCAATACCGCATTCATGACGCTTGAAGATAAACTGGTGTTGATTGTAACTCCAACAGATGGGCACGTTGTTTACTGGGACATTACCGAGTACGTTCCTTTTCAGGTTCAAGATGGCCAGCTTGTTGATATTGAAGTCGGTATTGTGGACAACAGTTTCAAACCCGAGCCCCTACCACCATACTTGACAAGATTCCCTGTTCATCAATCAGGTACAAAGACACTTGCTCTTTACAAAAACGCAGGAATTGAAACAGGTAAAACTTCTGTAACTTTGATAACTGGAGGTGACGACAATGCCTTGAGTACTTCAGTGTTCAGTTTGAATAACGATGGCATTGTTCAAGGAAAACGAATCCAAATAATAGAAAAAGCTGCTGCAAGTACAATAACATCAGTGACTCACTTCACAAAAGATAATGAACCGTTTTGTATGGTGGCTTCAGTTGATCAAACTCTTAGAGTCTGGAAAATTGCTTCTGACAACACGGCGTCACTGGTCACTAAGCAATACACAACCATTGCAGACACCAATTCATTGGATATTTACAATAACGAATACGCTATTGTGGGTGGTGTGGGTTGTTCTGTGTGGGCTTTGTAATTTTTAATGTAAATGCATATACATTAACTTTATTTCTTGCAAGAGTAATTTCAGAGTTTAAAAGTGGAAAGTATGATATCTGGCAACTATTATTTCTTATATTCTGGAAACCTGTTATATACATGCGAGTGCGGTGCAAAAACCAAAAGTTAATACTTTATATATTGCAAAAAATGTGAAATCTCTTTTCGATTCAAACTTTTCAGCTTTGATTCGTTGCTAATTTTCCAGTTAGGCTTGTTTCTGCTTGTGTTTTGGATTTGATCTACAGTAAACCCATAATCTGCCCTTTCTTCTTGCTAAATAGCAATCAGGGCACATTTTCTTGACGGCTGTTTTCACTTTGAAAGTTCTGGCTAAGGTTGGAAACTGATAGAGAGAGCGCTGCTTCATCGAAAGAGGGGAAAGAGAAGAAGCGTTACCATACCCGTGCTGCAAGTTATGAGAAACTCCATTCAGTAGACGACTTGTGGATGGTTTTCCTAGTCTTGCTGCTAATTTGAAAAGCTGGTTTTGAAACATTCTTGTTATGGCTCTACTATACGGTAATTCGTGGTTGTTTTTTTTTGCTTGTTAAGAAAAGATGCTGTGTGTATGGCCAATCTTGTTTTATTGATTGCTACCAGTAGATTCTGAGTATATTTAAAGTTAGCACTACTGCTCCAAGTGATGAAGCCCATATTTCGCTTTTTGTTGAAATTTTTTTTTTTTTTTTCCTAACCTTCCAATATTTTTTTTTTTTTTTTTTGCTTCTGAATGTCGCAAAAGCGATATGCGTCAGCCAGACAAATTGGCGTTTGTTTTCCAGAAAATTTACGTTTGAGTTGTTTTGGCTATGAACTCTGTAAGATCAGCGGTTAGCCGGTCTGCAATAATGGAAGAAGTATAAACTTAACGCTGCTGAAAGAAATACAAGACGTACAGGACTAAAATGCCATCTTCGATAAATGGCGGTTTCTCAGAGAGAAACGAGGCATCAAACTCTCAGCAACGTACAAAAAGTATACTAAAGACAAGTCAACCGGAAACTGGCATAGCTGCTACTTTTGGCAACAACGTGAGAGCCAAAAGACAATCTTTGATTGACAACGGCGAAAACAACACCACCTCGAGGATAGACACTGTGTCACTTCATAAAAAATTGCTCACACAAGAGAAGAAAAGGCGAGTTTCATTTGCTCCTGATGTTACTCTGCGAACAGTTGATTTCCAAGATGTTATTGCTGAAAAGCCTTTTGGTGCTCAACATGACAACAAAAGGTTTGCAAGTGAAGATCCAGATGAGAGTGAAATGGAGTTAACGAATCCTATCAATAATGTTTTGGCTGTTCAGCGTGTTCCCGGTAATCAGCTCAATGAAAATGCTGATGATGAGGCGGATTCTCAAAAACTTGACATGGAAATAACTGAAATATTTACCAAGAACACGGCAACACAAGAACAAAACAACAGTACCGCAAACCTTCAGGACGTTGTACTGTTAGAGAAAGGTATGAAAACTACTAGTCTCCAAAATGAAAACCACAGAAATCAAAATAGATCACAAAACAGCGAAGACGAATTGCACACAAATACGAGCATGGATCTGACGACTTTCCAGAATCTGGACAAGAAAGTGCAAGATACTAACGGGATGGAAGAACGAAAGGATATTAGTGATATGGATATTGATCTTTCAGAGGGTGCAGACATGGAGTTGACTTATATGGATATTGGTTCCAAAAATGCGAGTAATCAGGAAGATCATTTAGTTTTTGACCAACAAAAAGAAAATAAGCGTATTCCTGCTGACGGCTTTGAAAAAGTTTTAACTGGAAACAAACCTCACAGCTCTACAACAAACAGTAGACCGTCAAGCTTAGAGAGCGGCTATGCATCAGAAGAAAAGTTATCACCTATTCCGTTGAAAAGGTTACCTAGCAATCCTGAACAAGAGCACATGCCGCTTCCAAAAAAAAAACACAATAAATTGTCCTTGTCAGAGTCTATCTCTACTTTGCCATCAGTGGATGCTTATGTGCATATTCCTGACGACCAGAACTTGCTTGTCAAGTTTTTGAAATCATCACATCTTGATTACCTGAATAACATACCGCGACTAAGAGATTTTAATCATAGTCACGATGTAAAGCCTTTTGATTTCAATGTTTTCAAATACAAAAGTGATGTTTCGACAGCTGAAGTTTACAAGGAACTGTACACTAATTTACCTTTTTTGATTATTCTGAAATATATGTGGTTTGAATTAAACAGAAAAATTTCAAAATCTAAAAGCCGCTTTGCTCTTCTAGAAAAAGAACTTAGTGATAACCCCTCCAAGCTTCCAGCTCTTTTGTCACTTTTTTTGAATAGTTCGATATCTTCTGATGGAAAAACAAATTTGCGCAACTACATCTTTGTTTTGAAACAAAACTCAGATCTAGTGGCTGAAAGCGTTTGGTTGAATTGGCGTGTTAACCAAGTTGAAGGTATTAATTCTGATTTGGAGGACGGCTTGACAAACTTACAGGCTGAGATCGTAAACAATGAGTCTGATAGTGAAAGCATTGTTAAAATGCGCGAAGAAGCGGAAACAGTGTACAATGATTATGTGCGTGAATTTGAAAAACGAAAAATCATGCACAATCAACATACTTTAAAATCTGTTGAAACTGAAAATTTAAATAAAGTCAACGCTAACATATCGTTTGAGCACAAATTAAAATGGGTTGAGAAAAAAAACTACCTTTTCAAAAAGTACAATGTTGACATTGGTGATTTTGAGTCTTACCCCTCGCGTAAATTTGATATTTTGAAAGCTCTCAACTCAGCTTGTTCACGCCAGCCTTCAAAAGCGGATATTGAGGATACCCAATTGAAGACGTTTGAAGCAAAATTTGCAGATCAACGTAACAACCTTAAATTTATTAGGTCATCAAATATGATTATTGCAATAATCAGGGTTCCTTCAATTAAGGTTTTTGTTGCTGATGATTCAAATGACACTTCTTCAATCAAAATGAATTTGGATAATCAGGACGAATTTACAAAGATGTGGTTTAAGAAATTGTTGCATAACGTAGAGGACTCAAATCTAAAAGACAAGTATGAATATTTGCGTTACGTCATGGAGGCAAGAAGGAAATACGAAATCATTTCTTTTAATTACAAAAAGCTACGTTTACTTTTTGTCACCAAAACTATTGAAACCAAAAGCGGCGGCATTATACAATTCCAGAGCGTGAACAAATGGAATAAAACGTTGTTTCAGTTGACGTTTTCTCAGTTCACACAACTCGTTCTGTACAACAAACCAGTAACTTCGAAAAGAACGGTCATCAACTATAGTACATCGGTGTCGTTTCGTGAGAACAGTTCAATAAGGTTTTCCACGGAAATCACAGAAGCTCTTCCATGGCTCATTAATATTAGTTGATCTGAAGATATTTATAACTTGTAGTACATAAATTCCAGGATGGCTATATTCATTAAAGATTTCTATTCAAAAATACTACCAGCCAACTTTTTCAATAATAGCAAACCAGCTTACCCGCACATATCAACCAAATTGCTGGAAAAGTTCTTGAAAAATAAGAAAAGTTTGAAAAGTAAAGAAACATGGATTGCTGATGTCGCATTAACCCAGCGCATGAAAAATCCCACTAAATATAAGAGAAAAAACCACAAGAGCTCAGCAATATCGTTCAACTAAAAGCACATGTTTGCGGCGCCGAACACTTCAGTTGCAAATGCAACCTTACCAGTGGGGGCAGCAGCCAATTCCACCGGGATTTTTGGGGCTAGCGCATCTACACCACAATCAACCCCAGCACCGGCTACAAACATGTTTCAACAACCCAAAACTGCTTCCAACCAAAGTGGGCTTTTTGGAGGAGCGGCTATGTCTACGCCTAGTCCAGCTTCTAACAATCTTTTCAACAAACCCACCACAACTGCACCAACTTTTTCCTCCGGATTATCTGGCCTAAACTCTTCTAATAAGCCGTCTACGTTTTCGGGATCATCCCTGTTTGGTAATAAGAGCAGTGGACTGTTCAATCAGCAAAACAATGCCAGTACTGCCCAACCAAGAGGACTCTTTGGCAGCTCAACTCTTTCAAACAATGCTTCAACGAACAAAACGCTTTTTTCAAACTCAGGCACAGGAGGTTTGTTTGGCGGGTCTAGTTTGAATAATGCACCAACAAACTCCAACTATTCATTTAATAACACACCGAGCGTCTTACCTTTGAATTCTTACCAACAAAATGGGAATAATGCTTACGGATTACTTATAAACCAAGCAATTAATGGAGATGTCATGCCTCCACCTTTGACTGGGTCATTGGACACTGCGCAGCCTACTTTGTCTCCTCACAGTATTAAACCAAGCAATCGTCAGTCCAGATTGGAACCATCTCGTCTACGCTCTTTAGGCTCACGTTTACAAGCTTCGCCTGCACCTGCTGGTGTGAAGGGTTTATTTTTGCCATCAAACGAGATCTTTGCTCTAAATGAAAACAAAGAACTATTGATTGGAAACAAAAAGTTTTTGGCAAATGGTAAAATTGCCAAGAGAGATTCTTCCGGGATCAGAAAATTGAAAATTGATCCAAAAAGAATTGAGCTTAAAAAGCAAAAATTGTTGCAAACTTTCAAACAGACGAATGAGGCCCAAAAAGTATCGAAAAACTTGCAAAATGTCGATGCTAGCGATTTGCAAAACAAGAACATTTTGTTACTAAATCATAAAGCAGAAAACAACAACAACAACAACAACAACAACAACAACAAGAAGAAGCTCTCCTTTTCTGAAAATAAAGAGGATGGTTGCAAAACTGAAGTCGATGATAAAACCGAGGATGCGTTTTTGCCGGGCTGTTCTAAAAGTACTTTGAAAAATTGCGACTATTGGTGCTCTCCAACTATAGCTGAATTGAAAAAAATGTCTCAAACAGAACTTTCAAAAATTCCAAGTTTTGCAATCGGTAGAAAAGGTTATGGTACAATCAACTTTGATTATGCTGTCAACCTGTGTGACTTCTCTGAGGATTTTGAAAGTGCACTTTTTGGAGATGTTGTTATTTTTCACGAAAATAAAACAGTGGAAGTTTATCCTGACGAAACGAATAAGCCCAACGTTGGAAATGGGCTGAATGTCCCTGCTACAGTTTCTTTAGATAAGATCTATCCTGTTGGTTACGACCCGACGGAAGGCGACCTGCAAAACGTAAATGATTTCGTTAAAACTTTGAAAAGCCAACCTTCCACAGATTTTGTGTCTTATGATCCTTTTAGCGGCGCGTGGGTATTCAAAGTTAGACACTTTAGTATTTATGGTTTGTTGAACCCTGAACCATCATCAAACAAACATGCTTATTCCACTTATGGTAACTTTAACCGTACACCTGTTCCTGGAACTTTTAGCACTGAACAGGATCTGGCTGAACCAGCAGCCCCTGTTCCAAAAGCCGAATTTTTAACGACTCCTCTTGAAACAGAGGATTTGAATCATTTTGTGGAACAACCAGAAAACTTAAATGAGATGGATTATGAACCATCTGATGTTGAGCCTGAGGATATTGATGTATTGGAACATGATTCTAAACTTTCGGTCAGTAAAGATTTGATTGAGCAGTTGAGAATTGTTAGTTCATCAGATTACTCCATATTCAAGTCAAGATCTGCCAATAAGACCACTGATTTGGACAGCATTTTGTTCAAATCATTCAACAACAAAGTTGAAAATCACAAAGAGATTTTGAAACAAAGAAGAATGGAAAACAATCCTAACTTTGCACATTTCAGCGGAAACTCATCGATTAGTCTAAAATCACCCTCTGTTCTATCTTCTGCGTTGCCAGGATTCAACATCGTTGATGTGCCTTTCGTGAAATGTGAGCAATATTTGATGAATATTTTTGCTGATATAATTCCTCGTACAGTTTATGAAAAAAGATCAACAAATGAATTTCCAAAAGTGTCAACTGTTGGTTTCCAATTCAAAAATTTAGTGAGAATTCAACCTGATGAACAAAGATGGCATTTACTCTCTATCTTATTTGATAAAATCAAAATCAAAGAGCTGGTTGAAAGCGAAAAGGTTCGGGAAACACTTGCCACAAGAACGCAATGGACTAAATTAACGACGTGGGTTAACCAGCGGATCTTTGAAGATGTGAGTAGACTCATTGCCAATGCTAGTGACGACTTGGAAAAAATTGTGCTACACATGGTTTTGCGCGATACCGTCAAAGCCACAGAATTATGTATCACATCTGGAAATGCTCATTTGGCCGCAATGATCGCCATGTCGACATCGAATGATTTCAATTTCAAAAGGCTTGCTCAAAATCAGCTAGTCAAATGGAAAAATTTAGGTTACCCAGTGAACCCTCATGTTGTGCAACTTTACAAAATTTTTGCTCATGAAGTTTTCTATATCGAACAGCTTCCATGGCTTGCTAACTTTGCCCTGTACATCAATTATGCTGACCTTTCAAATCAAAGTTTGGCTCAAGAAATTGAGCATTTTTTTACAAAAGCACAATATAGCTTCGTTTCAAACGATATGCTTTTCAACATATTCAAGCTGTTTTATCTAGTTCCTAAGGGCAAACATAACTCACTTTTGGCAACTTTCAAGTTTGAAGACAAGCCGCTGGACTATGTTGTTCCGTGGTTTATTGTTCAGGTTTTGTCATTGAAAAACAGTATTTCTATTGATCCTACACAAAAAGACATTTTTTCTTTAAACTTTATTGAACAATTGAAACTAAACGGATTGTTTGAAGAATCGTTGTACGTGACTTCGTTTATTGAAAACGATACTTTAGCCAAAGAACAATGCACGGCAGTGCTAAGGTTGAACATTGAAAAGTTCGAAGAGAATCTGAACTATTTGTTTAAGCTTCAAATACCTGAGTCCGAGGTGTATTACAGTTTAGCATTGTTGTACAAAAACAAACGCGAGTTTTTGAAAGAAACCGAGTTTTACTTGAAAGCTAAAAAATACGACAATGCCTCCAAAGTTGTTACTGAAGTTTTGGGTCCAAAGATTTTGCTATCAAACTCTACTAAAGACTTGAAAGTCTTGCAAGAAATTATTGGCAAATTCCCCGATATTTGCAAAACAAATTCATGGAAAGAAAGTGTTGGTGTGTACGAGCTGTATTTGAAATATTTGAGTAATCCAAATGTTTTGTTGTTGAAAGAGCTGATTAATTACGTTAGTGTTTTTGGCAGTAGTAAAGCATGCTTAATCGAATGTCGCGCTGTCAGTACGAAAATTTGCAAATTCATTGTTGTGGAGTTTTTGAAAAAAGAAAATGCAATAGATGGGGCTACCAAAAACCTTTTACTTAAGTTACCTTTGGGTGAAGCAGAAGAGCATTACACACAACGTTTGTTGAATACTATGTAACCTATATATTTTTTTTTCTTATGGGAAAAAAAAGAAAACTCTAAAATTATCTTTATCATCACTTGGAATCTTCCAGGGTATCGCGCAATTGCTCAACAATGTCTAAAATGGCATCCGTTGCAGGCGAATCGGGATATTCGTCCACAAAACTAATTCCGTTATCGCAGGCTTTACCAATACGAGGATCCAACGGAACAGAACCCAAAAATGGAATATTCAGTTCTTTACACAAGGACTTTCCTCCGCCCGTTGTTGCTCTAAAAATTTTTGACTCGTTATGGCATCCAGGACAAACAAAACCACTCATGTTTTCAACCAAACCCAAGATGTTAATGCCTGCTTTTCTGCAAAAATCAATTTCCTTTCTGACATCTAGCAAAGCCACTTCTTGTGGAGTAGTTACTATAAGCGCGCCGTCGATAACAGAATCCTTCAAGTATTTGTTAATAGTAATATGCTCATCAGATGTCCCCGGCGGAGTGTCAATAATCAAGTAATCAATGTGGTCGCCCCAATCCACATCTTTCAAAAAAGTCTTGATCAATGCATTTTTTTTCGAACCCCTCCAAATGACAGCACTATCGTCGTCAGGGAGCATATACTGGATAGACATTGTGGCCAAATTGTCTGCCACGTACACAGGCGTGATCCCCGAGTTGGATTGATGCACTAGTTCCTGGTGGCACCCTAACATTCTTGGCATTGACGGTCCACAAATGTCCAAGTCCATGCATCCAACTTCAACCTCTTCATCTGCAGACAAGCACCAAGCTAGTAATGTGGTGAAGGTCGATTTCCCCACACCCCCTTTCCCAGAAAGAACCAACACTTTGTGTTTTATCTGGGAAAGGTTGTCTGTAATTAGTGGAATATCAGGGTCCGGTCCCTTGGGCAAGGACTCACAAATTTGTTGGTTTGCACACCCGGTGCAAGAATCCGTTTTCCCTGCATTTTCGCTTTCTGGCCCTGGGCAATGTTCTGGCTCTGGCTCTACTAAGTTATAGTCTGTTGGGTTTTTCTCTAATTTCGATGACATCTTTGTCATAAAAAAAAAACAAACAAACCTCTTGTTGATATCACACAGCTTTTGGAAATCTCTGAGATGTTGGGTTTTTGTGTTAGCTTACCATGCTTTGTGGAAACGAACACTGTTTAAGACTATTTAAGATGCATTACTAATCCATCAAGTCCGTTTTTTTATTTTTTATTTTTTTCCACTATTTTTGTTACTGAAAAAGCGCGACTAGTAAGAAAGGCACGATATAAATGATTTGGCCGCATCACCTAGCATATCTGGGACAGGCTATTTAGAAAAAAAGTTGAATATCATTCAAGCTTATTGTATTAACAGAATTTCAAGAAAGAATAAAAGATGGTATGAACGCACTCAAATAACTCTTTTTTTCAATGTCGTCTGGAGAAATTACCAATTGCACGTTTTGGTTTGCTTCGTTGAATGAAGAAGAAAAAAACTTCTACGGTCAATGTGACATTCTACAATACACCCATCAAGATATAGTAGAGCACCTTGAAGAGATCAAGAATACAGAAACGTTTAACAAAATGTGCTCTAATCAGGAGGATTTTGAGCAAATGCTTAACAATTACGAAAAAGGCAATATCAAGCAAGAGGCTGGAAGCAAGGACAACGCAAACAAAGAGCCTGAATTTGTTATTCAAAACCTCGTATTTGGCGATGGAGAAAACTATTTTTTTTCAGAATGGTTGTGCTCTTTAATGATACAATCGACCTCATTGATATCTAGGGAAATGGCTTGGTCCAGTCTCTTGCACTGGTTAAGCTCAGGCAGCATTGGGTCAAGGCTGGCTACATCTGGCGCCACTGGAAAAGCACAATGGATGATCCAGCTGGAGGATGAATCTTTGGAGAAAAAGGGAAACAACGGCTTTAGCACACTAATGTTGATTGATGCAAGCACAAAATTTAAAAAAGTTTTCAGCTCGTGTTCTATCCTTTCGACCTTCAACAGTAATCATTTCATCAACATTCAACGTCTTACAACAAAAATTGTGAGGTCCAGTTTTGCCGAACTTTACATGTGTAAGGAAAATTTGAAAGAGCTACAAGAAGACCAGAAGCTTCGGGAAAGTTTGACTGCTGATTTAGATGCCAAACGTGAAGAGCGGGATTCCAAGACCTTGTCTTTGTTTCTCAAAATGTTGAACTCAAAAAAGAAAGAAGTATGGCGACTGGAAAAACAGAGTGCGCAATACAAAAGACTTTTAATCGAAAACAATGTTTCCTTTGAAAAGGATGAGAAGGGGTCTGACACCGATGTTTCTGACATTAGTCTTGAAAATGTGTCAATGAGCGAAGAAGAAAATGAAACAACGCCAGAAGAAGAAGATCTTAAAGATGTGCAGATAAACCAATATGCAAATACTGCAACTGATGATAGGGGTGCACAAAGAGTGAAATACAACAAGGCTGATCCATTTCTTACTGGTTAGAAATTTGGCTTCTTTGGCTTTGAGAGCAAGGCGCTCTTGATCAGAAACACGCATCATGTTGAGTTTGCTGTTTTTCCTTTTAGTTCTAGCTTGCATATAAAGTAGACCATCTGATTATAAAGCAGTCCATCTGATTTCATCATATTGGCCCTTATCAGAGCTGAACGCAAAAAAAAAAAAGGAAAAGTCTCCCCAAAAAAAAAAATAAAAAAAGTTAAAAAAAAAAGGGGGGGAGCAAAAAAAAAAAAAAAAAAAAAAAGGACACAATCGATAAAATAAGGATATATTTATGAAATCGATGTTCATTTGATTAATAAAATTTGATATTTGATGATTAGATTCAAATTTATTCATCTGTTTGGCTTTGGAAAATGTCATGATTTTGGCAATATACTTTGAAAACTGAAACATTGAACAGAAGTACAGACAAAAAGTGCAAAGAGGAAGTGGTCAATATTAGCAATTATCGATTGATCAATCAACAAGGAAAAAAATAGATCAAACACTGACCAAAACTAACTGAAAAATGGCAACAAATAGCATAATTTACAAAAGCAAAGCAGTCGAAAACGGTATTTCTATTGCAGGGACATTCAATACTTGGAAACCGGAGCCCATGTTGTACAATTCCTCAAAAAAGTATTACGAGTATGTCTTGAAAAAAGAGGAGTTAGTAGGTGTTGTAAAGGTCTTTTTCAAATTCATCAACAATCAAACAGGTGACTGGTTTACGGACGACAACTTTTCTATTACACAGGATGAGCATGGGAATAACAACAATGTCATGCTTATCACACCGGAAAAAAAATCGAATGAAACAAGAGACAAAAAAATGACTTTATCAAATGGTCTTTCACCGCCTGCAAAATCAATGACACCAGGACTTGAAATTCACAATAGTCCCGCTCCTACACCGAAACTTAACCCATCTTTTGATACTCCTAAAGACAATAATACAAATGAGGTTTCCAACACAAAAGTTGACGATAAATCTGCACTTGAAATTGGCGTTTCGGACAAGAATAATTCCACAATAGAAATCGAAGTTCCAGGCGCTGACTTGAACAAAAACACTGAAATCACAAAGAAAAACGATCAAGACATTGATTACAAAAACGCTTTGCAAAAACTCGTGTTGTTTATAAAGAACATCTTCATGTCGTGGGTTAACTGGTTTAAGCACTGATGGAAATGGTTTTTTTTTTTTTTAAATTTTCAAAAAGGATGTTTGTAATAAAAGTGTAGTTGGAGCGTAAAATATGATTACTATGACTGTTTTTGCTAGAAGTTATAATGTATGAAAACGTTAAATGCTAAATAGATACATAAACAACTAAATAATGCAATATAATGTAATGAAAAAAATGCTAACAATTGGGAAAGTAT
>ERZ794936.399-NODE-399-length-21834-cov-6.941595_pt1 | contig 21834 bp, 10 predicted proteins | sample MGYA00511083_ERZ794936 | MGnify/ENA primary metagenome ERZ794936 (study PRJEB30137, sample SAMN04331409) | food metagenome | isolation source: Y2 must sample point D1 replicate A | place: Australia: South Australia | collected 2014 ... | reverse complement strand
GTCCCTGGCCAGATGCTGTCTTGAGCTTTCGCGGTGCACACACACACACACACACACACACACACACACATACCACTTTGTAGGCGATATTCAATCATGAACTCGCCGACTACTTCTCTCTCGCAAAACAAAAAGAAACAATGTTGAATTAGATATTGTCTTGTTCAAATTCAAAAGCTTCTCCATACAGTAACAATTCTACCTAGCCATAATATTCACCGCAGAAAAGTCATCGAGACGCGGAGAAATCTCTTTGCGTAGACTTCTTGCCAAGGGCAACTATATACATCTCTCTCAGGGCTTGTCGACACGCCTTTGGCTTTGTGGTATAGACCTTAGAGAATTGAGCCTTAATCTTATTGCGTAATTCACCATCTTGGGATCCCGAGAAATATTTCATCACTAACGTGCCATTTACTCGAAGGAGTCGATCAGCAAGCATCACCACTCCTTCGCATATGTCCATGCTAGCAAAGTGATCGAGCTCGCCATGCCCGGTCGAATTGCTCATCATGTCACTTAACACCACATCCAAGCCACCCCCTCCAAAAAATTCATCGATATCCTGATGTGTCTTGCGGGAAAAAATATCACCCTGTATGAAATGCGATCCTTTGGGTGGTGCACAATCTATTAAATCCACACCGAGAATTTTGGGCTTCTTTTCTAATTGCGAGGCACTTGCAAGCGCTACTTGCGTCCATGCTCCTGGTGCGAAGCCTAGATCCACGATGTTTGATGTGGATTTTCGAAAAATCTTGTATTTCTGATTCATTTCAAGTAATTTATAAGCTGCTCTTGATCTGTAACCGTCGACAATGCTTTTTTTGGTATAAGGATCAGAAGACTGTCTATCAATCCACCTTCTTGAAGATGTGCCAGACTTGAACCGACGAATATTTAGGCTCGTATGTGATGATTTTAAACATAGGAGAGACTTTAGAATTCTTGAAGAATATAGCATTATGGCTGAGATGGAGATAAGAAATTTTCAGACAAACTGGTCTTTCTCTTGAGGCTTCCTTCGAGTCTCAAGTCACACAAAAACCGCGATGCTTGCCTCAGGTAACTGCAAATTGATTTCGATGTTGGCGCAAGTTCAAAATGATTACACGTAATATCAAAGAGTCCTTAATGTAATTGTCAAGTAAAAAGGCGATATTTTGTGAACAAATTTCTGATAATGAGAGCACGTTCATGATGCTTAGAGCCAATGAACTAACCTGGTATTTCTTTCCTGCACCCCAGTCGATGCTCATCAGAGGAAGCTATACTTTTTTCACGTCTTATAGTGTGTAAATAAACCACAAATTCGTCACTTACACATAGCTGGCATGGACTTCTTGAAAACTCTTAGAGCAAACCCGGCAGACGTGTTTCGTCTAGCCGCTGAGAGCGACACGATCGAAGAGATAAATCAAATTACGAAGTCACTCTTGGACCCTATAGCGAAAGATCACTCGGTACTCGACGAAATCTACACGGATGGCCTCGATTCCACCCAGGTGTGGGGACAGGTGCAGATGATTCTTCTGAATGTCGGTGAAACGTATCTCTTTAGTGAAATTCCCAAGCTCAAGGAAACATACGGCGTCGACACAGTGGACTCTGAAGGCGATGCGGAATCTAGCGAAGATGAAGATGAGGCATCAAATGTTGAAAGTGACAACGATCCAGTGTCAGAATCAGGCGAAGAGTCTGATGATGATAACGAATCCGAAAAAGATAAGGAGGCGGAAGAGGAGTTTCATCTGTTGGATGAAGCGGAGAATTTGCCTCAACCCGGGGAATATGCTTCGGACGCGGAATCAGAGAAGACAAAAGTACCATCTGATGAAGAATCGGAGCCAGTTAAAGATGTTTTTGGCCTTAATGATGGATTCTTTGATATTGATCAATTTAATAAGCAGATTGTTGCCCTTGAGGACGGAGAAGACGATACTGATCAAGAACATGTTGATTTGTTTGCTGATTTGAGTGATGATGACAACGAAGCAGAGGAACAAGATATGGACTACTATGACGAGTTTTTTGACAAGCCAGGTCGAAACAAACCTGACAATGAGGAGTTGCGCTCGGCGCCAAATGACCTGGAAAGCTCGAGTGATAGGGAATTAGAAGACAATGAATATGAGCAGGCAGTTGGCAGTGCTATGCATGATCTCTTTGCTGATGAGGTGGAAGACAAACCAAAGAGCGCAAAAAATTTGTCGTCTTTTGAAAAGCAGCAGCAAAAGCTCCAAGCTGAAATTTCCGAGCTTGAAGCTGAACTTGTGGCGGAAAAGAAATGGACAATGAAGGGTGAGGTGAAATCACGGGACAGACCTGTTGACTCCCTTTTGAACGACGACGAGGCTCCAAATTTGGAGTTCGACCGCACGTCCAAACCCGTGCCGGTGATTACTGATGAAGTCACCGAAACCATCGAGGACTTGATCAAAAGAAGAATCAGAAACGACGAATTCGATGATTTACCCAGAAGACTCATAACAGATGTCGGTAAATTTGTGCAAAAGAAGAAAACAGAAGTTTCCGATCAAAAAAGCGCAAAATCTTTGGCAGAAATTTACGAGGATGAATATCATGGCGTAGAGCCTGAGGACAAAATTTCAGAGGAAGTTCAGGTCGCACATGAAGAAATCACAGACTTGTTCACAAAGCTCAACTATAAGCTTGACTCCTTGTGTCTGGCTCACTACATACCGAAACCCAGTCAATTTAAAAGTATTGAGATCAAGGTTTCGGACGCCCCAGCATCTATCACCATGGAGGATGCTCAGCCTTTGCATGTATCCGATGATGTCAAATTAGCTCCTCAAGAAATATATAAAATTGGTGACGACAAACCGAAAGCAGACGGCGCTCGCGGGACATCTCAAGTGCAATTGAAGTCTGGTCTATCCTACTCCAAGGACGAGCTTGATCGCGACGATAAGCAAAGATTGAGAAGAGCCAAGAAAAGAGCCAAGTCGAAGCACTTCAATGAGTTGAAGGATATGAAAGAACAAAGAGAGCGACAGACATCGGGAAATGAAAAGGAAGGTGATCGCAAGAGGCAGAGAGTCGGAGATGTGGTCGATACTTTGTCCAAGGCAAAGAACTTGACGGTGATCGACAATAAGGGCCAGCTACGGGATGCACAAGGAAACCTCAAAAAGTCATCGGGTGCCCAAAGCACGAACGACTTTAGATTGTAGCGTTTCACGTCGCAAGATACTCGCATGTGCTCACGGGATATCTCTATAGATATAATCACATGGCCCAAAGGCCTGTTTCAATCGGTTTGACCCGAAATATAGGTGCTCGGTGCTTTATCGCCGTTATTTTGTTGAACCTTTCTGGGTATTCGTCAGCTTGTATCTTTTGCACAGATTCATACCAAATTTTCTCAATAGCTTGCACGGGGCTACATCTGCAGGTGAGTTGTAAGGCGGTAGTTCCAGGCTTACTCAAGAAAGATTCGCCGATTCGCTGTGCTATCCGGAAATCTTGAATACTGAGGCCTAGTCTTTTATAGTCTTTCGAGGGTATGAAAATTGTCAATAAATACGTAAGGTAATTGTTTTATAGTCAGACTAATCTAAAGTAGCTTCGAAATACGGTATGCCTGGTGGTACTTAAGTCCGCCATATGAAGAAAGGGCTGGATTTTCTCAGTGTGTATGGAGAAAGTGGTCTTTCATGCAGATAAGTACTTGTGAGCCTCAGATTCAAGTTGACTTTCGATCAGTCTTTCACGTCACTATTTTGAGAATGTCTCATTTGTTCTGACGCATTATGCATTGACTTTGCTTTCTCGCTATCGAGCTTGTTAATGTATTCCTTCTGATTCTTGGCCTTTAATTTCTCGAGGTTTCTTGCGTCCTTGAGTGCTTGCTTTCGATCAAATCTGGCGTTCGCCCATAATCTCAACCTCTCGCCGTAAAACAAACAAAACAAGGGAAAAGGAACTCCCAAGGCAACAGCGATAAGTGCACACATTGTGTTGCCCCATCCATAGTGAAGTCTGTCGTACATTGCCGGGGCGAATAATGGAAAACTGAAACCGAAGCATGACCGGAAAACTGCCGCCGCAGCCACGGAGGATGCTGCAAATCTGTTATTCATGTCGATGAGATAGTTTTGAATGGACTGAAAGACAGCAACCAAGGTGAACCCGAAAATGCACATGCCGACGCTGGGAACTATCCAATGTAACCTCTTTTCCACGGACCAGCCGTAAATAATAAGACCTATCGGTATACCAACACCACCGCAGACAAGACACGGCAACCTATACTCAGGTTTAGCGACGCCGCCATTCGATTTGGTGAGCCGACGATACGCGACATCAATAGCGTAACGAAAAAATAGGGTACCAAGGATGAAGCCAATTCCCAAAGGAAGGTACATAAGCCCGGCAATATTGGTTGTCATACCGTAATCACCTTTAAAAACAGTAGGAAAAGTGACGATCATGAGATACATAAAGCCGTACACAAACGCCATGTACAATCCGAGCCCGAATACCATTGGGTGACCCACGATCAATGATATAGGCCTCAGAACAGTGGTCAATAATTTGCTTTTCCCACTTTCTCCATCGGCGATCTCATAGATAGTGTGCAAATGTTCATTTCCAGTTTGCTTCCGTAGCTTTGTTGCCTTCTGCTTCAAAATTTTTGGCGCATATGTCTCTTTAAAAAACATAGTTCCCACAGCGGCGACAGCAAAATTGAAAATCGCCAAGATATAAAAGCACCAATGCCAGTCTAAACCAGTCACAATGAAACTTGAGATTACGGGGGCGATTACGGGACCAAGAGTTGGACCCAATGAATATGCAGCCATTGCAGCCTGCCTCTGGGAATCCGACCAAAGGTCAGCCAAAGTTCCTGCCCCTACATTGAGTGGGGCGCATCCACCAAGTCCACCCAAGAATCTGATGACGCAAAGTTGAGCGGGTGTCTTTGCGAATCCGCAGGCCAAATTTAACACCGCCACAATCCATATTGAGCAATTGAGTACAGGCATTCGCCCCACACGATCAGACTCGGACATCGGAGCAATGATTAAAGGCCCAATTGCCCACGCTAACACCATGATTGAGACGCACAATGACTTGATGACAGCCTTTTGAATGCCTAAGGACTCAGAAATTTCAGTCATTGCAGGTGATAGCATGGAAGACGACATTGGGGAAAGTAAGGAGTATATTGACACTATGGCGGTTTGAATGAGCTTGTTCCCCTTGCTCCAATTCCTAGGATTTTCTGGATCATCTGGACCGTCCCACGTCACTAGTTCTGGGTCAATACCTGTAAACTCTCCGCCGAAATCTTTCGTCGGCACAGATGTATCTGGCAAGTTCTCGTAGAAACTTGCAGCGTCATCTTCTTTTCGCTTCTCGCCATCTTGCTCAAAATCAACTTGGCGTGAGGTCAAAGAACGCTCCACTCGTTCCTGAAGAGAGTCCAATATTGTATTGCGAGTAGCCGATCTTCGTAAGTCTATCTCTTCATCGTCAAGATCTCCATAAATCTCTCTAACACTATAACCCTCCAGGCCCCGAGTGTCTGTTTCAATAATGGGAGCTGTGCGAAACGAACTCCCGGATATCGTGCGGCGGATTGCATCGAGATAGCTCGAAGAATGGCTGTTCCTGCGCCTGCTATGCAAAAGGTTGACATCATCTGATAAGTGCTGCGGAGGTTCTTGCGTGGACTCTAGGGAGTCCAAGGAGGATGATGTTCTTGATGACATACTGGATATGACTATTTTTTATCCTGGCTGTGAGAAAGCTTGCAGTCAGCAGAAATGAGGCAAGTATAACTGCTGTTATTGTTGGCGCTGCGATCAAATTCCGGTAAGCTATATCTCAGTCCCGTGATGCCACGGGAGAGTTGATGACATTCACTGAAGTTTGACATCCTTTGTACACAGGTATATAACCGAGCATCCTGCAGCAGATATTGGGGGATCAATATGCTTCTTCGCAAGCTCTTTTGATCGTTCATGATGATATCCAGTCAGTGAGGCATTCATGCTTTTATGTCTGCGATTGGGTTCTCTCAATCTCGAGTGTGAACCTCGCGTAAACTTTGGACAAACGATTCTGTTCACGAGCTGTGCAGATTAATGCGCGTTGGTGTGTGATGCGGCACTAATGTAGCCTGCCCAGGCGCGGCTATTGTGAAGCGTCGTTTGTCATCAAAATCAAAACTCGTGTCACTTGAGTATTTTCAAAGGTGGTTGCATGATAGAGAGCCCTTGATAGACAAGGTGAATATTGACACAGAATGGATGAGTTAAAGAGGGATGGAGGCCCAAAAGCTTTGAATGGCCTACCCTTAGTGGTCTGTAAAATAAGCCTCACTCACCTGACGCATACATTATTGGATGTGTTTAGAAAGCGGCAAACTTCATTTGAATGTATTCGAAATGGTCGTCGACTGGAGGTTTATTAAAGAATGGTGTATATTACGACTAGAGATATATCAGATGATATTGGATTTACTAGTATTGTGAGAAATCACCGAATGTGGACTTGCCGGAAAAAATGAAAATCAGAAAAAAGTCGTCAAAGCAATAGCAAAATCAATACTTCGACAACTTATATGCTACTCTCGTTAGACTTCGGACATGCTTTGCACGCAAGATTATCCTGACTCAACACACAAAAAAAATCAATATAAAATATGCTTCTGTGCAACCATCTCAAGCTTTGGATTTTGTGAAGTAGAAGCGTAAGGATTAAAATGCCAATGAGCGTATAGTAGAAGCCAAGTCATATGAAAGTGAAGTCAATTCCTGGCAAGACTGCAAACGACTTTGCGCAGCACAATGAAGATCAATTGACTCAATTGGTCACGTCATGCGCAAGATGAAATGAGGCTGCATAAAAAGAAATTGCAATGGACTATGCGCCGAATCGGTTTTTCGCCTTCGACGCGCCTTCGGTCGTTTAGCCGTCGTATAAGCTAAACGATACATCCAGACATCTGGCATCACGAGAATATATAGCTCCGGAATCTTGGCTGCTTTCCTCGTTGCTTACACCAACATCCTTAAAGATGGTCAGGTATGTTCCAAAACCTCATTCATGGCCTAGTCATCAGCCAAAAATTACCACATATGACCTTTCGCAGTTTCATTTGGAGAGTTGACGAACTACACATTTCGTTCGATGCTATCAATAAAGTTGCAATGAACTAACTCAGCAGCGCAGTTTATCACGATTACACCGGTTTTTCGAATGTCACCACGTTTGCAGAAGCCTATCAAAACTTCAATAAAGTAGGCGGATTGAATCCACTCGAAAAGGCCTGGGGAGCTTACTACTACTACATGAATAATGACATATTCGCGACAGGGCTATTCTTCTTTTTGACCCACGAGATCATGTATTTCGGCAGGTCCTTGCCTTGGGCCATCATTGACAGGATACCATATTTCAAGAAGTTCAAGATTCAGGACAATAAAGTCCCTAGCAACAAAGAACAATGGGAGTGTCTCAAGTCTGTCTTGATCTCTCACTTCATGGTCGAAGCATTCCCTATTTGGTTTTTCCACCCTTTGAGTGCCAAGATTGGCATGGCGTTCGACCTCCCCTTTCCTTCGCTCCAAAAGATCTTGTTTCAGTTGGCCATCTTCTTTGTTATGGAGGACGCATGGCACTACTGGTTGCACAGAGGCTTGCATCATGGAGTCTTCTACAAGTATATCCACAAGCAACATCACCGTTATGCAGCACCATTTGGCTTGGCTGCTGAGTATGCGCATCCCGTGGAGGTCGCTCTATTGGGTATCGGCACTGTTGGTCTTCCTATGGTGTGGTGTTATTTCACACAGGATTTGCACTTGTTTACCATCACCCTCTGGATTTGCTTGAGACTATACCAGGCTGTGGATGCTCACTCCGGCTATGAGTTTCCTTGGTCATTACACCATATACTTCCATTCTGGGCAGGCGCAGATCATCATGACGAACATCATCACTATTTCATTGGATCTTACTCCTCAAGTTTTAGGTGGTGGGATTTTGTATTGAACACAGAGGCAGGCCCCAAAGGAAAGCAACTGAGGGAGGAGAAAATGAAGATGAGGGCCGAGAAAAAGGTACAGTGACCGGGCTGATGTTTATTTATTATCTGAACTGCAAGATGCATCAAGTTAACAGAGACTTGAGGATTATGAATTTAACAACCTCTAGAGTCAAAGGGCGGGAATCTTCACTCAAAATGCAAACTAGACTTAATTTATCATGAGACTCCTCATTCCCGCTTTGTTCATACTTATCTGAATAAAAGACCATTTAGATTGTACAAACAAACGATTGCAGCAATTTGAGCTCTATTCCCGGGTCCTGCCGAAGACCAGATTGAACATGTACGACATTTAGTTTTGAGTCCAGCTCAAATGACTGCTTCGCTTCTGACGGATATCCATAAAATCAACTCGAGACAACAAATTGTCATGTTCATAAGTCCCTAGCTCGTTGACCGTCAGCATTGCTTGCGCGGTTCTTATCGGTTCCAAGTAGGTGTCTGATGGTGGGACTCGAACGGCCTCTATGATTGAAAGTCGATATGGAGCCCGCAAGCTTTTGATAGTCCCAAAATTGATGCACAAAAGTCCGATCACAAGTTCAGCAGTGATATCGACTGGAATTCCACTCGCCGTTTTCATGATGTGATGGTGCTCATAAGACGAATAAGTCGCATGGAGGAGGAGGACGCAGCCTAGAAAAGTAAGCATGGTTGCCCAGGAATAATAGTCTAATTCTTGTTTGACTCGTTGACTCGTTGCTGATTTTCAACTAACTATACAGAACAGTGCGAAAAGCGTTGCAGAAGTTGTACGCGACAAAGCCTACAATCGAACGTTTGAACATGAAAATGGGAAGAAATATTATTTTCAAATACAAAGTTTTGTTGCCTGCAATTTTAACGTGATAATGAAGCAAGTGTTCCATTGCCACATAGCAGCAAGAATACTCACTTCTGAATTGTCACTCCGACGGCACTGTAAATTGATCTAACGGAACATGTCAGAAGCCTTGTCTCGAGTAATCATTTCTTTTTTTGAATGGCACGCACCATCTCGTATGCCTTCGTTCTCCATCTAGCTCCACTTACGAAAGAGGAATATGACCATGTCAAATCATTTGCACCTTGCATGTACCCAGTGTTTCTGTTGAACTGTTCCAGCATATGGCCGCCGTTTCCAACATGATTTTTGAGGCATTTCATGAAGGAATCCGAATATTCCAAAATATTATAAAGGGCGCTATTGTACTGCTTAGAACCATATTTCAATTTCATGATTTCACGATTGGAGGTCACTCGATGGGGTATCTTTGTGACGCCAGAGTAAAACTCTCTTGTGTCTTTAGTAATGACGATGTCCGACTTTGCATGAAGCTTCTTGAAAACCAATTTGTAAAGCACTTCCGATGCTGAAACTGTACAAATGAACCACGGATTCCCTTCGCTGGATGCATACCCATCATAAACATCCTCAGGATAACGCCCTAACGCAGCGCCCAAATGCTGCTTCTGCTCTGATGCCTTTTTGTTAATGGGATACCTGTTTTTCATATCTGCAACCATTGCAGTAATCGTGTTCAATATGTGGCTCTCATCTATGTCGAATGGGATACAATCGTCAACACCCACCTCCGTATCATGTGCATGTAAAGAAGCAAGCAACACAGCTGCGTCTAAACCAGATCTTTCTTGTCGAAGAGCAAGCGAAGGTGTTTCAATTATGTGCGCAACTCTGCGCGAGTAGAATCCGGTGCTAGGATCTAAGATGAATTCTTTGAGCTCCTTGAAATTAGTTCGTAATGTCTTTAAAAATTCCTGTGAATCTTCAAACTCCATTGCCAATGCGAGGCCATCTTTAATACTTCGAAGTTGCACTAGCGCATTGAAAAAATGAAACGACCTGATTTCCTCCCACAAGTCAAACAGCTCGGTCCTCCAATTCTTCATCACATATTCCAAATCGGGCCTGATGAGGCGGCGGTAAATACTCGACGCATCCCTCGAGTCGGTGTTGTCGTTCGATTCTTTTAAGCTCTTCAAGTAATTCAAGTAACTTGACACCGTCAGAATTCGCAAAGCAGGTCCATCCGATTGCGGTCTACCCCATGGTTCTTCAAAAGAACAGCCATTAGGCAAGAATTTCGGTTCACCCAACCCCGACCTTTTCTCGTCATTGAAAATCCCAGATCTGTTCGGTAGCCTCTGAAGACGGATATTGAGCTCGATGTACAGCTCGATGGTTGATCTAAAGGCGGAGGACGGTAAGTCTGGGTTATCGCTCATGTGATGTATCAAGGAGCGTATTGTCAATGCTGAATCTCGTATCCAATTGAAAAAATAATTTGGATTGTCACGCAGCGGAGAAGCTATGACGATGCCATGAAGCACCTCTTGGGGCGGGAGATTGGACAGGCAGCTGGCGATATTCTCAAGCATCAAATGAAAGGATCTGTTTTTTTGCTGTGCTATCCAAGCCTCAAAGCCCAAATCTGATGTGTATGAAGTTTGGTATCCGAGAATTGTAGTTTGGTACCCGAGAAAAGTCACTGGAGGCTCATTTAAAGTTGGCTTTGATCCCTGATAGCCAATTTTTTCCGAGTTCTGGTCATCTAAAAGGCTATCTTTCGTTCTTAGTGTTGCAAAGACCAGATATATAAGATTCAATGCACTAACGTGGGCAGCCACCACCATCACCAACTTATGCATCCGCATTATTTAGTTCGGAGGATTTAACTTTTTGACAGGGCGTGGTTTTCGCTGTGTATCTCGGGACTGAACATGTGTGGGCCGGACTACAACTCTCGCAATAAAAGTGATCCCCAAAAACAGTGAGCAATCAGTCGACTACCACATAAGCCAAAAAAAAATTAGCTGTCAAATGCCTCAGATTATCTATCTACTCTCAAATGACATCAAGAAGGTGAATAAAGTTCCTGAGGAAGCGGGCGTGAGTTCAAGAAGGAAAGCAAGAGCTTGAGCCCTTTAGTCACTGATAGCCTCGAAAAGGGAAAGATAAGCATCGCGTTATCACCTAATTTGGCGTCCACTTCCAGTAGAGGTTACAGTGGGTACGTGCTATAACAATAATTCGTGTGTTTGAGTTTGGTTCCCAATAGTTGAGCGGTAAAGATTCCCTCTTTTTTTAATATCGGGATTCTTTTCAGATATATAGATATAAATGGAATTTTGTTATCTGTTAGCGATTATCTATGATCCTAGTCAGAAAAGCACACTCGCGACCCAGCTTAATTTTAACAAAGCCGTCGAAATCTGCAACCTGCCACTGCCGCTCCTGCAAACAAATTGGGCACACCGGCTTTTGGTGCAAAATTCTACCACCCTTATTCGAGTATGATTCTATCTTGGCTAAATTTTCAAATCTACATCGTTTTGTTGAGGTCTTACTTTAATTATATACAAGACGGGCTGAAGTTTGTAGCGATTTCACACGATTCAACATCGTTAAAACGGGATCCCACAGTAAATAGCCATCGACTACTGTAAGTTTCAGACTCACTAAGTATTGAACGTTTCAAAGGTAGATATATTGCCAAAGACTTGATGCCCTCTTTCGTAGCACTCCTGACTGCGATCCATTAGCTCGTTCATTTCTTCCGCAGTGAGCGCTCTAGAACTCCGATCAGACGTCCCCACGAGCACGGCATTCGCTTGCGACAAATCCAAAGTACTTAAATCTTGTTCACCTATGCGCAAACACTTTTCTAGCTCTAGGACAGAGCTGAATGAATTGATGCTAGACATTTCCACATTCTCAGTTGCCAACTCTTTAGCAATTTGACCCAACTGAAAATTTCCCAGCTCAATCACTAGACGCTCTAGCGCTCTCTTGTTGAAGCTTTTCAATATAAGGAGCTCTTCGACTGTATTCCTCACCACAAACCGAAAAACCTTAATCGGCTTTGTCTGTCCAATCCTGTGCACTCTGTCAATCGCCTGAAGGTCCATTTGAGGATTCCAGTCATTGTCAAACAAAATGACCGTATCCGCGTGCACAAGGTTCAAGCCTAGCCCGCCGGCACGGGTCAGAAGCAAAAACACTTGTGCTGAACTGCTTTTGTGGCTACTAAACGACTCTACTTCATATGCACGATCTTCTTGGTCCATTCGCCCATCAAGCCGACTGCATTTGACACCTTTCTGCTTGAAATAGATCGCAATTAGATCCAAAACTTTGGTGAACTGAGAAAAGATAAGCACTTTATGCTTGTCCATTAATAGTCTATTCGTGAGTTGCTCAAGGATTTGTATCTTGCCTGAATTTTCCAAAAGTAGCGTGGCCAACCTCGTATCGTATTTTTCGCTGTTGGCTGCATCAAAAGGGAAGGGCTCATAATATGTGTAGTGAGTGGCGCATATATTTCGAAGCTGCATGACGCTGTTTTGAAGCTGAAGATTTTTCACATGGCTTTCAACCATACTGAGTGCCGCTCGCGCAATACTAAATTGTCGAGCTTCAAAGCTGTTTGAAAAGCGGTCGCTCGATTTCGAATCTTCCGTGGCAATTCTAGAAGGCTCATTAACTGATGCAACCGACGTCACTCGAGACTTTATTTTTCTCCTCGCGTCTGGCCTCAGACTAAATCTATCTCTCAAAACTTCATCCACGCGCTGTAGTCCCATTTCATCAAAAAACAAGTCACTGTGGTTCTCAAGTAGATATTCTTTGAGATGGAGTTGTATCAAAGTTTCGTGAAGTGCGCCATTCCTTTCTCCAAAATATACAAGCTTTTGCATGGGGGTAAGATCAGCGAAAATAATGTATTCCTTCTTCGGAGGGATGTCTACAATCACCTCTCTCTTCAACCGACGTAAAAGAAATGGCTGCAAGACTGAGTGTAAGTGCTTTACAAACTCCAATTGAATCCTTTCTCTTATGACTGACAATTCCTTATCCTCAGTGTTCCGAATTTCTTCGTTTGCTAAATCGTCGAAGCTAAACCATGACTCAAAAAGCTCTAGGTCATGAAAAATTTCGGGAAGGATGAAATTAAGCAAGGACCAAAGCTCTCGCAAATTATTTTGAAGTGGAGTTCCCGTTAAAAGAATTCGGTTCCCAACATTTAACTTTTTCAAATATCGGAGAAGGATCGACTGAAAGTTTTTGAGCCGGTGTCCTTCATCGATCGTTAAGTATTTCCACTCAATCTTGGAAAACCTCGCGAAGTCCTTCATTAATATTTCATAAGAGGTTACAACGACATCTATCGAGTCCCTTTTTAAATCTGTTCTTGCTCTTTGATCCTTGCTTCCCACGTATCTCAAAATTCTCAATTTCGGCGCAAACTTTTCAAATTCCATGCACCAATTAGAGACTGTTGATAAAGGCGCCACGACCAAAAACGGCCCTTTAACTTCGTGTTCTATCAAGTATGCGAGAAGCGATATACATTGAAGAGTTTTGCCTAGTCCCATTTCATCAGCAAGAATACCATTGAGGCCGTTTTCATACAAAGAAACGAGCCACCCCAAGCCGTCAAGCTGGTAATCTTTCATTTTGCAGCCGGAGACCATTGACGGCTGCTGCTGCGTATGTTTAACTTGTGCTTCTTGGATTGCTTTCCTGGCTCGCAGCGTTTTTCCGGGAGTTCCAGCGATCGTGGAATTCTCAGCAAGCTTAGCTTTGTGATTTCCATTGGCCTTCGTTTTGCCATTCACAGACTTTCGATTCTTTTCAGATGATGAACTTTTGGATATCCTGGAGGATCGCCTGATTCGAGTGGCATCATGAGCACAAATATCACTTGCTGATGTAGGCACTTGCTCTGGTGCCTCCATTGATTCGGCATTGTTTGTCTCGGTATTTTCTTGTGAATCCCGCTTCACACCAAATCTTTTGGTCAGGGCCTTTTCCATCATATCGTCCAAGATCACCTGCGAGTATATTTTTGATTGCTGGACTAATTTATTCAACCTTTCAAACTTGGCTTCCGTGGACAACGCGTTGAAAGCTTGTTGTTCTAGTGAAGGCTCTATCTCCCCAATATCAGATCCGACGCTGAGATTTTCCCTGCCGACATCTTCAAAGTCTCTTTTCATGACATGGAATTTTTGTGCTTGGCAAAGAGAGCTATACAGATTATTTTTGAGCTAATAACTTGATGTCGCCTGTCACTAAAGTCGGCGAGTCGCGCCGCGAGGTCCCAACCTTCGGCGTGCAAGACACTTCTGCGTGGTTGAATCGTAAAGTATTGGCTTGTAATTTGAGCCCATTTTACACGGAAGAATAGACCTATTTGAAGTTACCTCGTTTCATTCAAGAGCTTATCATTGACAATACATCTCGTCTCTTTCGTGCTCTTTTGCGTGAAACTTTAAGTCTGAAACATGTATGTAAGTTCATGTCTCGACACCAACAATGTCACAAAGGAGGACCACTATCGCAGGCACTGAATTTTTTTACAGAATCTATGAACTTGACGAAGCCACTTTCTGCGAAAGTGCTCATCCTCATGTTTCAAAGATTACGTTGCTCTATCAAGATGGCGTTTATGTATGGGTGAATCACTCATTCGAAGAGGAGACTCATGCGAAAAATTTAGCATACTTAGCCTTTTCGGCATCTTTTTGCTTTTGAAGTAGACTCTCAGCACGGGCCAACTGTTTTTGTATTGCCGGGTCATCAACTGCAGTCCCTGCTTGCTCTAAGAAGGTAATTGCTTCCTTGTACCTTTTCCCGGCTATCATTGCCTCTCCAAGCCTGAAGAGAGTCTTGGCCTTTTCATGTTCAGTGAGTTCCATGTCCAATAAAAAGGTGCAATAATTAACGCACTCCAGATAGTCTTTTAACTTGAGGCACGCCAAGGATAAATTGAGATATAACTTCTTCTTTAGTTCGGAAAACTTTTTGTGGTAATCGGGTTCTTGGTCTTCATCAGGTATGTATTCCATAACGTAACGTAAGCATTTCTTGAATTTGAAAAAAGCGTTCTTGTGTTCACCGTTCTTCAATAAAGCAGCACCACTATTTTTGATAATCAAAGAGGCCTCTAGCACCGATTTGGAAGAATCCTTTTTGATATGATCGTCATCATCTGGGTATTCCTCGAAGATGTCCCCTGCTATCGGGTTGTAGCAAGCGTTCGATACTGGCAATGCATCGCCTTCTTCCCATTTACCGAACTTAACAATCACCGGAAGCAGGCCTTCGAGAGGGACGTGTTCTGGCGTGGTGTTCACCCTTTCGATTTCTCGCACCACCGATTTACCGTGCTTTACCTGGCCAAAAATTGTGTGCTTCCCACTCAAGTGCGGCGCTGGTGCCGTGGTTATGAAGAATTGGGAGCCATTGCTATTTTTTCCTGAATTGGCCATGCAGAGTAAGAAAGAACTGTCCATTGGATGATCCACATTCTCGTCATCGAAAATGAGGCCATCGGGATGAAGTCCCGCGCCCACTTGACTGTCGTTGTAAAGGTTCGCCTGTGCATAGATTATATCACCTCCTTGTATCATGAAGTTCTTTATGATACGATGAAAATATGTACCCTCCAATCTGGGACCGATTGCGGAGAAGTTCTCAACCGCTTTTGAGGCTTTACTCTCGAAAAGCTCGAGAACTATTCTACCAACATCCTGACCTCCAATATCTATATCGAGGAAAAATGTCGGGTTTATGGATTCGATCTTCATGGCGCAGCAAGCTCAGGTTGTTTTATACACCTTGATAGTGTTTAGATGTATATCATGTAGTGTATACAGTGATCTGTGAGAATACCTCATCACAGCGAATATGCAACTGAGCCTTAAGATCACGCGTAAGGTGGTTTCAACAATCCGTTGTAGACTTAAATGCTTAAACTTGTGCGAAATAAGGCCATTTCGGTTCAGCGCTTTTCGACTTCGACTTCACCTCGTCTGTCCTCCTACCAATCACAACTCGAAAGATCTATCGAAAATGTGAACCGATTACTAGAGGTAAACGATAGACTGTCTTATTTGTTGGCGCAATATGTCCCGGAGCCTGCCCGAAACACCTTTCTAGCAATTCGTGCATTTGCACTCGAGATTAACAAGATAACTGATGGAGGCCGAGTGGGTGACCATGCGACAGGAGCTCTGGCTCGATTACACCAGTCTATGGGAATTACGACTGCCGACATGAAATTCAAGTTCTGGAGTGAGATTATGGTTAAAGCCTTCGCTGATGCAAGTGTTATAGGTGAACCAATTGCATTTTTGATTCGAGACGGTCTCCGAAACGGCCTCAATTTGGACATATCTTACTTTCACCAGTATCTACAAACCAGAAGGCACTTTGTGAAAAACAAACAATTTTCAAACGTTTCGAGTATCTGCTCTTTCGGCGAAGGGACGTATTCGCAACTTAATTATGCCACTCAAGCAATTTTGTTATCGCCACAAATTTCCCCTTCGGTCATTCACATGTTAGAGTTGTCTACAGCACTTCAAGGAAAAGTCAGTGATGTCGCCGCTCACATAGGGCAGGCCACCGCGGTGAGCTCGATGATCTTGGGGCTGAACTTTTACGCATCAACAAGAAATCAGGTCACGCTCCCAATCGAGCTCATGACCAAGCATGCACTCTCTCAAGAAGCATTTTTACGTCTTTCTCAAGGTCATTTGACCGACGGCGATGAAGTAAGAGACACACAAGACAGGCTCAAGAATGTTATCTTCGAAACTGCTATAGTCGCCAATGATCATCTTCTATCTGCGAGAGAGAAACTTTATCAGGTGAGGCAGGACATATCAGCCATTTTAGATCTGAGGCCAAGAGACAACTTACTCTCGAAGAGTAGCAAAAGGTGGAAGCGAGGATTACCTGATGCCATTTTCGTACCATTCATGGTGGCAATTCCAACTTCGCTTTACTTACAACGTCTTGAGAAGCATGACTTCGATATTAATAACAAGCAGCTTCAGCACAAGGAGTGGAGATTGGCATGGAACTCTTTCAAGAGCTTCTACCAAAGGAAAATTTAAGTTTGAGACTCGCAAATCGTATTCAGTTGCGTCATACGACTGGTCTCTTCATACTCAGGAAACTAAAAGTATGCGGACAACCACCTCGATGATCGTCGTGGACAATTTTGGGGGTTGCTCAAGCTTTGATGAAAATTTTGTTTATATTGCTCAGTTGTCTACTAAATTTTCACTGCACTCATTCGGCTGCTTTCTTCTGCTTGTTCTTTTTTTTGTTCTTGTTTTGAGGCGGCAAAGGAGAAGCGATGAGCTCGATGAGATCCTCATCTTCTATCTTCTTCTCAGTAGAGTACAATGAGCCATCGAAGACTGGGGATGTGTACTTGACAATGCCCTTCGGGGTGATAGCCACCGTTGTGAAGTATTGCGCAATGTACTCTGTTGCCTTATCCTCCATAATATCGTAAGGCAAAACAACTTCGTGATTACTGCATTCGATCAATCCAACGCGGACTTTTCTTGGCTCCTCAAATATTTTGACGTTTGCCGGAAATGGACCAGTGACTTTCTCTTTGAACTGCTTAAGAGCATTCTGGGATGATTTCAATCTTAAAGAGTAGTTATTGCCAGTCAACTTGTGGATGGTAGTTCTATACTTGGACTTCTTCACCTTACCCTCACTGGACGTTGAAATCAAGACGTCTAGACCGTATACCTCAAGCTCTTCAAAACGATGAGTCTCCATCGAATTCTTATGCTCTTTAGCGGGATTAATGATGATTTCCTTTGGTCCGTACAAAACATTTTTCTCCTGGTTATGAGATAACATTGATTGGACTGCAGAGGTTTCGAAAATCTTGGCAATTTTGTCAACGGTATTCGTGACTTCCCAATTCTTGTTTCCGGGTTTCAAGAGTCTAATAGCAGCTTCGCTCGCGTTCCAAGCAGAATGGAGCAAGTCAGCTTTTTGGCCGGTGATCGGAGTCTCTGTCGACTCTCCAACGACCAAAGTTTCTCCCACAATTGCGGGATAACCTTCAATTTGAACACCAAGCATGATGTTTACAACATCGCCTGATTTGAGTGTAAAATTGGTTTCGTCTTGCGAGTTTTCGGGTGAGCAGTGAGCAGGAATATTGTTGGGGTTAACGCAGGTTGGGAACGCGATTCCCTTCGGTACCTTTTTACCGACAGACGATCTGAGGCCTTCGTTCATGGTCTTGTCTCCTAACTCACACAAGTCGAACACCTTCGCACCCTCTTTGGCAGCTGCTCTTACTACAGCAATCGCATGATTGGAAATGTTGCCTCCAATCTTGTAGTGCGCCACGACATTGGGATTAGCGATTGATGTGTCTACTGCAGGGTCTGAGAGTGTTAGTCAAGTCAAAGAACTGGAAATTATAAATGCATAGAACGTACCGTTTTGAGACATTTCGTGAGTTGACGGATATGATGATAATTTCTTGGTCTTTTTTTTCTTCGGATAGATGATGTTGTGCGCAGGATAGACGATGACGAAAATGTTCGAACGCGATCTTTAATTGCTCTACATTCACAGCGTCAAAGCTATGGAGCTTTTATCTTGAGTTTCTGAACAGCTAGACAAAATTGCTTTCGTGAATTCATTTTGGCTTTCTGTCTTGCGTTCATGGGACACAATATAAGCGGACTGTATTCGCATGCCATGAGTCTCAATCCGAAATGACGAAGTAAATTTGTAATACTTAGTTTCAAGATAACGCGTTTCCTGCTCTTCGCAGTGAATACTTTCTTGTTTGACGTGTAGTCAGAGCAGGTCGATATACACATGTAACGCACTCGCTTCGCCGCCGAGAAAGTACGATCATCAAAATTTGTGACCAAGCTTTGGACTTCTGACAAGAATACTGGTCTCATAAGCAATTGCAAGAGGACTGAAAAGCTCAAACTGAATCATTATTGTTAAATACCGAGGTCGCCCTGCCAGCCGATGATGTCACAAGCTTGAGACAGCACGACTCGAGCAGGTGCGCATAACTGTGAGATGCCGGATTCAGGAAATGACAAAGCTCACGTTCCACACGCATTAGGTGTGATTAAACGAAGTGCACAGGAAAGAACTTGATTGGAATGTCACATGATAAAAGAAAGCTATTTGGGTCGAGAATCTCTTCAATATTTTCAACCAACGATAGCCATCATCACTTAGGAAAGGTAGGTGAGCCAATTCCGTCAAGAAAGCCAGCTTCATCATCTGCCACCCAAAACTCAGAACCAAGTTCTTCAGCTCCCAAATCACATTCTCTCTCGCAACTGACCACTGCATCGAGCCTAAGAGAAGTTTCGCTGGCGGGGCTTTTCGCCTTGTCGCAGGACATAGCGCCTGATCGGCCAGAAGCTCACCATGACAATGACAAATTAGAGCGTGATACTAGTGTGCAAAATGTTGCTCCTTTCGACAGATATGACTTAGTAGGGCCACCCGCTGCTTCAATAAATTATCCCTCATCAGAATTGCCCACTGGTACAAGTTTACGAGCAAAGCCTGCTCGAAAACCCCCTCCCACAGCAGAATCAATGTCATCTAGAGCGTCATCTGCTGGTCCTGGAAATCATGTCTCATCAGCAAATTCGGACTGCTTCCGAGATATAATCGGTAGTCTTGATGAAGAGATTGATGGCATGGCCTCAAATTTGGGAAATGGCTCTAGCGCATTGGTGAATACACGCGAAACATCAGAAAGCCCCTATTTGGAGCGAGTCTCTCCATTATACTTTGTGGGTAGCTCCGAGGATCCAAGTCTAGGAATCGCGTCGCGTTCACATTCATATGGTCACTCAGAGTTAGATTCGCGCAGATCATTTCCTTATGTTTTTGAGCCCCATAATGAAAGTGACACGGGACGGTCCTCAGCGGATGACAGCTCAAAAAGCCGTGAACTGCAGTCCCCGTGTATATCAAGCAGCCTGGTGAAGTACCCTGAACCTCACGCACTCTGTCATGATGCAAAGATTGGTTTGCAGTCCGACGCACATCCCGATACGACACTCATGTCAAACGCAACGACTAAAGATAGGAGTCGAGATGTTCTCCTTGGCATGTCAACTGAACACTTCTGTGACTGGAGCAACGATCGGTTTATAACGGCTGAACCTTCTCAAGTAGAAGGCGCTTCCACTCACTTCGTGAGTTTGTCGCCAAGCCGTATGGCCTCCTATCGTCTTGAAAGGCAGGAGCGTCTGAATTTGGGAGGAGAACAAGAAAGCACAATCGGTAGTATTGGCTCATTGGAAAAGGTAACCGGTGGCTTTGCGCCGACAATGAACACCGCGGCTACCGACTGCGACATTACACGCTTTTCCAGTAACAAGAATAATCAGGCGGTGATCAGATCTAGCCGACCGATATCGCAAAGACCGGGTATGGCACAGAGATCCTCGCCTTTTCCTCGCGACCAATCGACCAATCATCTGTATTACAACTACATGAAAAAACAGGATTCCGTGGCTCCATATGAGAGAAGCTGCCAGCAGACGCAATTGCACAACCCCGCATTGACAGAAGCCATGAGCCGAAATTTTGGTACAATTCACGATGTGTTGCCTTCAAGAACGCTGGGCTCATCCGATAATGAACAATCGCCTGTGTCAGAAATAGATCGAGCGAAGACACACACAAGAGTGCTGTCCGTGAGCTCGACATATAGTGCAGGCTCCATGCAGCATGTAAGCTTGGCGACTTTGAAGATGGCGCTAAATTTACGACCGGGCGAAGGAGAGAAATCCACGTATGTCGACAATATAAGGAAAAGTGCCGGAACATCGTACAATGACATGGGTCCTGGCAAATGGAAGCTTCCAATTGGAATCATGCCCGTTGATAAGCGTGACGTATTGCAACAAAGCACTAAGCCCTTCAACAGAGGGGTGAGCAATACAGGCTACAGGTCAAAGAAATCTAGTGGTGTTGAGTTAAAACACGGCCATCTACAACCAAGGTTATTAGCTGCCGAGGTCGACGAAGGTGACAGCACAAATAGATTCGGGGCCCTTGGTCGTTCAAGCACATTACAAAATAAATCGCTCACGCCAGTCACATCGAAGTCTTCACTTCCATCTGGTGTTTTGAACGGACTTTCGCGGGCAAACTCTCTCGAGCGTGCCAACACTCTTGCATCGGTATCTACGACTGGTGATTTGCAAAGTTCCGCAAGCAAATTTTCAAATTCTCGTCGTGGCAGTACTTTGTCGTTTACAGAATCAATCGGCTCGATCGAAATTGATGGGACGGTGGATATTTATTATCAACACCCCGGTTTCAAGCACGAAAGCGAAAGACCATCTCTGGATGAGGAAGATCGCTCTCAAAAAGGAATTTTTCAAGACAGTGAAGACAGTGAGGATGATAAGCCCGGACTTTATCTCGCAAACCCCGATTCAGATTCCTGCTGAGCCCTCACATACTTACCTATCAACGCTCAAGCGATCATTTGACGGTGAGCTAAATCGAGAGGGAGGATTTCCCAATACGGACACTGATTTTACGCCCGTTTCGATCCTCGAAACGGGCACACGCTTCAAACTCAAGCATGTTATTAAGGAGGTACCGGTGTCCTAGCATCTTAGGGAGATGTCTTAGCATCTGAGCCTTATGTGTTTTTTTCTAAAGAAGTCATTGGGTACCCTAGATTCAGGCTACGCAGCATTTGATGACAAAGCGCTTGCAAACAATCTCACGCGCTTTCAGATCTTCCCGCCGAAAATCACTCTTTCACATCTAGCTACAGTGAGACATCTTCACTCTTTTTCTCTACGTACCGTCACAAGAAAAGGTGGTCTCCATAACTATTAGTTGAAGGATAAGCAAGTTATAGAGAAACCCTAAGGGCTTGTGAGGATGGAAATTGAAGTACAATGTGATC
>ERZ794936.397-NODE-397-length-21879-cov-34.127749_pt1 | contig 21879 bp, 12 predicted proteins | sample MGYA00511083_ERZ794936 | MGnify/ENA primary metagenome ERZ794936 (study PRJEB30137, sample SAMN04331409) | food metagenome | isolation source: Y2 must sample point D1 replicate A | place: Australia: South Australia | collected 2014 ... | reverse complement strand
TGTAAATACTTGTTATTTGCGTTTTACTAGTCCCGAACACATCTTGAAGTTTTGCTTCATAAATAGCTTCTTGTTTGTTTTGTGGATGTTTCAATTTTCTTTCTCTGATATAAGTTCAAAAGCCTTTGATTGTATTCTTTTTCCCGAACTGATGGTACGATCAAAACTCGCTGCAAAGCAAACAGTATTTCCGCTTTGTATATCTTCATATTTCCCCTTCCTTTTCTTCCCCACTAGATTCCAACATCTCAACTTTTCTCCTCTGTTTTTCAATTTGTTTTCGTTTTTTATTTAGAGCGATTTTCAAGATTTCAGTCAATTGCTCATTGGTTTGCGTCATAGCTTGAACTTTTGGTGTTTGTGCGTGTAATTTAAGCCGCTTTCTGATCATTCTATAAACTCGACTCTTCTTGTAGCTGACATGCACAGCAAAAACCTCCACCAGCTCTTCATATATGTCCTTTGATTTGGTTGGAAGTGCCTTTTTCGAGAGTATTGTTGCATCGATCATCGATTCAAGTCTTTCTATGTCTGTGTGCTTGATAAACATGATCCAACGTGTCACTGTGAAGCTGATCTAAAGTGCCTAGATATCAAACAAAAGAACGGGTACTCCTTGTAGGGTTTGCCTTCAGGGAACTCTTTCACAACCTTTTGTTTCTTTGAGTGGTTTTTTGTGATTTCCTTGGTTTGTACTAAAGCTTTGCTCAGCTTTTATGTTTAGCCAGTTCTAATTTGAATTTTTGAGTGCGCGACGCAGAAAACGTCTGTATCTATAAAAAATAAAACAAGGTCTCGCTCTTCAACACTCACAAACAAGTATGGGTCTGATCCTACTGAATATGGGATTACTCAATACGAAAGTAAATAAAAAAAAATAAAAAAAAAACCAATACATTATAGTAAATCTATCTAGTTCAAAAATTTAATATACAAATTTTGCTAAAATTGGTGGAAAAAAGAAGTCAAAGATGTTTTCAAGACAAGTTCCGTTCAGCTTCTTCCTGCGTTTTTCAAGTTTCTTTTATGTTGCAATTCGTTCTTCTTGATCAATCTCTTTCTTTCTTGTCTGTCTAAAGTTCTTGGATCTATCAGACCGTCTTCATTACCAGGTTTAGTATCATCAACTTCAACACACCAGTCAGCTTCCAATTTACCCTTTTCTTTTGGACCTTTGTAACCCCATTTGGCAGACCATTCACCTGTTTCTTCGTTATACACCTGCTTACCATCTCTTGATTTTGATTTGATACCCTTTTTGGCAGCAAACAATTCCCATTTGGTTGGAGGTTTTGGTTTAGGCAATGGTTTTTCTCTTGGCAACTCTGTGGTTGGTTCAGGCAAGCTGATCAACGATATGCTTGACTTGGCAGAGTCAGTAGTGGTTCTAATCGGTTGGGCTAATAGCTGATTGATCAACAACTGGACGTTGTCTCTAGTGGCACTTTTGATGTGTTCTTCCCTTGTTTTATTAGATGAATCAAATGCATCACCGTCAATAGTGTTGGAGTCAAATACAGCCAAGTTACCTAGATCATAGGTGACAGGAATTGGTTTCTCCACAGTAACTGGAAGTTCGGCGTATTTAGATTTTGTGGTTGCTGTGTCTGTCATTTCTTGATTGAGATTTGGGATTACTTTCTTTGTTCAACTTTCTTTACCCACCTTTTGAGCATAAAAAAACTTACAGGACTCTTTCATATTGTAAGTATCTATGAAAGACCTACTTCCCAGGCAAACCTTATACTCATCGAACGGCAATCTACAATAAAAAATAAATAAAAAAAAAAGAAAACTAATAATACAATTATGAAAAAAGAAAAGTTAGTGAAAAACAAAATTACTTCTTGTGACTTTATTTATTCTCCCATTATATTTTAACATTATCAAATTATCAAGACTTCGTGGCCAAGCTGGTTAAGGCGTGCGACTGTTAATCGCAAGATCGAGAGTTCAATCCTCTCCGAGGTCGAGTTATTTTTATTTTTTTTTGTTTTTCATGATTAATTTTTTTAAAGAGTTTCAAGACTTTAATTAAATAATCGTCTAAAAACTTTACTATATAAGGATTTGTCTTTTTCAAACCATGTGTCCATAACAGCATTTTTGGTTAAAAATCTGTTGTAGGTGTATAGCTGTAAAATGTCGAAATTATCACCGAGTTCTCTTTTTTCATTTTTTAGCGACTCCGTTTCTTTCTGTAGAAAGTAAGCACCTCCACTCATAATTTCCAAGTATGACAGCATAATTCCATAATACCGTAAAGTCAGTGCGTTGGTGAAGCTGGCACAATATTGAAGGAACAATGGAAGATTTTCAGCGAGAGAGGTCTGAAGGTACAGTTTTTGTTTCATAATCGCGTCATATTTTGCATCCTTTTGAGTTAAATTTTTTTGCTTTTTTTCTAGCACATAATGATTATTAATAATTTTTTGTACTTTGTTGCAATAGCCAAGCATTTGGTTCAAGTTTTTAACCAAATTATGTGAAATCTCATTGTTTTGTAATCTACTGACTGCTAAAAACTGCCGCTCCAATTTTTTCATATATTTTCCATGCATGCTGTTTCCATTGCTGTTTAAGGTATCAAATTTGCTGTATATTTTCTCGTTTTCCAAGAGCTCAACAAAAGTTTGCCATTTAGCTGCTATTTCGTACAGACTTTTCACAAAAAACAGCAAATCCATATTCTGAAACATTGTTTTCAACTTTTCCATATTTTGGTAAATACTCATGAACTTTTTTTTTTGCTCCTGCAAAGTCATGTCAGCTTTATCACTTTCGTTGCTAGAAAAATGACTTGAATATAAGCTTGAAGTCTTGGAGTTTGTGGAGGGATTTGAAGCGATTCTGGCAAACTTTAGCGCATCGTTTTCTTCTTTGTGATGGTTAAGATTCTCAGTAAAGGTTTTGGCATACAGATTGTACTCAAATTGAAAATCACATAAAGCCGCTAAAAAATCTGAATGGAGCACACCTTTTCCATTTTCGATTAACCTTTCTAAGAAAACAGGCCAACCCAACACTCTTTCAATTGGCAACTTGAACAAATACTCAAGCTCATACTCACAATCACAATCACTAAACCACTCTTCAACTAGTCTTTTGGTAGTTTTATGTTGTTCAATAAAGCTCAAAAAAAACATTTGCTTTTTATGGGAAATAGCATAAGAAGCATAGAGCTGTTTAAACTTTTCAAAGGCCAATTGCAAAATTTTCGATATCTCAAAATTCCAAAGCTTTTGAACTATGAAGCTTTTTTTTATGGTAGTCCAAAATTCAGTAGAGTTTATGTTGACATTAAAGATCTCACTCAGTCTTTTCTTGATATCACTAATTAGGAGTTTATTTAGATCAATCATAGTATCGATGTTGCCAAAGAGGATTAGCTCACCACCTTCCATTTCTGCCAAGCTTTTGATTTTAGTCATCAGCTTTTGGTTTTTTTGAAGCTCAAAGAAATAAACAGTTTTGATCAAAGTCAGCATTTTTACGTAATGAGTTTCAGTATTACAAAAGTCTTGTAAAACTTCAATAAACGATAGTTCGCATGCCAATTTTTTAGTTTCAAAAGTATCTGTGAAAAAGTCATCTTTTTTCAAACGGTAGGGTGAATCAATCTTTTTTCTTTGAGGTTCATCTTGAATATAGCTTTCAATATGCTGAGCACCGATCTGCTGATCTACAGAATTTAACAAAACTCTTTTCAACGTTTTTTGCCTTGAAACCGTTGATTTCGTAGATATGTCTTCAAGCACTTCTTTATTGTAACTTTTTGTTGCCCATAATGTGTTTGAATAAGGATTCTCATAAAAGCTCTTTGTTTCATGCTTCTCAATGATAGGTGTCATTTCTTGCTTTGATGATGTCTGAAAATGCTCAACTAAAGTAGTGGTTTTTTGCATATTTCTCGTCAGTATGTGGATCTGGTTGTTTTGATAGGTACGATTAGAGGTTGAATTTTTTTTTCTACTTTTAAAATGTACACAGTACTGTAATAAATTGCCTTTCATGTGCTGTTAAATAAGCCTAATATTTCTGTAAGCTCCGTGATTTATATATATAACCTTATGGCTTTACATACATTACGAAAGAATTGTACTACGTTTGAAGCACGTTTCAAAGTTTTAATTAAATGTCTCAAAAACTTTAACACGCAGGCGTTATTCCTTTTTTTTTTTTTTTTTTTTTTTTTTTTTTTGTCTTGACGCTTTTGTTTCACCACTGAAACAAGAAGAAAAAAAAAAAGTGCCTTCAATCTATTGTCACACGTGAGCTTTCTAACGCCCCTTTAGAGATCAACTCAAAAACAGCACCAAATTTGTCATTGATTTCATAGGAACTTTTAGTACCTGGTGTACTTGATCCATTGATGTTTGTCGAAGCATCATGCAAACTCACAGGTAAAGCAAGCTCAAACTCCTGGTTTTGCTTTTGAGCAAAATCAGCCTGAGCAGAGGCCAATTTCTTGGCTGTCTCCAGTTCAACAACGCATTTGGGACATTTGTACACCGCTTCTCCATTTTTCAAAGTGTCATAGTCTTCTTCGCTCAAACATTTTTGATGATACGAATGGCCACATTTGAAGTATATGACTGGTAACTCTAAAGCCGTTTGACAAATGCTACAGACTTCTCTGTCCAAATTAATTTCAACGGGCTCGTTTTCAGTTAACAAAACTTTCAACTCAGTGTTCACTTTATCCAATTCGTCTTTGTAGGAATGGAGAAGTTTTTTGTTTGTATCTAAAGAGTGCGACTCTTCTTGTATATGATTGATAAGCATATCTTTGATCAGGCCAAATGTTGCGACCTTGCTTGAGCTCAGAAGTTCTATAAGATGCAACATGTCAAATCTTCCTGCGTGTATCATTGGAGTCAAAATGTCTTTTTTTGCAATATCTTCTCCACCAACATTTTCCAAAATGGTTTTGCTTGATATCGAATACTTCAATGCAATGGCATAAAGTTCCGGTTCTTGCTCACCGTGTTTCTTCAAAAAGTGCATGACGGTTTCCGTAGAACTGTTGAGAGTCATCTGTCTGAACAATGATGTAATTTCGTTTCTATCCAAATCATCTTTTTCTACTGAAAATTTGTGTAAATCAGATATCAACAACATCAGCGAGTTGTCTGGTTCAAAAGTTTCTGTTTCTTCAACTTTTTTGTAAATTTGAAGTGCTTTTTGCTTCCAACTTTCTCTCCGCTCAACAACTTCATCGTCTTCACCCAATGATAGATAAACCTCGTATAGGTTGGTAAGCACATCCTGTTTATCATTGTCAAACCCTTTGAACTTATTGTAGGCTTCCAAGCAGGCTTCCAAAAACACAACAAACTCATAAGGCTTGTGTATGAAAGATGTGAAAATAAGACTTGGCCTTGGTGGATGATAGGTTGGCTCGGATAACAAAGACGCTTGTTTTTGGTCTTCATTTATTTTTGAGCTATATTGGAAAAATGATGTGTAAGTATGGAAGACAATGGAGTTGAAATTCTCCATATCAGAGGTTTTTTGTTGTTTTTCTTCAGCCTTTCTAGAGGTTACATACACTTCTGGTTTGTAAACACCGGTGAATACAGCTATTAGCAACGCGTTGACGTCATTAGGTAAATAGTCTAATAGTTTTTTGGAATAAGTCAATAAAACCCTCAAGGTGTCATCCACTGGTAAACTTTTAGCGTAGTTCAAAGCTTTTCTTGGATCATTCAAAACGTTGAGCAAAACTTCAACAATACTTGATGGGTCTTTGGAAAACTTTCTGCATAACTTATATGCCTCTTCTTTGAAACCGGCTTCTACTAACAATTTCAAAACTTTTTCCAGGTCAAAGAGTTCCACATCAGAGTAAAAAAATTCTTCATCTTCTTCAAAAGTGTAATTGTAGTCATCGGCTGTGTCAACTAGTTTTCCCGCTCTTGAGTAGTGATCTATGAAAAAATTAATATTTTTTTGATCTTTCAATTTCACAAGTGTTATGATTAAAAGTGTAATGTGGTCTGTGTGTGCACACCCATTGCGCAACAAGGCCCACAAAAATCTTGATAAATCATTTACACTATCAGAAGACCCATTTTGTGCAATGCTGTATTTGGATATAATTTCACTCGTTTCTTCAATAACATCCAAGGACTCTATGTATTGATCCATGGCTTTGGTTTTCTCGTCTTTCTTGTACAAGTAATCACCATAGAGCTTCTTGATTTCTGGAACCTGATTTTCGTTCGTTTCACTATAATGCTTTTCAGCCAAGTTCAAAGCAACTGGATAAAGCTCACGTTGGATGACAATTGATAGTTGGTCTTTTATGTTTTTTTCAGTAATACGCAAAAGTTTCCCATCACCTAAAAGAGCCAAAACACAAGACTCTCGTTTATAATTGAAGTTGAATACGTCAATAATAGAGCTAGTAACTGTTGTGGACATTGACACAACCCTTGTTGCTATATCCACAATCAATATTTGAAAATTCGACACTTGTGCAAAATTCTTGGACGTGTAACTAGTTGTATCAACAGAAGTGACAATAAGGTAGTGCATCGGATCAATGAAAAAAAATCTTGCCTTGTTTTGGATATCCAAAGCCAATGACGTTTTTTCTCCTTTTGATGTATACCAATCTATGGAATCTTCACAGAGGCATGCAAATCTTTTCTTTTCGTCCTTAGTGGCACAGTTTAGAAGAACCCCGCCATGGTCATTCAAAAGTAGGTCCAACTCCCGATTATTTCTCCCATTAGTTGACAGAGTGAAAATTTTCGATGACGTTCCAACAAACAAGTGGGTCACGGTGCTGTCAAACAGTAAAGAAGTGATAGGCTCGTTTTTTGCATCAGAATAAATGATACGTTGTTTGTAGCCTCTATCTCGCATGATGTCACCCCTGATCAAAATGACTAACCCGTTTGCATACCCTACAGCAATGCAATTCAAAGTCGCTGAAGTGTCCATGGCAGAAATTGGGAACATGTTGCCGTGTTCTTTGTCTTTAGCTTCGACCAATGAAAGAAAGGAATCTGGATTTGTCAAGTGAGATCCAAACTTCCACACTTTGATCAATGCAGGCTTGCCTGCACATTCAGCCACTGTTAGAAATACAGAAGAAATCTTCTCTAAGCTTCGCACATGAGTAATTCGATAAGGATCTGTTTCATTGTATGCGTTGTAATCTACTAATATCTCTGAGTCGACCAAACTGATTATTTTGATTTGAGTGGAGTTGTATGAAACGACTAGCAAATCAGAGTTAGTGTATTTTTTAAAATGAATTTCTTCTGGGCTAGTCTGTAAAGTCAACGGCGCGATGGCTGACAGTGAATGCTCAGAAAACAGGGGCCGCTTATCACTTGTTAAAGGATCATTGAGTTGTTGCACGTCGAAAAATTGAAATTGCCTCCACGAACTTAAAGACATGGTTTTTTAGTACTTTGTATAGGTTGTTTGTGTTATGCAGGTGTGTTTCTGTGCAAATCGGTGCTCTCTACTGTACAGTTGTGGTGGTTTGAATGTTTTAAAGTTGCCACTTTTTGCTTAGGCCGATGCATAGAAAAAAAAAATAAAAAAAAAAACACACACGCTTTCTGTTGTTTAGAGAGAAGGGGGCATTCGTTCGAACTTTAGAAAAGAGCACAAGGATCCGCTAAGCAAGAGAAATCAAACAGTAAAAGGCATTGAAGGGCGGATGACGTTCCAAAAGTTGACTCAAAGATTAAGTACATAAAAAATACACAAATTTAATACTATGTTTATTTTTGATGTGCATCCAAGGTATTGTGACGCAAGAAAGGGTTTCAAGTTTCATTGCAAATACTAACAATCAAAAGTAAACAAACAAAATCCAAAAAAAAAAAAAACGAACTTTGTGTCAAGTCACGGATTCTTGAAGAGTTGAACTACTAATTAAGGAGTCTACTTAATGCGATTAACTTATATAGAGACGGTTGTTTGAAACCCCTTTGAAAGAAAATCAGAACTGGAGCTTACTGGCATCAATCCAGCTGTGTGATAGCAATTGGATACTGTTTGGTCTTTTCCTGAAATCTAAAGCAAAAGTCTTCATCAAAAAGCTCTTGGCATCTTTTCCTGCCCACGACGGAATATCGGGAATGACATTTGTCCCAATCTTGAACAAGGCTTGCATTTGAGAGAATTCAGGGAAGGGATGCTTACCTGTGTACATTTCAATGATTACACACCCAACAGACCAGATATCAGCCTTTGACGTGATTGTGACTTGTTTAACAACCTCTGGGGCCATCCAATAAACCGAGCCTTGCAAAGAAGCTCTTTTGTTTAAGGTGTGTCTGCTAATCGGAGAGAGTTTTTTGGAAATACCAAAATCAGTAATTTTCACTGTTCCTTTCATATCTATCAAGATATTTGCCCCCTTGATATCTCTATGAATGATATTTTTTCTGTGTAAGTATGACACACCAACCAAAATCTGTCTTACAAAATTTTTAATCAACGATTCTTCAAATGGCCCATAGTTACTCAACATCGAAGAAACAGAGCCGCCTGGAACGTACTCCAAAAAGATGTTTAAGGATGAATTTTCTTCAGAAGACCCATAATACTGCACAATATTTTCGTGATGCAAGTCCTTCAACAAATCCATTTCATGTTTTAATGCGTCGATCATTTTGTGATTGGTTGAACTCTTTGCCACAGCCAGCTTGTTATTGTTGTTGTTGTTGTTGTTGTTGTTGTTGTTGTTGATGTTGTTGTTTTTATTTCCCCTTTCTGCTGCATCGTTACTCTCCGGCATATCCTCTCCCGAGTTTGCAGGCTTTTGTCCCAAAGCATTTGAGGCTGCCAAAGTTGCTTCATCAATAACAACTTTAGGAAACTCAACTTGTTTAACAGCCATCAATTCACCAGTTTCTGAATTCATACCTATATAAACGTTACCATAACTACCACTACCAATCTTGGCACCTTTAAGCCAGTTTTTGGGAGCATGTACGTTGTTTGACAGCGAGGCTATACTCGAAAGATCGTCAAAACCTTCAAGATCATCATCACCAGTCAATGAAGCGCATATGCTTTGTCTCGAGTAAACAGAAGCAGTGTCACTTACATCTTCCATCAAAGCCTTATCGACAGCCTCTGTGTTGTTCAAAATAACTCCCCCGACATTATTTGCAAACGCCTTTTTGTTATCTCTTGCATTTCCGTAGACACTCAATCTGTAGGACTGTCTCACAGAGTTACGCACTGTTGTTTTCAATTTCTTCATATCAGTATCAGGAAAGTATTCTTGAAGATTGCTTGAAATAAGCTCACCTGCTGGTCTTTGGTCAAACACTTTTCTGAATTGATGGGACTTCTTGTGCTCAAGTTTTGGAACTTTGTCAGTGTATTTATTTTCACCGGTAGCCAAAAGTTTCCCATCATGACCAGATTGTCCATTTTTGTTCCCACTATTGCCAGAATTTGCCCCAGGATGGTAGGACATACTCAGTGTTTTCAGATAAATCTTTTGAGACGTTGCAACTGCGGCATCGGTGGGTGTTTCATCTTTTGGAACAAAGAGAAATCTGTTTTTCTCAATTCTGTCACTAGAGTGACTAATGGTGACCAGCTCAACATCATACAAAAGATTCAACGTGTTTTTCGTATAATCTACCAAAAATACGTCGTAATCCTTGGGATTGGTGTTTTTAGTTGTTAGCCTCTTGATCAATTTGGCTTTAATTGAATCCGCATTGAAACAACCGCTAACATTCACTTTTTTGGCAATCCCATCGTTCAATATAAAAATAACAGTGTTCTTATCAGTAACCAATTCTTCGTTTACAGGCTGGATAGAGGTGACGCTTAAATCTTTGATTTTTTTTGTCATTTGGGCTATTTTCTCTGCCGTGCTGACATCTTTGAGCTCTGTTGCCTTGTTCAAAATAAGCAGCCTGTCCCCTATAGCTTTAATTCCTATCTCTTTCAAAATAGTTTTGTCTATAAATTTGAAATCTTCTAGATCAGTTATACCGCTATCTTGAAATAAAGAGAGATAATCAGAGCATTTAATTTCTTTCAAAACAGAATGAAGCGACATGGTTTCCGCTGAAGTGTCTGTCATGATTTGTCAAAGAATTGGCAAAAAAAAACCTCTGTGTTTTTCACTGCTGTACGTTCAATAGTTTGAAGCAGCTTTTCTTTCTAAATTCTTAGTTGTACATCTTGTATTCCAAATCACTGAATTTGGCGTTTGTACGTTTCATATATCTATAAAACAAATTTTCTTTGATTCATATGATTTTTTCGTTTCACCTGCCGCTTAATTCCAAGCGTTTCTTATTTTTTTTTTTTTTTTTTTTTTTTTTTTTTTTTTTTTTCCGGGGGTTTTTTTTTTTTTTTCCTTTTTTTTCTTTTTTTTTTTTTTTTTTTTTTTTTTTTTTTTTTTTTTTTTCTGATTTCCGGGGTTTTTTTTGTTTTTGAAAGACTCGTCAAAATGTTTCGAGCTTATTTTTAGTAGCAACGTTATTATCTAGAAGTTTGGAAATGCAAATATATAAACATAGTAACAACGAGATCGCTGAATCAAACAAAAAAAAAAAGTCAAAAGTTATCATAAAAGAATGAGCGATTCTACTGCTAGTCAGAATTTGGAAAACAAAGCACGCAACCCAGCTACCCATATGCCATCTCAGCAGGCGGAAGATGATTCGATCAAGGACCATCACACCTCAAGTAATATGAATGATTCACCTGCAAAGGAAAAACTTAAAATTTTCAGTAAAGGTGGCAAAGAAATTCCTGCTCATAGATTGAAATACCCTCACAATGTCAAACCGAACGGACTTAAGAACACAGGTATATTGCAGACAGGTGGCCACAGACCAACGCTTGAGGATACTCGGGAAAAGCAATAGATATTTTTTGGGGGCACCACAGTTTAGAGTACTACTCATTTTGCTTGCAGCTAATTTTAAGTAAAGGTTTTTTTTTTGTATGATCACAACCTGACTTTGAAAGGTATAAAACACATAGCCTTTGTAGTTTAGCAATGAGAGTTTGAAGATTGATGAAATTTGGCCTATGTTCATGATACTGCCAACTAAAATTAGCATTCACGTATACCGTTTTTTTTCTTTTTATTATAAATAGTTTAAACGTCTTTGTTGTGTTTCTTTTTATTACCATTCTTTGAACTGTCTCAGCCGTTCTTGCCTTGAATTTTAACACAATGCAAAGTAATTCCCTTATTCTTATTTGTCTAACAATGCGGATGAGCTTACCCGCTGTCGACCGGCTTGTTTACAGTCATTTGCGGGAAGCCCGTAAGTTTACTGAAGAAAAATCACATATTTCTCAAAATCTATCTTTCAAGGAAATAATGAAATCACTTTACCGCCCTGAAATTGAAAGTTAGTTCGACCAATTTGTATAAAAAACAAGCATCAGAGTGTCACCAAAGATGCCGTCAATTTCAAGAAGGTACAGAAGAATAGCCGTGTATATCACAATATTTGTGGTTCTTCCCTTGCTTCTACTAAAATATGTCATCATTCCTTTGAAAATTGATTCGACGCTACTCAAACCTAGTTTAGCAACCTCACAGCAAGTTTCAAATTTTCCAAAAACTGCAAAAACAAATAAGGATAGCAAGAATGACGTTGAAGCAGACCAAAAAACCATCAAATCAGCAAACAACGATGCCAAAGTAAATGAAGACAAAAATTCGGAAAAAAAGGAGGGATACCTTAGCAGTTTGACTGATAGCATCAAGAAGAAACTTACAGAGTTTTCTTTGTGGAACTACGACTTGAAGTCTACTTTTGTCACTGATATTAATGCCATTTCTTGTTACTATAGCCCGTTGGGTGAAGCGTGTTTTAACAAGAACATTAACCCAGTGCTTTTTACTTCAGATACCTGTTCGTACACCGTTTACAAAAAACTTATCAAGAAAGACATAAATCAAAGTAAGCCGTACCATTGGTTTGGCCACTCAAAATACTTGGTCGTTAGCTATATCACTTTGGAAGACGTTTTGAACATGCAGGACAAATACTTTTATGCGGTATCTGGATTTAATGCAGATCTGATTAACACTGAAGAGAACACAAGTATCAAAAAACTAGATCTTGAAGGAAAACATGAAATAAATCTGGTGAAAAAAAAAATCAGCATACAAAACATTGGTACAGACTTTTTTTTCAGTGATGTTGATATTTTGTTTGGGAAAGATTGTGTTGACCCAAGACCTGGTTGGGACTTGGACAAAAAGATTGCTATTGGTGATTCACCACATCCTGCGTACTTTACCTTGAAAAAGGGCTTTGGAAAATCGTCCCCATTGACAGCAGGTGCTGAGGAAACGAATGAGATGGAACAGAATACAAAAATTAAGCAACACAAATATTTTGATGAGGACGCTAGCAAACGCTTGACTTTGGATGCAAATGGAAGATTTAAAATCATGCAAATTGCAGATTTGCATTTTAGTGTGGGATCTGGTGTGTGCAGGGATCAGTTTCCGGTTGTGGATAAAAATTGCGAAGCAGACAACGAGACTTTAAATTTTTTAAATATTGTTCTAGACCAAGAAAAGCCCGATTTGGTTGTGTTTACAGGTGATCAAATCATGGGCGATGAGTGCAAACAGGACACAATTAGCGCTATCTTGAAAGTGGTGAAACCTGTGATTGACAGAAACATACCGTATGCTATTATTTGGGGCAATCATGATGACGAAGGCAGTTTATCCAGATTAGAATTATCAGAGTACGTTTCCACTTTACCAAATTGTCTTTTTAGGTTGAGTGAATATGACGGAGTTGATAAGTCCTTTGGGTTTGGAAATTACGTGCATCAAGTCTTCACACCAAACGGAAATGCAGCTGTTACTTTATACTTTTTGGATTCTCACAAATACACCACAAAGCCTAAAGTTTTTCCTGGATACGACTGGATCAAGGAAGAGCAATGGGACTACATGAAAGAGTATTATTTAACCAAGGTCAAGCCCTCTATTGAGAACTACTCTAGAATTCCATTGTCTATGGCTTTTTTCCACATTCCCTTACCAGAGTACCTGAATTTGAGCTCAAAAAAAAATCCTGGACAGCAAAATAAAATTTTTGGTTCTTGGAAGGAGGGATGCACAGCACCAAAATACAACTCAAACGGTATAGACGCTTTGGTTTCTATGGATGTGCAAGTTGCAACATGTGGCCACGATCATTGTAATGACTACTGTTTGCTAGATGATAGCAACGAGCATAAAAACGTTTGGCTTTGCTATGGCGGTGGTTCCGGTGAAGGAGGATATGCTGGTTATGGAGGTACGGAAAGAAGGGTACGTGTTTTTGATATAGATACGATGAATGGGAATATCTACAGCTGGAAAATATTACATGAAAGTCCAAATACTAGGTTGGATGAACAGTTGTTGGTCAATGGTGGTATAGCTGTTTGATATAACTCTGTACTTGTTTGATATCCACGTTAATGTAATGCACGGCTATTTTGAAGCTCTCATTTTGTTTGCCTTTTGTGGACATAATGTAAAGGGGGTAATTGTATTCCACCAGAGAAGAACTACCATAAAACTGAACACTGTAACGCAACGGTAATTGTAATATTTTTTCTGCTATAGTTTGAATGAGCAAAAGATAGTAACCGAGTTTGCTGTTGAGTAAAAGACGTTTTTTGTCATTTGTTTGAGACTCTAAAAGGAGATCGTTTGGTTGAAGGACAGCCAAAGTAGGATACTGCTTTTTTACAGAGGTTTTTGGATATAGACCACTGACGACGTTACATGATTCAAAAATGTTTAGCAGTTTTTGTATTTTTCTAATCTTTAACTCGGTTAATTGCTGTTTTCGTCTTTTGTAATCTTTAATCATATCATTTGAATCGTCGGGCAAAAGAAAGTCTACATTTTCTTTTAGTTTTTCTTGTAAAGATATTTTGATGAAATTCAATTTATCGTTTCTACCTTCTTGTTTTGCCTTGTCATTCTGTTGTTTTTGAACGTCTAGCTCCAATTGATCAATAGCACTTTGTATCTGAAAAACGGGGTGAGTTTTTTTGTAAGGCTGTTCTGGAAGTTGATAATTTACATCTATTTCGTCTTTTAAATTCGAGATTTCTTGATCCAACTCATAGTGATATTCTAATAACTTGTTCAGCTTAAGTAGAGCATTGAAACTATAGGACTTGCGGTTTGTGTAAGCAAACTTGGCCAGTTCAATTGCCGCATCATCAATTGATTCCAGCGAGTGTGTCTCGTCACGTTGTTGGGATAGGGTTTCAGGAACATACACGTACCATGCAAGATCATCAAATTGGAATGTTGGATAAAATGCATTTGTAGAATTGTTGGTCTTCAAGACATTTTTTTTTAAGCGTAAATTTGCGTCTAAGCACAAAGTTAATTCTTTAATCTTAACTGAAACAGTCTCTGAACTGCTTCTTTCCAGAGAATGATTTGAGCGCTCATCATCACCGTCACTGTTGCAATTTACGTTTTCCACGCACGCGTATAAACTGATTTTCACATTATGATTATTGTACGTAAACTCAGGCAACTGATCAAACTCAATGGTCAATAAGCTCCTATTGTTGTTAAGGTCATTTAAATGATCTGAACTCTCAATTGAACGGGTTGCTGTGTCGAGTGTGACAGGACTATTTTCACTAATGTATATGAGCTGGTTTCCTGGTACGAGTTCGATAGTATAAAACCATTCAATGCTGCTGAGCGATGCCGCAAGGGGTATATTCTCAAACCGCACGCATTTCAAGTGTCGTAGTTTTCTTGCGATGGGAAAAGCCATTGATGTCAAAAGAGTGTGAGAATTCAGTGGTCTTTGATGAAAAGCTACAAAACACAAAAAAAATCAATCTCTCACTGATATTTTGTTGTTATACCTTGAGATATTTCGTTTTTTGAGCTTTGAAATCATGTAGACTTCTTTATTATAACACCGGTTACAAGTGGATGCTGTTTTTTCTTGTTCCATTCTTCTTGCACCGGTCATGGCAGAAAAGCATTTCCCTTAACAAAAAAAACAGAAAATAAAAAACAGAAAACAAAAAACAAAAAACAGAAAAAAAAAAAGAGATTTGCACTGTAACTTTGTGCATGCCAGCGTAAAGTTCCAGTCTCTGGAGATAAGAAGTGACACACTAAATTCCAAAAGATATTACATTGAGTCTGTTCAAGATGCGATTTTATTTCAAAGATGTATTAGTAATTCGTTCAGTTATAATACTAAGATCTTGCTGGTCCTTTATATACAAATTAAGCTCTCAAATTTTTTTTTACAAACAATATTGGAAAGTTTACACTAACGCCCATAAATATAGAGAGCATAATTGAGATATAAAAAACAACAACAACAACAACAACAACAACAACAACAACAACAACAAATATGCCAAGAATTGGAGTTGCTCAAATATGTTCTACAGGGAACATTACACAAAATCTGAAAAAGTGCATAGACTTTATAGAAAAGGCGGTTGAAAAAAACGTTCGTGTGCTGTTTTTTCCTGAAGCCGCAGATTACATCGCTCGAGGCAGCGAAGAATCCATAGCACTGGCTGCTTCTGTTGAAAAGGAGTTTGTCGAGCCGTTAAGAACATACATCAAAAGTATGGAAGCTGCTATTGATGTTTCTGTTGGAGTGCATTTGCCGACGCAGGATTTGAAAGTAGATCACAGAGTTCGTAATTGTTTGCTTTACATTAATAACGAGGGGAAAATTATCTCAGAGTACCAAAAACTTCACACTTTTGACGTTCCCTTTTCCAACTTATTTGAAAGCAAAACGGTTCAGCCAGGAGCAAAGGAACCGGTACCTTTCAAAACTCCTGTTGGAATTTTGGGGCCATCTATTTGTTACGATATCAGGTTTCCAGAACAAGCGTTACATCTTCGCTCGAAGGGAGCCCAGGTGATTTGCTATCCTAGTGCTTTTACTGTGAAAACAGGGGAAGCCCACTGGGAGCTGTTGGGTCGTTGCAGAGCAACAGAAACGCAAACGTACGTTGTGATGCCTGGGCAATGCGGAAAACACAACGAAAAAAGAGAATCTTATGGTCACTCTTTCATTGCAGGCCCATGGGGAAACATTATGGCTCAAGCATCCCGTGACACAGAGGATTTGATCACAGCAGATATTGACTTGAATGAGCTTGAAAAAGTTAGAAAGGGGATGCCGCTATGGGACCAGAGATTAGCTGAAACATTTAGCGACTTCCCATCAGCAGAGGTTGATCCTCTAACAATTGCATAATTTGAAGTGGCAAAGTGTGACGGTGTTTTTCATCTGGTATGATTATCAACTTGTCCACACACACACACACACACACATTTAACAAATAAAATATGTTCTCTCTCTTCCTCTTCTTAATATCGACTTAAAAACGTTTTTTGATCGCATAGTTTTCTTGTTCAAAGATAAGCTTATCGGCTTTTCAGTAAGCAGACATTTTCGAGTAAGATGATCTGCGTATCACGTTTTTTTTTTTTTTTTGTTTCAGTTTTTCAACCTCTTTCTCACTCGCGTTACTCAACTGTTGGAAACGGTTAGTCGTGCATTGATAATCACGATAAAACCTTTCTCCATTGTCTGCAACCGTTATTTACGCGTCCAGTAACTTCAAAACATTACTAAATGTCCTCTTCATCAAGCCCCAGTTGTGCCAAGAGGAATCACCAAAAGAACAACAACGTAAAAGCCACTTTTCATATGTCAGCTTCCATTGAGTCTCATTTTTTCATAACTCTAGCTCATTTCTGCGATATACACGGGCCTAGAGTGATCCAGGTCACGCAGGTTGCTCGTAGTGCAGAATCATTAGAACAACTTTTACTAAGAGATTATCCAACAGATGCATACTGCGATTCATGTCGATTCCAGTTTCCAAACGTGGATAAGCAAAAAGAAAAACAGCATATTGCTCAGGATGTTGACATAAAGCTTCGATCTATGGAGTCGCACATTGATTCCGCGCATTATGTTTCTACCCAGTACTCTGCCACTAGGTACTTGCTACTGTCATCCATTATCAAAAAAGTTTTTTCCGAGGAAACAATGGTTTATGATGAATCTCCGTTGTTGTTTTACGATGAGGAAAGGGGGTTTAACGTGGCAGTTGGATTCAAGCTTCAAGACAACTACTCAAGAGGGAACGAAAGAAGGTACTGCTTTATTTTCAGTATTTCAGATGTGAATGAGGTTTTGTGCATGAATGTTGTTCAGCGACATCTTGAGTTTCTTTTATCTTCGTTTGGAAGAATGATCACGTTTGTCAAGACACAGCGGAGCGAGGTTCTTTTGCAGTTGCAACAGGACCAGCAAAATCCCTTTATGCCCACATCCTCTTATTTGAGAAGCAACACTATGAAACTTCCTAGAAGTTTATCAAGATTGGTACAGGATGAGCAATTTTTTGTCAAGTTGCATAAATGGAACGCATACATTTTGAGAAACATTGATCTTCCGTGATAAAAGACTTTCGAATAACACATAGAAAATAACATTTAGTTTACAAAATTATGAAATAGGATAGCACAAAGTAAAATTTTACTATAGATGAAGCACATCTCTTTCTTTTTTTTTTTTTTTTTTTTTATCTTGCGTTCTCTTTTCTTTTGCTGCTGTCAGATGTCTGAGAAAACCCTATTTCCTCAAACATTCAATTTGACTTCAGCATCGGTGATTTTGTCTTGGAATGGTTTCAAAGCATTGGCAACGTCGTTGGCAACAAATTTTTCAGTTTGTTGTGGAGCTCTACCAACAAAAGTGGATGGGTCTAGTAAAGAGTCCAATTCTTCCCAAACAGGTTTGAAAAACTCATCTTTTTTGATTCTTTCGATCAAATCATTGTCACCACCTTCTTCTTTGACAACGGCAGCTGCTTGGTGAGACAACACTCTGATAGATTCGTGAACTTCTTGTCTGGAGGCACCTTTTTCAACCATAGCCATGATGACGTTTTCAGTGGCCATGAATGGCAATTCACCTTTGATTCTTCTTTCGATAACTTTTGGATAAACAACTAAACCAGAAGAAATGTTTAATAGAGTAGACAGCAAGATGTCGGCGGTCAAGAAAGCACCTGGCAAAGAGATTCTTCTGATGGCAGAGTCATCCAAAGTTCTTTCAAACCATTGGACAGAAGCAGTTTGAACAGCATCAGCAAACAAAGACCCCAAGTGTCTAGCCAAAGAACAAACTCTTTCACATCTCATTGGGTTTCTTTTGTAAGCCATGGCAGAAGAACCAATTTGAGATTTTTCAAATGGTTCTTCAACTTCTTTCAAGTTGGCTAGCAATCTGATGTCAGTAGCCATTTTGTGGGCAGTTGCAGCAAAAGATGACAATGGAGCCAAAACATCAATATCAATTTTTCTGCTGTAAGTTTGACCTGTCACTGGGTAAACAGTGTCGAAACCCAATAGCTCAGTAACTCTTTTGTCTAAGGCTTCAACTTTGTCATGGTCACCGTGAAACAAAGACAAGAAAGAAGCTTGAGTACCGGTTGTACCTTTGACCCCTCTCAAACCAATATCGTTTCTGGCTCTGACAAAGTTTCTCAAATCCCACAACAATTCTTGAATCCATAGAGTAGCTCTTTTACCCAAGGTCGTCAATTGAGCTGGTTGGAAATGGGTCCACCCTAAAACTGGCAAATCTTTGTATTTCAAAGCAAAGTCGGCCAATCTGTTGATGACATTGACCAATTTTGGAATCAAGATGTCGTATGCGTCTCTTAAGAAAATCAAGTCAGCGTTGTCGGTGACGAAACAGGAAGTGGCACCCAAGTGAATGATACCTGCGGCTTCTGGACAAGTTTCACCGAAGGTGTGGACATGAGCCATGACATCGTGTCTGACAATAGCTTCCTGTTTGGATGCAGCAGCAATTTCTTCGTCAGTAATGTTCAAGTTTTTTCTCATTTGTTCGATGGCTTCATCTGTGATAACATTCAAACCTAGTTCTTTTTCAGCAATGGCCAAGTTCAACCATAGTTTTCTCCAGGTGCTGAATCTGTTTCTCAAAGAGAAGATAGCAGACATCTCTTCAGAAGCGTATCTGGAGGATAGCGGAGTGGTGTATTTATCATTTTCAGACATTTTTTATGAGGTTTTTTTTGTGGATTGGTTTCGTTCGTGGAATGGTTTTGTTTGTGGACAATGTTTAGATTCGTTTCTTCTGGATCGCCGAATGAAAGCCCCAAAACAAAACAAAATGTGAAAGCAATTCCTCTCACCAATGGTTTAACCTATTGGTATTAAAAAAACAAAGAGAACACAGGCTCATTATATACCACCTATCAATGTTTGTCCAGTCATAACATGCAATACATGTAAATTGATGATTTAGCGAATTTTGAGATATATTGCATAGCTAGGAACAACTGCAATTCATTTAGCTCATTTTTTTAGTTAAAAAAGCGATGCTCTTCAAATTAGTGGGAGTCACCGAAGTTAAAAAAATATATATATATATATATATGAAAAAGAAAAAACAAGCACTTTGCAGCGGATTCTACACGCGTTACATTTTTTTTTTTGACTTCGTAATTCTTCGTAAAATGTCTTTTTCCTATTGAAGAAAATCCCCCCGAAGTGATACTTGAACAATGGAACCAAGATACCAAAAAACGGTTGTTTCTAAAATAAAGATTTGAAGTTTTTGAGTATAAACCATTACATACATTCGTGTCCCTGCATACAAACATTAGAAAATAGTTATTTTCCGTCTGTCTCTTTCAAGCTGGAGAAGGTGGCTACTGAAAAGACTCAGAAGTTTCCAGATTCTCTTGTTGCTTAATTTTCCATGCCAAATACTCTGGTGATGCTTTCAAGTCATCATAGACATCCAAAAACTTCTTTGAGTCTAAAAGTCTTCTGTTGACCTTGGACGACGTCCCTCTGAACCAAATGATGTCGCCTCTCAGCTTCCCTACTCTTCCCAACGCCGTTGAGTTGTTCTCCAAACCAGGATTCATCTCCAAAAGTTTCTGCTGGTTCAGTAAATCTGTTCTTGCAACGGGCTCTATGTTTTTGTCTAGAACGTCCGATAGCACGTAGGAAGCACTTGAATCTAAAACGACTTTGTCTTCCCTTCCTTTCAAAAATGGAGCAATACCTCTGTTTGCCATTGGCTCGACTTGAACCCCTCTTCCAGCAACTTGCAGCTTTGCTTTTTGAGAATTGGTGTCTCTGTGTTTGTCTTTATGCGAGTTTCTTGAAACCGAAGAAGAGCTATTTATTTTTGATTTGTGTGTAGACCCAGAGGTACGATTAGGAAGCTTGTTAACACGATTTGCCACCCTTTGAGCACCAGGCATAGTTTGCATAGCTGGAACATTCCGTTGGAGCTGTTGCTGCAACGAGAAGTTCTTTCTACTTTGCGCCAGCATTTGAGCTTGATTCTGTTGTTGCTGTTTTTGCAAAAGCAACAGTTGCTGTTGCTGCTGTTGTTGAAGTAGATTCGGTGGAATCAACATTTGTGGAGCTGGAGAAGCACCAGACATTGGCGTCCCTCCAGCAGTTGGAAATCTGTTACGAGCAGCTGCTGATAAATCAGAATTGCTAACATTTCTTACAGGCATATTGTTCAAAGAGGCTAACCTGTTGGAAGACTTGTGGGACAGAGTGTTGACTGTTGGACCGTTTGGATCTGACAGTGTTCCAGTCTCGTGGTTGATCACTACATTAGGTGGAATGGGTTGCCCAGGTTGGATAACATATTTTGGTGTTTCGAATCTGCTAGGAAAGTATTCACCCAAGTCGTCTTTTGTCAAAGGTAAGCCTATGTAAACGTTCCCTTCAGAAGGTTGCATTTCCTCTCTTGTATCGTCCAGTGATGGGGGTGTAGCTGTAGGTTGAGCATTTGGAGGCAATTTGTACCTCAATGGCGACTCTTTTTTCAAGAAAACCCTGTTTGAAACTGGCGCATCGAGATCTGGAATTTCTCTGCAAACTTCAGGAATACACCCTTTCCATGTTCTAATCTTGTTAAATTTCTTGTCTGCGTCATTATATCTACATTCACAAACAAATAATGGCCCTTCACGCTCTAGAGGATCAGCTCTTTGATATCTGGTAAAGAAAACAACATAACATTTTCCAATGATATCTTCCATTGGATGGATTCTCGTTTGCGAACTTTTGAAAACTTCATTGTAGTAAAATGTTCTGTCATATCTATGAACGGTTTGCTCAGGTCTCAAGTACCAAGAAACGGATATCCAAACGGTGTTGTCATCTGACTCCTTCCAAATGTTGAAAATATGGCCAATGATAGGTAATGATGGATTGACACGATTGTAGAGCAAGACCCAGGACCCGACCTCAAAATAGTTCCCGTTGTACTCAACTTTGTCAAGCGCCTCTCTAAGTTCTTGTCCTTCGGTCTGTTCTTCTCTTTCGTATTGATTTAGTGCAGACAAAAAGTCTTGTGAGAAACTGTTTGCAAGCATTATTTGGTTATAATCGCTAGCGTAATACAACTTGTGATTGTCAATCATCAACTGGAAAAACTCTTTCAATTGAGGCGTGGTTCTGACATAGTTTTTCCTTATGGCATGCTTGATTGATTCTAACGACACTGGTCTAGTAATGGCTTCGTAATATTTCGGCATTTCGGCTCTAGGCGGTAGTTCATTGAAAACTTTATACCCATTCTCGTTCACTCTTTTCAAGTGTTTCAAAACATACAAGAACTCTTGTTCGATAAATTTTTTAATACTCGGCCTACCTTTTTTTCTTGGTTCGTTCAAGTTTCTTAAATGCGTGACATGCTCAGGCACATACTTGTAAACAAATCCAGAGTCCGTTGACTGGTTCAGGTAGTAGGAGCTCAAAGAGGACACTTGCGAGCCTCCTGAGATTCCATGTGCGGGAGGAACCAT